>WNFF01003507.1_pt1 | contig 12845 bp, 8 predicted proteins | sample 5400441 | NCBI WGS metagenome assembly WNFF01 (sample SAMN13153345, study PRJNA577476) | soil metagenome | isolation source: 120 cm saprolite under Douglas fir tree site 2 hole 3 replicate 1 | place: USA:California | collected 2015-04-18
CAGCTCGCCCATATCGCAATTCAGATCGATCTTTAGATGAGCGCGCTTCATTTCAAAATCAGCTCCTGCGATTCCAGTCCGTTGTAAAAAGTTCCTCCTGTTGTCTCAACAGGGCTCGCGCCGTTTCCCCGTCGACCCGTTCGAATCGAATGTCATCCCGCGGGCGAAGCTGCCCCAAGCTATGGAAATCCGCGGAAATCACGTTGGCGATCTTCGGGTATCCACCCGTGGTTTGCTGCTCCACAAAAAGGATGATGGGCAAGCCTCCCTCCGGCACTTGAACGGCGCCGAGTGCAACACCCTCGGAAATCATCCGTCCACCAGCAGGCGCCGGAATCGGCGCTCCTTCCAGCCGAAGCCCCATGCGATTCGATTCCTCTGCGACACGATACGCGCTTGCATAAAAAATTCGTTGCGCCGGCTCCGGAAACCAATCGCTCTGTGGACCCGGCGTGACGCGCAAAACCCTACGAGGCGACAACTGTTCCAACACGCGCGCGGGCAGCGTTTTCTTTCGGACCGACGCGGTCGCGGACTCTTTGTTCAGCGACCCAATGTTCAGCACATCCCCTTTCCGCAGCGGTCTCCCTTGATGACCGCCTAGCCCGCTCAAGATGTGCGTCGAAGCGCTGCCCAGAAAAAGTTTTACCTCGATTCCGCCACGAACGCACAAATAACACCGCGCCCCCGAACGAGTCGGCCCCAGCCGAAGTGACTGGCGCGGCCTCGCGTCGAACGATGTCCACAACTCAACCGGTTTTCCATCCAGTGTTGCGCCGAAATCGGAACCTGTCAGCGCCAGCAGCGCACCTTCCGGAAACACGAACGTTCCGCCGAGCAGCGTCATCTCCAAGCCACTTGCGCCCTCGGCGTTGCCGACCAATTGATTTCCCAGCCGAAGCGAAATGGCATCCGCCGCCCCCGATGGTGAAACGCCCAGGGGACCGAACCCTTCTCGCCCCAGATCTTGCACCGTCGTGAAGAGCCCCGGCTCTTGCACGTGAATCACGCGCATTCTTTCTCCAGCGCCGCAAATCGCTCCGCGGAAATCGGCGTGAAGCGCACGCGGTCTCCGATGGACAAGAGGCTCAACCCGTCGCGGTCCGTTCGAAACATCGCAAGTGGAGTGCGCCCCAGCAATCTCCATCCGCCGGGCGTAGCGAAGGGATACACACCGGTCTGATTACCCGCGATCCCCACGCTGCCCGCCGGCACCCTTCGGCGCGGCGTCGCCAGCCGCGGCGTCACCAGCGCTTCGGCCAACCCACCCAGATACGCAAATCCCGGCACGAACCCTAGAAAATGAACAAGGTACTCGGACGAGGAATGCATCTCAATCGCTTGCGCAGCCGTCATTCCGTGCATTGCACACACGTCGGCGAGATCCGGTCCGAATTCACCGCCATAACACACCGGGATTTCCACCTGGCGCGGCTCCGGAAGATTCACCTCTTTCAATCGGTCGAGATAGTGCCGCAGAATCGCTTCCAGTTCCTCATGGCGCATTCGCAGCGCATCAAACTTAACCAACAAGGAGCGATAGGCCGGATGTAGATTCCGGACGCCCGCAACGGGCTCCAACTCGAGCAGCCGCAGCAGCTTCATGACCTGCTGGTGGGCGCGGAGTGTAATCTCTTGGCCGAAGCAAACCAGCAGTGATTGATCGCTGGCAAATTGAAACCGCGCGCCTTCGCCCGCCGACGTGACCATGCTCGCGAGAGTATACCGCACGCCGCATTCGCCTCCGCCTTTCTGCGGGGCCCGCTTTCCGAGGCGAGCCGCTCTCGCCCCCGTAACTCGTCCCGATAGAAAACCGGCTGCGCCTTGCGACGCAGCCGGTGATTCCCCGCTATTATTTGTGCCGGGCGATTACGCCGCGATGAACAGCGTCGTTCCGCCGCGATTCACAAGCAGCAGAGCTTCCTCTTTTCCTGCCTTTTGCATGGCGCGCTCAAATTCAGCGACGTTGCGCACCGGTTGATGATTCACTTCCTGAATCACGTCACCCTTGCGCAAGCCGGAATCAGCTTTCGGGCTCGACGGGTCAACGCCCGTCACAACCACGCCTTTGCTGGAAGCCGGCAGTCCGAGTTCCTTCGCCGTATCGGCATCCAGATTCTCGACGCTCACGCCTTCCAGCGCCTCTTTTGACGCGCCTTCGTTCTGATTCCTCGCTTCCTCTTTCGAGGTTGGCAGTTCGCCGAGTTTCACGGAAAGATCGCGCATGCTGCCATTCCGCGAGATCTTCAGCTTGACGGTCTCGCCCGGCGGCATCATGGAAACGGAGTTCCGCAGTTCGTTGGCATCGCTCATAGGCTCGCCGTTGAGCTGCAGGATGATGTCTCCGCGTTCCACGCCGGCCGCTTGCGCGGGACCCTTCGCGCTAACATCTCCAACGAGGGCGCCCTTCGGCTCACTCTGCCCCAGCGCCTTGGCCATGGCCGGCGAGATCGGCTGCACCACAACGCCGAGGTAGCCGCGCGTCACCTTGCCGTGATCCAGGATCTGGCTCATAACTTGCCTCGCCAGGTTCGCCGGAATGGCAAATCCGATTCCTTCATTGCCTCCGGAACCGTGCGACAGAATCGCCGTGTTGATTCCGACCAACTCGCCGCGATCATTGATCAGCGCACCGCCGGAATTTCCCGGATTGATCGGCGCATCCGTCTGGATGAAATCCTCGTAGTCCTCGATTCCGAGGTTGCCGCGTCCCTTGGCGCTCACGATGCCCATCGTGACCGTCTGGCCGACGCCGAACGGATCGCCTATCGCCAGCGCATAGTCCCCGACTTGCACCTTGGAAGAATCTCCCATGGTGATTGACGGGAAGTTTGAACCTTGGAGCTTTAGAACGGCCACATCCGTCTTCGGATCGGTTCCCACAATTTCCGCTTTGATTTCACGCTTGTCGGAGAGCGTCACCTTGATATCGGTCGCCCCGTCCACAACGTGATTGTTGGTCAGCACATAGCCTTCCGGGCTCACGATCACGCCGGACCCCAGGCTATGCTCGCGCTGGTCTTTCGGCATTTCGGGACCATTCCCGAAACCAGGCCCGAAGAACTGTCGAAACAATGGATCCATCGGCATGCCTTGTCCGGCATGATTCGGATTGCGCACCACTTTGGACGAAGAAATGTTCACGACATCCGGCAAGACCTGTTTCACAATCGGCGCGAAGCCCGTCTTGCTGGCTCCCTCGCTCGGATCTGCGATTTTCAGCGTCGCGTGAAGGTGCCCGCCCAAGCCCTGGGTCGTGCGTGCCACGGCGTAGCCTGCCACTCCTCCGCTCGCCGCAAGAGCCATTGCAAACGCCAACAGCTTGCGAGAATTTTGATTACCTTTCATGTTCCCTCCGTACAATTCAACCTGGCTCGATCTGCCAGCTTCCTTGCCCTTTGGTTAGACGCCGGCCGCGGCGTTCCCGCCCCTCCCGGCAAGTTGGTAGATTGGGTCCCGTCGATGGGGTATCGGGCAGGTTTTTAAAGAGGGCGGAGTCGGAGGGATTCGAACACCCGGAGGCCCGGGAAATGTCAGGAAATGATCCCCTTGCGCACGGCGTAAAGAATCAGTTCCGGCACGCTTTTCAATTTCAGTTTTTCCATGATGTTGGCCCGGTGCGTCTCCACCGTGTACACGCTCAGATGGAGGAGATTGGCCACTTCCTTGTTGGACTTCCCTTCGGCAATCAATTGCAGAATCTCCCGTTCGCGCGGCGTCAGCAAATCGTAGGAATCTTCGCTGCCCGTGCGCTGCAGCTTCTTCACGTAATCTTCCAGCAGCACCTTGCTGACCGCCGGACTGAAAAACGACTTGCCTTCAGCCACGGATCGAATCGCACGAACCAGGTCTGATTCAGCGGAATCCTTCAGAAGGTAGCCGCGCGCTCCCGCTTTCAGCGCGCGCAGGATATAGGTCTCATCCGCGTGCATGCTTAAAATCACTACTGCGGCGCCGGATTCTCCGTCCGTGATCTGCTTCGCCGCCTCGATGCCGTTCAGATTCGGCATCCCAATATCCAGGACCGCGACATCGGGTTTGAGCGAGGCCGACAATGCCACCGCCTGCCGGCCGTCTTCAGCTTCGCCCACGACCATGAGATCGGGCTGTTGTTCAACAATTAGCCGCAACCCGCGGCGTATGAGCGTGTGATCGTCGGCAAGGAGCACTCTGATTTTCTTCATGGGTTTCCGGCGCTGCTTCCCGCCGCCAGGGGCAACTCGACCGTGATGGTCGTCCCCGCACCCGGCCGGGAATCGATATTGATCGCGCCGCCAAGCCGCTTCACGCGCTCTTCCATTCCGAGCAGTCCCATTCCCCGGGTGCGTTTCGCGTCAAAGCCGCTGCCGTCGTCAGTGATCCTGACGCGAGTGGCATCGCCGGACTGCGTCAGTTCCACGAGCACATTTTTTGCGTGAGCATGGCGCTGCGCGTTATTCAGCGCCTCTTGAATCACCCGGTAGACGCACACTTTCACTTCATCCGGCAGGTTTTCCGAAACGTTTTCCGCATGGACCTTGACCTCGACGCCCCCTTGCCGCGAGAGCTCCCGCGCGTACCATTCCACAGCAGGGACCAGCCCCAGGTCATCGAGCATCGAAGGCCGCAGCAGCAGCGCCATGTTGCGGACCGTCTGGACGATCCGTTCCGCCACCGCTTTGATGTGTTCGAGCAACTCCCGGCTTTTTTCGTCGCTGCTTGCCAGTTGGTTCGAGAGCCGCCCTACCTCCATCAGCATTATTCCGAGCGATTGCCCCACTTCGTCGTGAAGCTCCCGCGAAATGGAACGGCGCTCTGTCTCTTGCGCATCCACGAGCCGGGCGGAAAGCTGCTGCAGTTCGCTGCGATGGAGCGCCAGTTCCGCATAGCGAAAGCGCGCCTGTCGTTCCAGCTGCAGAATATAGAGCGCGCTGCCGATCGCCAACACCAGCCCGGAGGTCAGCATGACGATCAATGACTTCGTCAGGCGGTTCTGCAATCCGCTGAATTGCTGGAAAGTCGACTGCTTTGCCGCCGCCGCCTGGTTGTCGTTCAGCAACTCCATCTCCTGCACGATGGCCACAAATTGTTGCTTCCGCGGAAGGATTTCCTCGCTGACCAGCTGCTGTGCGCGGCCTCTGCGCTCCTCCGGCGTCCAGCCGCCCGCCGTCCGCATTACATTTTCTTGCTCGAGCAAAAGCGCCTGGAGTTGCTCACAGAGCGTCTGTTCTTCCCGCGTTCGGTCCGCGTGGTAGGCCTTGAGCGCAGCCCGCGCTGCTTCCGCTCTCTTCGAAGTCTCCTCCGCAACGTCCGGGGCATCCGGTGTCTTGTAACTCAGCAGAACTCCCTCAATATGGTCGGTGTAAATGCTCGTGGACAGGATCACCGTCGCAAGAACCCGCCTCCGCTCCAGCGAATTCGAGCGGGCCGTTTCCTCCGCTTCGTGCAATTTACGCAGCGTCTGCAGCGCGCTAGCTCCCGAGTAAACGAGGAGCGCGAGCAATCCGCCGTAGCCAATCGCCAGTACCGCGCGCAACCGTGAATTTGCTCTCATGATCGCCGCAACCCAATTTGCAGGGCCGTATTCTTAAGATTCTTTCCGGCCATTATAGGGTGCACTCGCGAATTGCGACGCGCCCAAATTCCATGGATCTGGGACGCTGCCCTGCTGTGAGGTGTAGGATGGAGAAGGGCCGTCTCATTCGGCGCGGATTGTTAGTTCTATCCGTCGTGGACTTCCTTGGGATCGCTTGCAAATTCGGGCACGATAAGCGTGGACCTAATGTAGGAAGCACGAGAGGTTCGCCAAGGATCGAGGACTATGACATCGAGGAAGCTCCACAACACAGCTTTCACGTTGCGACGTTTCAGGTTTGGCGCTGCGGCAAAGTTGCGACTCCTCATTCCTAACCTGACGGTGGCAGCGTTGCTCTTGGCCGTTTTCGGAGCCGCACCCTTCATCGCCCAGACTCCGGCCACGGGTCTCCACCAAGCTCCCGCCCATGCCTCAGTCGAGGTGGCGGCAGCGGCGCAGTCCGACGTCGCGCGCGCGACGCTCGACAATGGGTTGAAAGTCGTCGTCGTCCGAAATTCGCTTGCACCAGTGGTAACCGTCGAACAGAACTACCTGGTCGGCGGCAACGAAACGCCGGAAGGCTTCCCGGGAATAGCGCACGCCCAGGAACACATGGCGTTTCGCGGCTGCTCCGGTCTGACAGCGGATCAAATCTCCGCGATTTTTGCCCAATTGGGCGGTTTCGGCAACGCCGATACTCAGCAGAGCATCACTCAATACTTTTCCACGGTTCCCGCAGCCGACCTCGACATTGCTCTCCGCGTCGACTCTGCCTGTATGCAGAACATCGAAGATTCGCAGCAGGAATGGGCACAGGAGAAGGGCGCCATTGAGCAGGAAGTGGCACGCGATCTTTCCAACCCGACGTACAAATTCCTCACGCGCTTGAACCAGGACATGTTCTCCGGCACGGTGTACGCTCACGATGCGCTGGGCACCAAAGAGTCTTTCGACGCGACCACGGGGGACATGCTAAAGGATTTCTACCGGCGTTGGTACGCGCCGAATAACGCGATTCTGATCATCGCCGGCGACGTGCAGCCGGACGCCGTGCTCAACAAAGTGAAAGAGCTTTATGGCAGCATTCCTCGGAAGCAACTCCCTCCGCGCCCCGAAGTCAATCTTCAACCGGTAAAGTCCGAAAGCTTCACGCTGGAAAGTAATCTCTCCTATCTGCTGGCGTTCATTGCGTATCGTATGCCTGGCACCGATAGCCCGGATTTCGCGGCCGTAAAGATTCTCTCCGACGTGCTCGCGAGTCAGCGTGGAAACCTGTATGAAATGGTGCCGCAAGGGAAAGCCCTTCAGACCGAGTTCGGTCTCGCGGAAACGTATCATAAGGCCAGCGTCGCGTTCAGCGTCGCGGTGCTGCCCGCGGGCAGCGACGCCGCGCCGGCAATAGCAGACATGCGCAAGATTATTGGCGATTATGCCGCCAACGGCGTGCCAGCGGATCTTGTCGAAGCCGCCAAGCGCAGGGTCATCGCCAGAGCGCAGTTTCGCCGCAATTCGATTCCAGGGCTGGCGGAGGCGTGGTCGGATGCTCTTGCAGCGAGGGGCCTGAACTCGCCCGATGAGGACGTCGACATGGCGAGGCGAGTCACAACCAATGACGTGAACCGCGTAGCCAAGGAATACTTGACCGACAAGAAATCCATTACCGCAACGCTAAAACCTGTTCCGACCGGCGAGGCAGTTTCCGACAAGGGATTTGGAGGAACCGAGCAGCTCACTTCTGCGCCAACCAAGTCGGTGGAGTTGCCCGCATGGGCTTCCTCCCGGCTTCTGGCCCTTGAGCAGCCGCCAGCGGTTCCCACGCCGGACGAAATGCTGTTGCCAAATGGCATTCGTCTTATCGTGCGGCACGTGACGATCAGTCCGACTGTCACGGTACTCGGCAACGTCCGTCACAATGCCGATATGGAAGCGCCACCCGGAAAAGAGGGCATCTCGGACGTGCTCGATGAGCTCTTTTCCTATGGGACCAAGACGCTCGACCGCATCGCTTTCCAGAAGGCCCTGGACGACATTGCTGCCGACGAGTCTGCCGGATACGACTTCTCCCTCGAGGTACTAAAGGAGGACTTCTCGCGTGGCGTTCAACTCTTGGCCGACAACGAGCTCAACCCCGCGCTACCCGCCGAGGCGTTCAGCGTCACCCAGCACCAACTGGCTCCGTTCATCGCTGGGCGCATGAAAAGCCCGAGCTATCGCACGGAACGCGCGCTTGCGGTCGCTCTGCTGCCCCCCAACGATCCCGTAACTCGCGAGGTGACGCCGCAAACAGTGTCGTCGCTCACGCTCGATGACGTGAAACGCTACTACGCCAATACGCTGCGCCCCGACCTCACGACAATTGTCGTAATTGGAGACGTTTCGCCAGGCGAAGCTCGCGCTGTCGTCGAGAAGTGGTTCGGGCCTTGGAAGTCGGCAGGTCCCAAGCCCGACGTTGAGTTGCCTGCCGTCCCGCCAAACAAGCCTTCAGCAGCGAACGTCCCGGACCCAACGCAGTTGCAGGATTCGGTAAATCTTTCGGAAACGATTCCCATCAATCGCTTCGATCCCGACTACTACCCGCTACAGCTTGGCAATCACGTTCTTGGCGGAGGCTTCTACGCGACGCGGCTCTATCATGATCTACGGCAGACCACCGGCTACGTTTACACCGTGGACGTTCGCCTCAGCGCCACGAAGACGCGCACCGTTTACACTGTGACTTACGCGTGCGATCCGAAGAATACTGCAAAAGCGCGTGAGCTGATTCAGCGAGATCTCATCGCCATGCAGAAGGACGAAGTCACTCCGGCCGAGTTACAGCAGGCCAAGGCTCTGCTACTGCGCCAGATGCCGTTGGGCGAGTCGAGCGAAGACAGCATCGCCGGCGGCCTGCTTGCGCGTGCTCAGATCGGCCTCCCCCTCGATGAGCCGGCGCGCGCGGCGAAACTATACTTCGGAATGACTGCCGTTCAGATACGAGCAGCATTCGCAAAGCGAATTCGTCCTGATGGATTTGTGCAGATTGTTCGCGGACCGGCACCGCAATAGCACGCCGCGACCATCGAACTGCGCATGAACAGCGACTCGGAGTACCAGAAGCGCGACCGTTGCGGACCGGAAACGGGACCGGAGAGACCGGTACCTGAAGCTTTGCTTGGCTCCAGTTAACTTCCCGCAAGGTTTTTGCTTTTCTATACGGGTCAGACGGCGTGAGAGGATAACCGCAACGCCGCCGCTACCTACGCCGACCTTGACATCATGGTACTTTCCGTCAAAATAGAATTCCCTTCCAGAAATTCCGATTTTTCTTGACTCTGGCCTCTCGTTGCCGATTTTGGCCGAAGTTTTTGCAGCGGAAAAGGTCCTCTCCCCTTCTCCTCGAAGCTCGTTTGGTGCAATGGCTCAGCGAAGCTGCGTGCCCGCGCTGAGGGGGAGCTATGGATTTTTTCAGACAATTGTTTCTGTCCGGTGATTTTCAGCCTCACGGTTTCTGCTACCGGTGGAATTCGGGCCTGGTCTGGCTGAACGTCATGTCAGATGCGCTGATCGCGCTCGCGTATTTCACCATCCCGTTCACACTTCTGTGGTTTATCCGCAAGCGCCGCGCCCTTCCTTTCGGTTGGATGTTCGCGCTGTTCGCAGTGTTCATTGTCGCCTGCGGGACAACGCACGTCATGGAAGTCTGGAACCTGTGGCACGCGCAATACTGGCTGGCGGGAATCATTAAGGTGATCACGGCCCTTGCTTCCGTTCTCACTGCAGTCCTCCTCGTTCAGCTTGTTCCCAAGGCCCTTGTTCTTCCTAGTCGTGATGATCTCAAAGAGGTGAATCAGCATCTGGTAGACCGCACGAAAGAACTGGCGCGCACCAATGCCGAACTGGCGTCCGCGAATAAGGCGCTCCAGCAATTTCAGGAGCAGCAGCGTCTCCTCTTCGACAATATTCCGTATCCCGTGTGGGTCTATGAGTTAAACACACTGGCCATTAAGGATGTGAATGAGTCCGCCATCCGGAGCTACGGATACTCCCGTGAAGAGTTTCTGTCTCTAACGATCAAGGACTTACGCCCTGCAGAAGACATCCCCGCACTCCTGGAGAATGTTAAGAAAGCGTCGAATGGCGCAGAGACCAAAGGAAGCTGGAGGCATCGCAAAAAGAACGGGGCTGTGATCGACGTTGAGATCAGCTCTGGAGCTGTAGTGTTCGACGGCAGAGACGCCCGCCTGGTTGTCGCCACGGACGTCACCGAACGCAAACAGGCGGAAGAGGCTTTGCAACGGAGCGACGAAAAACTACGACTAGTGGTCTTGGGAGTCAAGGATTACGCAATCCTGATGCTGGACCCGGAGGGCCGGGTAACCACTTGGAATGAAGGGGCGGAGCGCATCAAGGGCTATCGCGCTGACGAGACCATCGGCGAGCACTTCTCAAAGTTCTACACGCCGGAAGCTGTGGCACAAGGCAAGCCTTCCCAAGAACTGAAGATTGCCGCAGAACAAGGGCGTTTTGAAGAGGAAAGTTGGCGCGTGCGGAAGGACGGTTCCCGTTTTTGGGCCAACGTGGTAATCACCGCGCTGCGTGATAAGACAGGTCAACTGCGCGGTTTCGGTAAGGTGACCCAGGACATCACTGAACGGAGACAGGCTGAGAAGGAGCTGGAAGGCCAGCGAAACGAGCTGGCACGTTCTAATGCGGGCCTGATAGAAGCCAACAATGAGTTGGAGTCGTTCAGCTATTCGGTTTCGCACGACCTGCGCGCTCCCCTCAGGACCATTGACGGCTTCAGCCATGCCTTGCTGGAAGATTGCGCTGACAGACTCGACGATGCGGGCAAGACGCACCTGCATCGCATTCGTGCCGCAACACAACGCATGGGCCTGTTGATTGACGACCTCTTGAACCTTTCACGCTTGTCTCGTACTGAGATGCACAGGCAAAGTCTCGATATCAGCGCGCTCGCCCGCTCCATCGCGGGCGACCTTCAGAAGGCCCAGCCTGAACGTCAGATCGAACTGCGAATCGAAAAAGGCCTTAAAACTACGGCAGACCCGGGTTTGCTGCGGGTCGTACTGGAGAACCTGCTGAGCAACGCATGGAAATTCACGTCCAAGCGCGCGTCCGCGCGCATCGAGTTTGGCATCGCACGTGACAATGGAACCCCGGCCTATTTCGTGCGCGACGACGGCGCGGGATTCGATCCGGCCTACGCCGACCGGCTATTCGGCGCTTTCCAGCGACTTCACGCCACGACCGAGTTTGCCGGGACGGGCATCGGCCTGGCCACCGTGCAACGCATCGTCCACCGCCACGGTGGACGTATCTGGGCGGAAAGCGCAGTCGACCGCGGCGCGACTTTTTATTTCACGATGGGCGAATCGGCTGCCTAAGGAGCGGGCTATGAAAAACAATGTGATCATGCTGGTCGAAGACAACCCGGACGACGAAGCCCTCACCGTGCGCGCACTCAAGAAGAACAAGATTGTGAACGAGGTTGTTGTCGCCCGCGACGGCCTTCAAGCGCTCGATTACCTGTTTGGCCAAGGCGCTTATGTCGGCCGCGACAGCAAGGAAACACCCCAGGTCGTTTTGCTTGATTTGAAGCTGCCCAAACTGGATGGGCTGGAAGTGCTTCGCCGCCTTCGCGCCGATGATCGAACTAGATTGCTTCCGGTCGTCATTCTCACGTCCTCGAACGAAGAGCAGGATCGCATCAACGGTTATGGCTTGGGCGCGAATAGTTATGTGCGCAAGCCCGTGGATTTCGATGCCTTCGTCACCGCCACCGCGCAACTCGGCCTGTACTGGCTGATTCTGAACGAACCACCTCCGAGGAGGCTCTAGATGGCAACCGCTCTTCGGCTCTTGATCGTTGAGGATTCAGAGGACGACGCCGCGCTCCTGGTCCTGCTTCTTCGGCAGGCCGGGTACGAGATCAACTCCGAGCGCGTGGACTCGGCCAGTGGCCTGGCGCAGGCTCTCAATAAGAAATGGGACATTATCGTCTCGGACCATTCCATGCCGCACTTTTCCGGGACCGAGGCCCTCAAAATGGTCCGGGCAAGAGATGCCGAGGTTCCATTCGTTTTCGTTTCCGGGACCATTGGCGAGGAAGTGGCCACTGACGCTATGAGGGTCGGGGCTCAGGATTACGTCATGAAGACGAATCTCAAACGCCTGGTCCCCGCCGTTCAACGCGAGCTGCGGGATGCCGAGGATCGCAGGGAACGCAAACGTTTGGAACAGCATGTTCACCAATTGCAGAGGTTTGAAGCCATCGGAAGGCTCGCGGGGGGTGTCGCGCATGACTTCAACAACATAATCGGCGCCATCTTGGGCTGGGCGGAATTGGGAAGTGAGGAAACTCAGCCAGAGACCCGTTTGCACGATCGTTTTGTGAAGATCCGCGAACAATCTCTACGCGCCGCCAAATTGACTTCGCAGCTCCTTGCGTTTGGACGAAAACAAATCCTGCAGCACCGCAGGGTCAACCTCAACGTTTTAGTCCAGGAAGAAATGAATCTCCTCCGCCGGGTCATCGGAGCGGATATCAACATCCAGGTTGTTACTTTTCCAGACCTCAAAGTCACCCTGGTGGATCCCACGCAGCTCGAGCAGGTGATCCTGAACCTCTGCCTGAATGCCCGGGATGCCATGCTCGGGGGTGGACGGCTGCTCATTGAGACTCAAAATGTTGAAATCGGCGCGGTGTTCTCGCGCGACTACGGTTATGTTCCCCCGGGCAGCTATGTCTTGCTCTCTGTCTCCGACACCGGCATCGGGATAGACTCCGCCGCAATCGAGCACATTTTCGAGCCTTTTTTCACCACCAAGGAGACCGGCAAGGGAACTGGACTTGGCTTGGCGACCGTATACGGCATTGTGAAGCAGCACGGCGGCCACATCTTCGCAAAAAGCGAACCTGGGAAGGGGACCTCCTTCCGCGTCTATCTCCCCGCTTGCACTGGTGACCATGAACCGCGCGAGGCAGCCTGTCACGACAAGCCGCTCCGGGGCACGGAAACAATCCTGTTGGCCGAAGATCACGAAGGCCTTCGCGATAGCGCGCAGGAAATGTTGCACTCCCTCGGATATCGCATTCTTGCTGCCTCCGACGGCCAAAAAGCAATCGAGCTCTTCAAGGCCAATTCCCATCAGATCGACTTGATTGTCATGGATGTCGTCATGCCTTCGCTGAGCGGCCCGGAAGCTTATTTGCAAATCTGCGCTCTTCGGCCCGGCATTCGCGTGATCTTTACGACTGGCTACGCCTCGGAAGCAAAGCTTCTGGTTTCTC
>WNFF01006788.1_pt1 | contig 12841 bp, 11 predicted proteins | sample 5400441 | NCBI WGS metagenome assembly WNFF01 (sample SAMN13153345, study PRJNA577476) | soil metagenome | isolation source: 120 cm saprolite under Douglas fir tree site 2 hole 3 replicate 1 | place: USA:California | collected 2015-04-18
CGCCTTCCAGTTCTGGGGACCCTATCTGGCCGAGCGCGGCTATGCCCTGTTCGCGATCAGCTATCGCCTCGCCAAGAAGGGCGAAAAGGCGTTTCCGCAGGCGGTCCACGACGTGCTGGCGGCGGTGCAGTTCGTGCGCGCCAGCGCCGGCCAGTTCAAGATCGATCCCGAGCGCATCGGCCTGTTCGGGGCTTCCGCCGGCGCGCATCTCGCCGCCCTCGCGACGCTCGGCGGAGGAAGCCCGATCTTCAAGGGCGGCTACCCGAAAGATCCCCATGCCACCGTCAGCACCAGGGTGAAGGCGCTGATCGGCGTCTACGGCGTCTACGACCTCGCCCACATGTGGCAGCGCTACCAGCTGCAGAGCCCGCGCGAGAACAACATCGAGAATTTCTTGGGCGCCTCGCCGATGGACGATCCGCGGCTCTATTTCGACGCGTCGCCGATCAACTACGCGACCTTCGCCAACAACCAGATCGGCGTGTTCCTGAGCGTGGGCACCGAGGACGATCTGGTCGACCGGCGCGCGCAGACCGACGCGTTCCTGCCGCGATTGAAGCAGGCGAACTTCTTCGCGCGCACCTGCATCGTGCAGGGCGCGCCGCATTACTGGGTCGGCGACCCGATCGAAGAGGCGGACAGCTATCCCGGATTCATGGCGCCGCGCCTGATGCGCTTCCTGAAGGAGCGGCTGTGACGGCGTATTTGTAGGGTGGGCAAAGGCGCACGCGCCGCCCGCCTACCTATCCGCGGAATGTGCTTGCGTGCGCCGTGCCCACGCGTATGGCTTGCTTCGTGGTCGGCGTTGACGCGTGGGCACGGCGCTCTACCGTTGTCGTGGCAAGATGGGTGATTGTCGTCCGCGCCTTTGCCCACCCTACGGTGCCGCGCTGCATCCGGCCTACGCGGCGCCCTTGTTGAGGAACACGTCGAGCGCCGAGACCTGCTTCTTTTCTTCCGCAAAGTCGCGCGCGATCTGCTCGTAGAAATGCGCGGCGCCGACGTAGAGCTCGTGCCCCGCGGGATCCTCGCCGACGAAATCGGCGATCTCGTGCATTTCGGCGATCCAGCGATAGGCCTTGGGCGGCATGATCGAGAGGCTGCGCTTGAGCCAGGCGAGCATGTGCGGCTGGCTGAACGCGAGCTCCTTGAATAGGGCGTCGGCGGAGCCGCCACGCGTCGCCGCAAGCATCATCACCGCGGCGAGCGCCTGCGTGCCCTTGGTGATGCCGGCATAGGACATCTTGACCGCCGAGGCCGCGCTGACCGGACCCTCGAGCAGCGGGCCGGAGGCGTAGAAGCGCGGCCCGGCGTCGCCGGGCTGCGGGGGCGAGCCGATGATGCCGGCATCGACGAAGGGCGAGCCGGTCGGCGCGATCGCGGCGGCGATGCGCTCGGCCGTCGCCGGGCTCACCGCGTTGCAGTCGACATAGATCGGCTTGCTGTTGCTCGCGGTCAGCGCCGGCGCGAAGCGTTGCGCCAGCGCAACCGCCTCGCCCGGCGGTACGATCGACAGGATGAAATCGGCCGCCGCGATTTCCTCCTCGCCAGCCGAGGTCAGGCCGTGCTTGCTGGCGCGCGCGACGGTCGCGGGGCTGCGGGCGGCGAGCGAGGTGAGCACCTTGACGCCGTTCTCGACGAGCCGCCCGGCGACCGCTCCGCCCATCATGCCGGGCGCGATGACTGCGACCACGGGATTCATGTGCTGTTCTCTCCAGTTCCGCCCCGGCTCGGCGCGGACTCTGCTGAGATCGCTGCCGATTGGCAAGGCGTCTCGGCAACGGCCGCGGCTTGGCAATTGCGGCTATTTCGGCTTTGCTCCGGCGCGAGCGGTGTGCCGCCGCGCTGCCGGAACCAGGAAAGTCCAGTGCCCGACCTTTCCGATGCCCGCTACCAAGTCGCGCTCGCCAGCTCCAGGGCGCGGCGGCGGGCCGCATCGGCGAAATCCGACAGGTCGCGTACAACGTCGTCGCGCAGCCGTAAAGGCAGGACGAGCCGGAAGACCGGGAGGACCCGATGAAGCGGACACTGACGATCGCACTCGCCGTCCCGCTCGTGCTCGCCGCCGCGCCCGCGCCGGCGCAGGACCATCTCAAGGTCGCGATCGGTCAGATCAACAATTGGGAGAACCAGGCGCCGACCCTCGGCCAGGACGCCGGTATTTTCAAGAAGCGCAATCTCGAGCTCGAGAATGTCGGCACCCAGGGCGCCGGCGAGACCATGCAGCCCGTCATCGCCGGCAGCGCCGAGCTCGGCGCCGGCGTCGGCGTCGCCGGGGTGATGCGCGCGTTCGCGCGCGGCGCGCCGCTGCGCATCCTGCTTCCGGCATTCACCGGCACTGGCGACCTCTATTGGTACGTGCGGGCCGATTCGCCGCTCAAGACCGTCAAGGACACCACCGCCGCCAACACGATCGCGTACTCGACCAGCGGCTCGAGCTCCAACAACCTCGTGCTGGCGTTCGTCGACGAGCTCGGCGTCAAGGCGAAGCCGACGCCGACCGGCGGTCCGGCTGCCACGCTGACCCAGGTCATGTCCGGTCAGATCGATATCGGCTGGGCCGCCCCGCCGTTCGGCATCAAGGAGCTCAAGGAAGGCAAGATCCGCATTCTCATCCACGGCAGCGATGCGCCTTCGCTGCGCGGGCAGACGGTGCGCACGATCATCGTCAATGCCGACGCCTTGAAGGCGAAGCATGATGCGATCATGCGGTTCGTCGAAGGCTATCGGGAGGCGGTCGACTGGATGTATTCCGACCCCAAGGCAATCAAGATGTATGCCGACAAGATGAAGCTCGACGAGAGCCTGATCGCGGAATCGATCAAGGAGTTCCATCCCAAGGCGGCCATGCAGACCGACGAGATGAAGGACATCGACGGCATTCAGCGCGACGCGGTCAAGCTCAAGTTCATCGATGCGCCGCTGACCAAGGAGCAGCTCGCGGAGCTCATTCAAATCCCGCCGCGCAAGAAATGACGAGCGGCGGAGGATTTCCGTAGGGTGGGCAAAAGCGCGGCCCGCTCATTGCGTCTTGTCGAAAACGTCGGTCGTGCATTTGCCCACGCGTCGCAATTTCCCGGACGTCGATCTCTCGGCAATGGTCACGCGTGGGCAAAATCGCGCACGTGCCGTTCGATACGGCAATGCCGCGACAGGCGATTTTGCCCACCCTACTGACTACAGACCGCGCCGACCCGTGAACACCGGGGGGCGCTTGCCCAGGAACGCGCGCACGCCCTCGGCGCAATCGGGCGTGAGGCTTGCCTCGCGCTGGCTCTCGCGCTCGAGGTCGAGCTGCGTGTCGAGATCGTTCCCCCAGGACTCGTCGATGAGGCGCTTGGTCAGGGCGAGGGCGACCGTCGGCGCCGCCGCGAACGCGGCGCAGAGCCCGTGCGCTTCGCTCATCAGCGCGGCGTCGTCGACCGCTCTCCAGATCAGCCCCCAGGCTTCGGCCTTTTCCGCCGGCAGCGGCTCGCCGGTGAGCGCCAGCGCGCGGGCGCGCGCCGGGCCAAGGAGCCGCGGCAGGATCCAGGTGCCGCCGCAGTCCGGCACCAGGCCGATCTTGGCGAAGGCCTGCACGAAGCTTGCGGAGCGCGCCGCCAGCACGATGTCGCAGGCGAGCGCGATATTGGCGCCGGCGCCGGCCGCGACCCCGTTCACCGCGGCGACCACGGGGAACGGCAGGGCGCGCAGCCGCCGCACGAGCGGATTGTAATGGGCCTCGAGCGCGTTCCCGAGCACCATGGTCTTTCCGTCCTTCGCCACCCGCTCGTTCAGGTCCTGCCCGGCGCAGAAGCCGCGGCCGGCGCCGGTCAGCAGCAGCGCGCGGCACTCGCCGTCCTCCTCGGCCTCCGCGAGCGCGCGCTTGAGCGCCTGGTGCATCGCTTCGGTGAAGGCATTGAGTCGCTGCGGCCGGTTGAGCGTGACGACGCGGTAGCCCGCGCGCCGTTCCGACAGCGCCGCTGCTTCTTCCATGGACACCTCCTCGTCACCGCCTCGATCGCGCCGTTATGGCCCATTGCATCTTGGTTCGAACAATAAGAGAAATAGGGCAAACGACCGCGTATCCTGGGAGAACCGCCGATGATCCGTCAATCGCCCGCCGCATCCGTCACCCGCCGCCGCTTTGCCGCCGGCGCGGGCGCCGCCGGATTGCTCGCCGGCACCGCGCCATTCGACATCGCGCGCGCGCAGGGTTCCGCGCTGAAGGTCGGCGTCCTGCTGCCGCGGTCGGGCGTGCAGGCGAGCATCGGGCAGGACTGCCAGCGCGGAGTCGAGGTCGCGGCGCCGATCTTCAAGGAGCTCGGCCTGCCGGAGCTCGCGATCATGAACGCCGATACCGAGACCAACGTCGAGGTCGCCCGCGCCCGCGCCGAGAAGCTCATCGGCGACGGTGCCCAGCTTCTGGTCGGGGCCTTCGATTCCGGCCAGAGCACGGCGATCGCGCAGGTCGCCGAGCAGAAGGGCATCCCGTTCGTGATCAACATCGCCGCCGCGCCCCCGATCACCGAGCAGGGCTACAAGTTCGTGTTCCGGAACTTCCCGACCGCGCCGATGATCCTCTCCGACGCCTTCGCCAACCAGAAGGAGGTGTTCGAGGTCACCGGCAAGGCGCCGAAATCGGTCGTGTTCATGCACGTCAACGACACCTTCGGCACCGCGATGGCGAGAGACCTTCCCGGATTGCTGCCCAAGTTCAACATGCCCTACCAGGTGGTCGAGCAGATCGCCTACGACCCGGCGGCGCGCGATCTCTCGGTCGAGGTCGCGAAGGCCAAGGCGACCGGCGCCGAGGCGCTGCTCATGGTCAGCCGGCTCAACGATGCGATCCTGATCACCCGCGAGCTCGTCAAGCAGCGCTTTGCGCCGATGGCCGTGCTCAGCATGGGCCCGGGCTGGTACGAGGACCAGTATCTCAAGACCCTGGGCAAGCTCAGCGACGGCCCGCTCAGCTTCGTGCCGTGGTACGATCCGAACAAGAAGCTGAGCCAGCGGCTCGAGGCCGCGCTCGCCAAGGCCTATCCGGGCATCAACCTGAATACCAATCACGTCTTCACCTTCGAGGCGTTGCTGGTTGCCGCGGATGCCTACAAGCGGGCCGGCTCGACCGATCCGAAGGCGCTCGCCGATGCCATTCGCAAGACCGACATCACCGACAATGTGAGCGTCGGCCCCGGCATCCAGTTCGACGCCAAGGGCCAGAACGACAAGCTCAAGAACTCGGCGATCCAGAATCGCGGCGGCAAGCTCCCCACGGTGGCGCCGAAGGCGGCGGCCAACGCCGCGCCGCAATTGCCGATGACCCCCTACGACCGGCGCGCCTGACCCGATCCTGCCCGACCGACGGCCGGCGCGTAGCTCGCGACGACAACGCCCTGAGGCAGACCGAGCGGTGGCGGCAGACATCTATCTCAACGTCGTGGTCAGCGGCCTCTTGACCGGCCTCCTCTACGGCCTGATGGCGCTCGGCCTCTCGGTCATTTTCGGGGTCGTGCGCGTCGTCAATTTCGCGCACGGCGAGATGATGACGATCGCGATGTACATCGCGATCGTCCTGTTCAACGGCTTGCGGCTCGATCCCCTGGCGATGACGGTCCCGATCGCCGCCGTGCTGTTCGCGTTGGGCTATGCGCTGCAGGCCGGTGTCATCAATCCGTTCATCAACCGGCCCGAGCACAGCCAGTTCATCCTGCTGGTCGCAATCGCGCTCATCATCGTCAACCTGCTGCTGATCGTGTTCGGGCCCGATGCCCGCAACGTGCAGACCTCCTATTCGTTCGACAGCTTTTTGATCGGTCCGCTGATCGTCGATGCCGCCAAGGTCTATGCCGGCGGCGCGACCATCGCGGTGGCGGCGGCGCTGTTCGGGTTTTTCCGCTTCGCGCCGCTCGGCAAGGCGATCCGCGCCTGCGCCGACAATTACACCGGCGCGCTGGTGGTCGGGCTCGACGTCAAGCGCCTCTATGCGCTCACCTTCGGTCTCGGCGCCGCCTGCGTCGGCGCGGCGGGCTCCATGCTGGTACTGCTCCTCGACGTGACGCCGGCGCTCGGACCCGCCTATACGCTGCTCGCCTTCATCATCGTGATCACCGGCGGCCTCGGCTCGATGCCGGGCGCGCTCGTCGGCGGCGTGCTGATCGGGCTCACCGAGGCGCTCGCCGGCCTGGTCTTCACCCCCTCCGCCAAGAGCATGTTCTCCTTCGGCCTGCTGGTGCTGGTGCTGCTGTTCCGGCCGCAGGGCATTCTCGGGAGGAGGCCGTCATGATGCGGCGGCTCACCGAAGGCGTTCCGCGCCGCACCCTGGTGCTGCTCGGCGTGCTGCTGGCGGCGCTGCTGGCGGCGCCGTGGCTCGCCAACGACTACCTGCTCACCGTGCTCATCATCATCCTCTACTTCGCCTATACCGGGCAGGCCTGGAACGTGATGATGGGCTTCGCCGGCCAGCTCTCGCTCGGCCATGCCATCTATGTCGGGCTCGGCGGCTATGCGGCGGCGGCGCTCTATGTCCATTTCGGCGTCGGTCCCTGGATCGGGCTGTTCGCCGCGGTCGCGCTCGCGGCGGCCTGCGGCGCGATCATCGGCTTCCTCGCCTTCCGCTTCGGCGTGGCCGGCGTCTATTTCGCCATCCTCACCATCGCCTTCGCCGAGTTCGCCCGCATCGGCTTCGATCATTTCGGTTGGGTCGGCGGGTCGAGCGGCTTCTTCCTGCCGGTCGCCAATTACGCCCGCAACGACCTCTGGAACCTGCGCGGCAACCCAGCCATGTTCTACTACGTCATGCTGGCGCTGACCGTTGCCGCCTTCGTTCTGTGTCACGCTCTGCTCAGGAGCCGCGTCGGCTACTACTGGCAGGCGATCCGCGAGGACGAGATCGCGGCGCGCTCGCTCGGCATCGATACCTTCCGCTACAAGATGTACGCGGTCGTCATTTCCGCCGCCATGACCGCGGTCGCCGGCGTGTTCTTCGCGTTCTATTACAACAATCTGTTTCCGGAGCAGGTATTTCAGGTCTCGCGCTCGATCGAGCTGATCCTGGGGCCCATCATCGGCGGCACCGGCACGCTGTTCGGACCGGTCATCGGCGCGTTCCTGCTCACCGGCCTTTCCGAGGCCGTGCAGCAGCTGCTCACCGCCTTCGGCCTCGACATACCCGGCGTCAAGCAGGTGTTCTATGGCGTCTGCCTGCTCGCCGTCGTGATGGTGGTTCCCGACGGGGTGTGGCCGTGGCTCGCCCGCAAGCTCGGCGTGACGTCGTCATGACCGCGCTCTTGACGATCGACGCGGTCAGCAAGCGGTTCCGCGGCCTCTTGGCGGTCGACGGCGTGAGCTTCGCCGTTGCGTCGGGCTCGATCTTCGCGGTCATCGGCCCGAACGGGGCGGGCAAGACCACCCTGTTCAACATGATCGCCGGCGCGCTCGCGCCCGATGAGGGCTCGATCGCCTTCGCCGGGGAGCGCATCGACGGGCTCATGCCCGACGCGATTTGCCGGCGCGGCATCGGCCGGACCTTTCAGCTGGTGCGGCCATTTCCCGCGCTTTCGGTCGAGGACAACGTCGTCATCGGCGCCTTGCTCCACCACGACGATCCGGTCATGGCGCGCCGCCGCGCGCACGAGGTGCTGTGGCAGCTCGACCTGTTCGACCGGCGGCGGCAGCCGGCCGCGGCGCTGACGCTGCCCGACCGCAAGCGCCTCGAGGTCGCGCGCGCGCTCGCCACCGATCCCAAGCTCCTCCTGCTCGACGAGGTGATGGCGGGGCTGCGGCCGGCGGAGACCGACCGCATGGTGGCGATCCTGGGGCGGCTCAACCGCGAGACCGGGCTCACCATCCTGCTGATCGAGCACGTCATGCGCGCGGTGATGGCGCTGGCGGTGCGGGTGCTGGTGCTGCACCATGGCGCCGCCATCGCCGAGGGCGCGCCCGACGTCGTCGTCCGCGAGCCCGCGGTGGTGCATTCCTATCTCGGCGCCGAGGCGGTCGGCTGATGTTGCGGGTCGAGCACCTCGACGTCTTCCACGGCGACGCGCAGGCGCTCGACGACGTGTCGCTCGACATCGGCGAGGGGACGATCGTGGCGATCGTCGGCGCGAACGGCGCCGGTAAGACCTCGCTCATCCGCACCATCGCCGGCATGCACCGTCCGGCCCGCGGCCGCATCTATTTCCGCGACGTCGATATCGGCGGTTGGGAAAGCCACCGCGTCTGCAATCTCGGCATCGGCCAAGTGGCGGAAGGCCGGCAGGTCTTTCCGACCCTGTCGGTCCTGGAGAACCTCGAGGTGGGCGCGATGCTGCCGCGTGCCCAGGCCGGCCGGGCAAAAAATTTCGAGCGCGTGTTCGCCCTGTTTCCGGTGCTGGCCGAGCGCTCGAGCCAGGCGGCGGGCACGCTCTCCGGCGGCGAGCAGCAGATGCTGGCGATCGGCCGTTGCCTGATGGGGGCGCCGGAGCTCGTCATGTTCGATGAGCCTTCGCTCGGCCTCGCGCCGGCGACGGTGCAGAACGTGCTGCGCACGGTGCGCGATCTCAACCGCGAAGGCCTCACCTGCGTGCTGGTCGAGCAGAACGTCGCGGTCTCGCTCAAGCTTGCGGCGCAGGCCTACGTGCTCGAGAACGGCCGCATCACGCTCGCCGGCCCCGGCGCGCAGCTCCTGGCCGACGACCGCGTGCGGCAGGCCTATCTCGGGATGTGATCGGCCCCGCTGCCGTGCTCGGTTTCACGATGTCAAACAGCCCGTCTCGTTCCCGCGACGCGTTGCGCCCGGGGTTTGAGACTTTTCTTCTCTATCCTCCACCCCGACGAGGGGGTAGGCGGAGCGCCGAAAGGCGACTGGGGGGTAGAACCCGTGCCGTGGTGCCCGGCACGGTGGCGCTTGCGAGGCGCCGGGCGAACCCTTTCGCTGAAGGGACGCCCGCCTCTCGGCGCTCCACCCGTGGCTTTTTGGCTCGGGGCCGCATCCAGCCCAGCGGGTATCTTCCCCGAACCTCCCGAGACTGCGGTTACGAGCCGCCGCCGCGGGACGCCACACCTCGCTCCGTTTCAGGCCGTCCCTAGAAAACGCCCCTCTGAGCGAGGATGCGGCCCTTATAAACTGATTTGCATCAAAAGTCAAGAAAAAAATGCATTACGTAGATAAAAAAATTCGTAGTCACCGGGCACCTTCGGGAACGGGGCGGGGCTGGTCATTCCGGCTGGGGGAGCCGGCGTGTGACGCGCCGGCGCGCAACTCCTGGCCGGCGATCGCGCGCGGCGGGCCTATCTCGGCATGGGATCGACGCCCGCGCCGCCGATCAGCATGGCGAGCGCGGCGACCCGCACCGTGAGCGGGCTTTCCGGAAACGCCGAGCGCAGCGCGCTCAGCGCCTCGGCGGGCGACGTCTGGCCGCCGCGGATCACGCGTTCGACCATGCGGCGGGCCAAGTCGCCCTGAAAGTCGTCCTGGGACACGCCCGCCAAGCCCGGCTGGGCGGGATCTCGGCCGGTGCGGCTGCGATCGGGACCGCCCCCGGTCGGCGCATGCGAGCGTGGCGGCGCGTCGGGCGCGCTGCGGTTGTCGGCGATCGATCCCATTGGGCATCCTCCGCAAAGCGAGCTGCCCCGGCACCGCACAGACTGGTCCCCGGCTGGTTAGCGAACCGTTAACGGCCGCTGCCGGGGTCGGTTCCGCGGCCGGAGGCTTGCGCCGGGCCCGTGCCCCATGCAATGTCCGGCCCCCGCCGGCCGATCGCGGCTGACCGGTTCCCAATCAGCCTGAAAACGCGCTGGAAAACCCGCGACATGCGCGAATGACCGGCGTCTCAAAGGAGGTTCGTGATGAAGCTTTATTATGCGCCTGGTGCCTGCTCGCTCTCGCCCCACATCGTGCTGCGCGAGGCCGGCGCCAAATTCGAGCTGGAGCAGGTCAACAATCAGGAAAAGAAGACCAAGTCCGGGGTCGACTACTGGACCGTCAACGGCAAGGGCCAAGTGCCGGTGCTCGAACTCGACAACGGCGAGCGCCTCACCGAGGGGCCGGTGATCGTGCAGTGGATCGCCGACCAGAACCCGGCGTCGGCCCTGGTTCCTGCCGCGGGCAAGCCCGAGCGCTACCGGGTGCTGGAATGGCTCAACTTCACCACCTCGGAGCTGCACAAGAGCTTCGGGCCGATCTTCCGGCCGACCACGCCCGACGCCTACAAGGCGATCTCCAAGGAGAACCTGGGCAAGCGCTTCGACTGGCTCGACAAGCAGCTCGCCGGCAAATCGTACCTGATGGGCGACAAGTTCACCGTCGCCGACGCCTATCTCTTCACCGTGCTGCGCTGGACCGCGCGCATCGAGATGGACCTCGCCAAGTGGCCGAACCTCAAGGCCTATGTCGACCGGGTCGGCGCGCGCCCCAAGGTGCAGGAGGCGCTGAAGGCGGAGGGGCTGGCCAAGTGACGAACGAAGTTCGTCATCCCGGATGCGGTGCAGCGCGAAGCCGCAGACCCAGGATCGTTACCGGCCGGGGCGATTCGCCTCGAGTAGTCGGCGAGTGAGCAAGGGTCAGCCGAGCGGAGCGAAACGGCGACCCGCGGTTTCATGCTTATCGACAATTCCCTGGAAAGCGTGACACCGGTCATGCCATGACCGCCGTAGGCGATCGCCGATCGGCGTTCACGAGATCGCGGCCCATCAAAAAAATGTCTGTTGCTCGAAGGCAATGTTGCTCGAAGGCAATTGACATGCCGAGATGACTGTAGCATAATACAACTTATACTTGTGTCCCGATGGGGACCCCAGATGAGCACGACCGTCAGAATCGCCTTCCCCGATCTCGACGATGCGGAGGCGAACGAACGGGCTCAGGACCTGCTGAGCGACCTCAAGCAGGATTCCGAATTGCGAGGCAATCTGGACCTGGACAGGACCGCAGCTGCGCGGACCAATCGGGGTCCAGGCGCTGGGGGCGAATTCGTCGGCGACTCGGAATCACCAATGACAACCGCGGGCGGCAGCCTGGCCGTGATCCTGGGCGCGAGCGAGTGGCCCAGCTTCCCGAACTTCGAGACCAGGCCCGCATTCCAAAACAGTGCCAACTTTTTCCGCGACTACCTTCTTCGCGACGAAGGGCTTGGCTTGCCAGCCGAAAATCTCCTATGGCTCTTTGACAACGAGGAGCATCCCGGCGCGATTGTCGACCGGATCTCTCGGTTCCTGCGCACTAACGCGGAAGCTGCTATCCGCAATATCCTCTTTTTCTATGTCGGTCATGGCGGCTATCTGAACAAAGACTATTTCGTCGCTTTGCGCTGCACGAGCCAGAAGAATCTCGATCTGACCGTCTTGCCGGTGAAATTTATTGCCAAAACGCTGTACGAAGAGACACCCCACAAACGGCACATCGTCATCATCGATGCCTGCTATGCCAGTGGTGCAGTCACGCCTTTCATCTACCAGGATGCTGGTATCGCTGTGGTCGAGGTGCCGCGGCAGATTCGCGAGGTATTGTCCGAAGTCGACATCGACAAAGGCTCGGCGCTGTTCTGTGCGGCTGGCCCCAAGAGCAAGTCCAAAGCGCCCTGGGAAGGCGAGTACACGATGTTCTCGGGAGCCTTGCAACGAGTCCTGTCCACAGGCGATCCCACCTTTCAGGATTACCTGTCGCTTGAAGAGGTAGCGGGGCTCGTTGAAAAGGACATATTTAACACATTCCGCGCCGAGGCGGTGCGACCGGAGTTGCACACTCCAAGGCAGGAGAAGGGTGACCTGCGTACACTGCGGCTCTTTCCTAACCCAGCGCGCCGTAAGGAGCTTGAGAGCCGAAGCGTGCGCAAGCTACGTGATGACGTCGATGGGCTCACGAACGTCGTCAGTGAGCTCCGCAAGGAGCTGAACGAGACCCGAGATAGCATTCTGGCGGCGACGACCAATCAAAGGGCGAGCTTTCGCCAGATTCAAGATGAACTCAAGGCGGCGGTCCAGGCCTGGCTTGAAAGCGCCGAAGGGCGGCTCGCGAAGCGCACCGACGAACTCGAGGCCAAAGCGTCGGAGGCGCTGAAAGCTTCGGCCGAATCCTGGCTCGCAAGCGCCGGAGAGTGGCTCGCGGAGCGCACCAAAGAACCCGAAGCCAAAATCGCTTCAGAGTCATTAAATTTACGATCCGAAAAGCGGAGCTATCTCGAGATCCGAAACGAATATTTGCGGTTTGTCCTTGCCGGTGCGGCGGGTAGCTTACTACCGGTTATCATGTTGCTTACGTCGTCGTCGTTCGGCTCGAACGCCGCTTTCTTTCTGATCGTTGTCGCTCTGGTAGCCGGCACCATTGCTGGAAGCACGCGCCGACGGCTCGATACCGCCCCAGCGACCACATTTTCACCTAACGCTCGCCGACGGATCGGTCGCTTTTTCACAGTGGTTCTTTCGTCCGTTGTCACCTTACCATTAAACGCGTTGGGGAACTCTGGCGAGGTTGCTCTAACGCTTTCCACGCTCTCGGCGATCGGCATGTTCATTGCCTTCACGTTGGTTGAGTGGCGCGACTCCACGAAGGAAGCGGCGTAAGTGGGATGTCATGGAATGTGAAGGTTTTCGGCACACTCGCCGTCGTCGCCATCACGCAGGGCATCCGTAAACCCACGAGGGTCGCTCTACAGCCGTTGGATTCCCGCCTGGGCGATGATGTCCCGGAACATCGGAATCTCTTTGACGACGCGCGCCATGTGGTCGGCGCCGCTCTTGGCCTGCACCTCGAAGCCGGACTGCACCAGCTTGTCGCGCATCTCGGGCCGGCCGAGGATCTCCAGGCACGTCCTCTCCAGCGTCTTGACGATTTCCGGCGGCGTTTTCGCCGGCGCCAGCAGCGCCGTATAGGTCTCGAACA
>WNFF01017075.1_pt1 | contig 12841 bp, 10 predicted proteins | sample 5400441 | NCBI WGS metagenome assembly WNFF01 (sample SAMN13153345, study PRJNA577476) | soil metagenome | isolation source: 120 cm saprolite under Douglas fir tree site 2 hole 3 replicate 1 | place: USA:California | collected 2015-04-18
TCTTCTTCATCGGCGCGACTGTCTTGCCCGCAGTTCTCTTCGACTTCGTCCGCTTCTTTTTGGTTTTCTTCTTGGTAGCCATACGCGCAGTCTACCACCGGTTGGTCATTCCTAGTGTTTAGGAATGACCGCTCTGAGCGACAGATGTTCTGTTACGCGACTTGGCCCGACGACGCTAGGCCGATTGATGGAAATCAGAGCTTCCCAAGAATCAATTGCGATCCCATTTCGGTTTTATGACCCATCGCTTCTCAGAATCTATCGGTGGGGACTTTTACTTTCCCTTACCGGATTTCTGTTCGCCATCTCTGGTGTATGGCGAGCAAATCCATTGCGTTGGTACGCTCCTGCTGGTGCCGTAGGAATGTTTCTATTTTGGTTTGTAGCGGCTTCAGGCGAATGATCCATCAAGTCTAAGGCTCCGAATCAGGCTACAAACTCACTCCGGCAGGGAACTCAATCTGCGGCAGGCTTGACACAAAGTCGGTCAGAAAAGTTCTAAAATCGTCCCCTTGGGCGCGCCATTTTTTCACACGATGTCCCCGCCGAATCATGCAACGTGACCAAACACGAGTGCAGGGTCGAATCACTCGGCACAACTGGCCTCCCTGGACTACTGCGGCACGATCATTCAATACCCAAGCGATGCTGCATTTGCTCCAACGTGACGCCTTTGGTCTCAGGGTAGAAGAACAGCACCACGAAGAATTGCACCACCATCATGGCTGCAAACAAAACAAACGGAAAGGCGCCTGAAGATTTTGCAAGTTGCGGAAATGTGTAGGCAATCAGCGCATTCATGATCCAGTGTGAAGAGCTCCCCAGCGCTTGTCCTTTGGCGCGAACGCGGTTCGGAAAAATTTCACTGATGTAAACCCAGATTACCGCTCCCTGTGAAATGGCGAAAAACGCGATGTAAGCCACCAGCAGCCACAGAAGAAAGCTCTGGTGACTCTGAGCAAAGAACACCCATGCCACGCCGGCCAAACAGGCGGCCGTGCCTATCGATCCAATCAACAAGAGTGTCTTGCGTCCCAGCTTGTCAATGAGCGACATTCCCACTAGGGTGGCAAGCAAGTTCATGCCGCCGACAGCTACGGCTTGCAAATCCCCAGATACTTTGCTGAAGCCCGCGGCTGCAAAGATGTCATTCAAATAGTAGAGGATGGCATTGATGCCGGACAGTTGATTGAACATCCCAATCGAAATCGCGAGAAAGATGGGCAGCCGGTATTTCCGCGCGAATAGAGGCTCCGATGTTTGCAGCCGTTCGATATGAATCGAGTCAACGATTTCTTTAAGCTCGGCCTCCGGATTCTCCGCGCCCATTAATTGGAGCACCGAGCGCCCCTCGTCAACGCGATTCTGCGTCACAAGCCAGCGGGAACTGGGAGGAATGCCGAAGAGCATTACCAGAAAGAGAACGGCCGGAACCGTCGCCACACCGAATTGCCAGCGCCATTCGGCTGCGCCAAATCCCATCTGCGCGATGCAGTAGTTGGAAAAGTAGGCCAGCAAAATTCCGATGACGATATTGATTTGAAACAGCCCCACCAGACGACCGCGCAACCTGGCCGGTGCCAGCTCGGCGATGTAAACCGGACCGAGCACGGAGGATCCGCCAATCCCAAGCCCCCCAATGAAGCGCGCGGCCAGTAGCGCATACCAGTTCCAGGCAAACGCACAACCCAAGGCGGACAAAACATAAAAGACGGCAAGGATGCGCAGCGTCTCTCGCCCTCCCCATTTTTGACCCGGGATGCCCGCGGACATCGCGCCGATAATCGTCCCGATCAGTGCCATCGCGACCGTTAACCCGAGCTCGCTGGGACTCAACGAATACACGGCCGTCAGCGAGTGCGTGGTTCCGGCGATGACAGCAGTGTCGAAACCAAATAGAAGGCCGCCGAGCGCGCCAACCACCGTAGCTTTTCTCAAAGGAGCGTTCAGTCGGAACTCCTCTCGGTCGCGGAGTTTATGCCAGCCGGAGTCTGCAGCTTTATATCATTTTCTCTTCCCGCTCACTCGTAAAATCGCAGCGAGCTGCGCATCGCTTGAAGAGATATTCAGAGCTCCGATTCGAACGCGCGGAAGCGCCGCTCAAGTTCCCATTGCTGTTTGGCTTTTTCGTTGGACGCGAGAAAATCAGTGCACCGCGATGAAGATTTGCCTGCGCCCGGCGAATCCCCCGAACAAACAGTCACAACGCGAGTAAAAGCATCTGGCGCGTTCCACAAACTTGCGCCCGTCAAAAAACTATGCTCCACGCTTGTCCGAGCCATCCGCTTTAGGTCCGTATAGTGCAAGTCGTAGCTCTGTACCGCGCGCACGTATTCATGCGTCAGATCAATCCTCGAAACGCCTTCGTCGTCCGTTGAGAGCGCCACCGGAACCCCGAACATCCGGTACATCAAGAAGGGATGCTCTTTGCCGCTCACACCGAGGATCGTGTCATTGCTCGTCAAACTGATTTCCACCATCACGTGCTTCGCCGCCATTTCTTTCAAAAGCTCGTGAGGATGATTCTCGTACATAACGTCCACGCCGTGGCCAATTCGCTCCGCTTGACCCTGCTCGACAGCTAGCCGAACGTGGCAACAAAGTCCCTCGTACGGAACCAACCCTGGTGCAATCTCCCCGGCATGCAAACTTACATGAATCTTCGGATATAGCCCGTGAAGGAATCCGACCATGCGCATGTGCAGGGCGTAGTCATTCATCGCCGTGAAGCCGTCCTCCGGCATCACCAGATTGATGCCCACGAATCGCGGATCAGCCATTGCCGTCTCAAAGCACAGCAGTGTCTGCGCGAATACTTGTCCTTTGGTAAAGCCCCGGAGCACTTGGCAAAGATACCGGACCTGAACGCTGCACGCGGCAGCCGCATCCGTCTGCCCACAGTGTTCGCGCTTCATGCGGAGCTCCTCAGCCTGGTCGATGCCGGTCTTGGCAAGCGCCACGTCGTCGTGCAATCCGCGAGCAAGCAATGCATCGCGCAATTGCCCCAAATCCTCGCGCCAGCCAATCTCTCGCGATATCGTAGCCGTGTGACCAAACTCCGGCGTATGCATCAGTTCGAGGTACTGTTCATTTTGTGCCGCCGCCCGCGTCGCGACTTCGTCGATCCACTCGCCAAGATGCCGGTGATCCGTCCCCCCGAATTTTGAGAACGTATCGAAGAAATGATCGTGTCCTGTCACGCCCGGCGAAGGTACAAATCCCCGCATTGAAAATGCATCCACTAGCGCGTCGTAAAGCTCCTGATCTTTGAACGCCGCTTCCGCAGGAACTTTGCCCTCTCCGCACCCAGCCTGTTCAGTTCCGCCGCTTGACGACCCTTGCGGCTTCACGAATGCAAGCTTAGCGACATCCACGCACAAACGATCTTCAGCCCCGGCGCGAATCCATGATTCCGCGTAAACCGCCCCGCTCAAATGATTGTGCAGGTCCCCGCCCTTTGGCATGCCCAGCAGAAAGTGCCGAAGCTGCAGCGGATTTTCCCGCGCCGCTTTCAGGTTAAGTTCCGCGCGCTGCTCCAAACTCGTCGTCCCGCCGCCCGAACGCGCCACTTTGGTTTGGCTCAACGCAGGCAACGTAAAAAGCAACAACAATACGAGCGCTCTGGAGATTCCAGACAGGCAGACCGTTCGCGATAGATTCCTCTTTGAGTTTTTCATGGAAGTTTTCTCCCGGGCGTTGCCGCACGACAGGCTTGCCTGCGGAACAATCGGATTCTGGTTGCTGCAACCTGTGATATAGAGTTTCCCTTGCGCGATGCACAGCATAGCAGGCCGATCACGCAGATCAAGAGGCAGAGAATTTATGATCAAGCAACTTAAGCGGTTTGTTCTCGGTTTGATCGTCTTTGGTATTTATCCCGCGCTGCTTCTTGCCCAAGCCACAACAGAAACCAAACCACTCCCTATCAAGGTCGTGGTCGTCGCCATGTTCGAACGCGGCGAAGACGCCGGCGACACACCCGGCGAATACCAGCTGTGGGTCGAGCGCGAGCACCTTGACCAAATCCTTCCTCTCCCTGCCGGCTACCATCACGTCCGCCTCAACAAAGATGGCGTCCTCGGCATCTTGACCGGTGTCGGGACCGCCAAAGCCGCGGCCTCCGTGATGGCCGTCGGCCTCGACCCACGCTTCGATCTCTCGAAAGCTTACTGGCTGGTCGCCGGAATCGGCGGTGGTGATCCCGCCGATGTCTCCCTCGGCTCAGCCGTCTGGGCCGACCATGTACTCGACGGCGATCTCGCCTATGAAATCGACGCCCGCCAAATTCCAGAAAACTGGCCCACAGGCTATGTCCCCTTGCGCAAAGCAACTCCCTACGAACAACCAGTCCGCGACCAACTCGAAGGCGAACTCTACACTCTCAATCCCGAACTCGTCGCTTGGGCTTCTCACCTCACGAAAGACGTTCCTCTCCCCGATTCCGATTCTCTCCGTATCTCCCGCGCGCGCTTCGTCGGTTTTCCGAACGCGTTGAAGCCCCCGTTCGTCACCCGCGGCGACACACTCTCCTCCAGTACCTTCTGGCACGGCTCAAAAATGGATGAATGGGCCAACGCCTGGATCCGCTACTACACCGCCGGAAAAGGGAATTACATGATCGCGGCGATGGAAGACACCGGCACCATGCAAGCCCTTACCTTCTTAAGTCAAGCCGGCCGCGTGGATCTCCATCGCGTACTCGTCCTTCGCGCTGTAAGCAACTATGACCGCGAGCCGCCCGGCACGAATGTAGCCGACAGCCTGAAAACAATGGTCTCCGGCAATTACTCCGCCTATTTTCCCGCTCTCGAAGCCGCGCAAATCGTCGGCGACAAAGTCGTCCGCGATATCGTCGAACACTGGTCCGAACGCGCCACCACGATTCCGCACTAACCTGCATTTCCCGTCGGCCTCGCCCTGAAAAATAGCATTCCCCGCAGGGGCGCAGCCCGCCGCGGCGGGGGCCCCAGCTTGCCCGGGCGTCTGACATATGCACTCCAAACTTTCCCCGTTGACCTCTCTCCAAGCCCGTCCTATAGTGGCCCACCTTTTTATTTCAGAGGCATCCGTTTGCTCGACCGCATTTTTCATCTCGAAGAAAACAAGACCACCATCCGCCGCGAGTTGCTCGCCGGCCTCACTACTTTCATGACCATGGCCTATGTGGTCGTCGTCAACCCGCGCATCCTCTCTGAAGCCGGCATGCCCGTTGACGGCGTTCTTTTCGCCACTTGCATTTCGGCTGCGCTCGCCACTCTCATCATGGGCCTGTGGGCCAACTATCCCATCGCTCTCGCTCCTGGCATGTCCCTCAACGCTTACTTCACCTACTCCATTGTTCTCGGCCGCGGCGTTCCCTGGCAGACCGCTCTCGGCGTCGTCTTTCTTTCTGGCCTCCTCTTTCTTATCCTCACTCTCAGCAATGTCCGCGAACAAATCGTCAACGGCATTCCCAATTGCCTCAAGTACGGTACCGCTGCCGGCATCGGCCTCTTCATCGCCTTCATCGGCCTGCGCAACGCCAACATCATTGTCGCCAACCCCGCCACCTTCGTCGGTCTCGGCAAAGTTTCCGACCCGCAAGTGCGCCTGGCCGCTCTCGGACTAGTTCTCATCGCCATCCTCATGGTCCGCCGCGTCGGCGGCGCCATCCTCATCGGCATAGTGGCCATCACCCTCGCCGGCATTCCTCTAGGCCTCAGCCACTGGCCCGCGCATTTCTTTTCGCTGCCCCATCCCGCTGGCACTTTCCTCAAGCTGGACCTGCGCGCCGCCGCAACCATCGGCCTCGGTGAACTCATCTTCGTCTTTTTCTTCGTGGATCTCTTCGACAACGTCGGCACGCTAGTCGGCGTCTGCGAAGAAGGCGGCTTTCTCCGCGACGGCAAACTCCCTCGCGCCAGCCGCGCCTTGCTGGCCGACGCCTTCGGCACCATCTTCGGCGCGCTCACCGGGACCTCCACCGTCACCAGCTACATCGAAAGCGCCGCCGGAGTCGCTGCGGGAGCCCGCACCGGCCTCGGCAATATCGTCATCGCCGCCCTCTTCCTCGTCGCCATGTTTTAGTATCGCCACCGGCCTCAGCCTCGGCCTCCTCTCCTTCACTTTCGTTAAACTCGGCACCGGCCGCCACCACGAAATCAGCCCTCTCATCTGGGTCCTCAGCGTTCTCTTCCTCCTCCGCTACGCCTTCCTCGGCGCCGAATAAATCAACTGGCGGACGGGAAGACCAGCCTTCGGATGTCACCCCCTTGCTATTTTGGGTTGATATCTTACCCAAACGTGTGCATACTCAGGTTAAATGTCTACCCAAGAAACTAGAGAACGGCTCGAGCTGCTTCAGGGCACGCTGGATTTGCTGATCCTGCGCACGCTGATCTTTGGATCCCAGCATGGTCAGGGGATCGCACGTGCCATTCAGCAGACTTCGGAAGAAGAATTACTCGTGGAACACGGCGCGCTCTATCCCGCGCTCCAGCGGCTGGAGGAACGTGGCTGGATCTCGGCCAAGTGGGGAACCTCATCCAATAACCGAAAGGCCCGCTTTTATTCCCTGACCGCGGCCGGCCGCAAGCAACTGGTGAAGGAGACTACCAGGTGGAACCGACTGGCAGCGGCCATCGGGCGGATCCTGGACCCCGCGAAGGAGGACTAGTGCCATGTTTCGACGCAAGCGCAAGGCGAGCGACTTCAACGCCGAAATTCAAGCACACATACGGCTCGAGATGGAGCGCTTGCGGGAGCAGGGGATGAGTGAAGAGGAGGCCCGAGCAACCGCACACCGTTCATTCGGCAACGTCATGCATGCCGAAGAGCGCTTTTACGAATCCGGCCGCCTGCTCTGGTGGGATTATTTCTGGCACGACATTCGCTACGCCTTGCGCGTGCTGCGCAAGTCTCCGGGCTTCACCGCCGTCACTGTCTTGACGATTGCCTTAGGTATCGGAGCCACCACAGCGATTTTCAGCGTCGTCGATGCGGCGCTGTTGCACCCCCTACCGTACCCGCAACCGGAGCAGCTCGTAAGCATCGAGGGTGATCTTCCCGGCGTCGGCGCCCGGGACATTGGAATGTCCGAACCCGAGTGGCAGGATCTCCAGCGTTCCGGCATTTTCGAATACGTTTCGCCGACGTGGTTCGACGAAAATAATCTCACGGGCTCATCTCAACCAGCGCACGTCCGCATACTTCTTGTCGCGCCGAATTATTTTGCGCTGCTCGGCGTGAAGCCGCAGTTGGGCCGCGCCTTCAATCCCGAGGATCACTCGCCGGGACTTCTGGAGGAAGTCGTCATCAGCGACGGCCTCTGGAAGCGGGCGTTTGGGAGCGACCTGCATATTCTCGACAAGAGCGTGCGCCTCGATACGGATTTGTATCGCATCGTCGGCGTCATGCCGCCCGGTTTTGACGCTCCGGGCCGAACAGCGGAAGAAAGGAATATCGAGGTCTGGGCCGCAACTAGTTTCTACGGCACGCCTTTGCCTGACGACCCGCCGCGGAACAGACGGTTTCTTCCGACGGCCGTCGGCCGGCTCAAACCGAGACTGACCACTGCCGAGGCGCAGAGCCGTGTAAACGGGTTGGTCGCATTGTTGCAAAAAAAATTCCCCGGCGATTACCCGCTGCAGAGCACATGGTCCGTGCGGTTAGTACCGCTGCAGGAGCGGGTGGTCGGTAATGTCCGGTAGTCGCTGATTCTGCTGCTTGGCGCCGTCGCATTGGTGCTGCTGATCGGGTGCGTGAACGTTGCCAATCTGTTGTTAGCTCGCGCCAGCGCAAGAGGGCGCGAAATGGCCGTTCGGCAGGCCCTTGGAGCGGGGCGAAGGCGGCTGACAATGCAGTTGCTCACCGAGAGCGTATTTCTTTCCTTGCTAGGCGGGATTGTCGGTTTGCTGATTCTTCTCTGCACGAAACAGTATTTGCTACGGCTCTTACCCGAGAGCTTTCCCCGGCTTACGAATATATCGATTAGCTGGAGCGTCTTGCTCTTTGCTCTCGTTTCATCTCTCGTCACCGGCGCGATTTTCGGTCTGGCTCCCGCTCTGCATTCCGGTCGGGTCGATTTGACGCATGCGCTCAAAGACGCGGCGCGCGGTTCGACGGGATCCGGAGAACAAGCACGCACGCGCCGGATGCTGGTGATAACCGAGTTCGCGCTCTCTGTCGTGCTGATGATTGCCGCCGGCCTTCTCCTGCGCAGTTTCTGGGACTTGCTAAATGTGCGGCTGGGATTTAGTCCGCAGAACGTGGTAGCCGTCCGCACCAGGCTGCCAGCCCCCAATTTTCCGAAGAACGACCTCTATACCAACGCCGCTCAAGAGACGCCGTTCTTACGCGAAGTTCTTCGGCGCGCCAGAACGCTGCCGGGCGTGCTAGAAGTTGCCATCGGCGACACCGCGTCGGTTCCCTTGGACCAGAGTCTACGCGAGCTAAAAGTGATCTCCGAGGGCCAGTTCTTCCTGACACTCGAGGGACAGGGCATTCAGAGCGACCAGCCCGCCGCTGTCGAACGCTCCAGCGTCACGCCCAATTATTTCCATCTGCTGGGAATTTCGCTGCTGCGCGGCCGCTTGTTCAACGAATCGGATGACGACAAAGCGCCGCAGGTCGCAGTCATCAACGAGGCTTTCGCGCGGACCTACTGGCCAAACCAGGATCCCTTGGGCCGGAGCTTCAAGAGAAATCGAGCGGATTCTCCGTGGATTACCGTTGTCGGCGTAATCGCAAACGCACGAACAGAATCGCTGTCGCAAGCGGAAGTTCCACAAATCTATCTGAGCTTGTATCAGTCCGCCTCTCGCCGGCTGGCGATCTTCCTGCGCGGACCCATGGACGCCGCCGCGATTCCAGAAGAAGTGCGCGAACAAGTGCAAGCTGTCGATCCAACGCTCCCCATTTCCGGTTCGCAGACACTCAACGAAACCGTGGCCGCGTCTCTCGCCGAGAGGCGCTTCTCCATGGAAATGATTGCCTTGTTCGCTTTGACCGCTTTGTTGCTCGCAGGCCTTGGAATTTACGGAGTGATTTCCTACATCGTGAGCGAGCGTACACACGAGATCGGGATTCGCATCGCCCTTGGCGCACAGAGAAAGAACATCCTCCAGATGGTCTTGCGTCAAGGATTAGGTCTGGCCATTACCGGCGCCGCGGTTGGGCTTGTCGGTGCGCTCGTCGTGTCGCACCTAATAGCTGGACTGCTCTACGGCGTGAGGCCGACCGATCCTGTGACCTTTTCGAGTGTCGCGCTCCTTCTGCTCGGCGTCGCTCTGCTCGCTTGTTACATTCCGGCGCGGCGGGCGATACGCGTCGATACGCTGGTCGCCCTCCGCCATGAGTAAACTTGCGGGCCTGGATTTATGAATGTGGATCATTTTGCGGATTGAGGAGAGTCACTCGAATGAAAGCAATGCGATTTTTTCTGCTTTTGGCGGCATCATTTTCCGCTCTGTCTTCAAACGGGCGGCTTGCTGCTCAAACTTCGGCTTCCGTCACTTTGGTAAAGGCTGGCCGGATGCTTGATCCCCGGACTGGGAATGTGCTTTCGCCTGCCGCCGTGCTGATTGAAAACGGCAAGATCAAGGAAGCCGGTCTGCCTTCGAAAGTGCAAGCGGATGCGCCGGCCAACGTCAAGACCATTGACCTGGGCAGCGCCACCTTGCTGCCCGGACTGATTGACAGTCACACCCACCTTCTTCTTAACGTAATTGTGCCCGCGGAGCCCGAGATCGCGCGTTACTGGGCGTTTGTTCCAGCGCTACTGCTGGCAGTGGCGGCAAAATCGCCCGCCGAACGGGTGTTGCTCGGCGCGCAAATGGCGACTACCGTGCGCAATCTGGGCCACTCCGGCATTGATGGCGATGCTGCGCTGCGCGACGCGATCAAAGCCGAACGCGTCCCCGGCCCTAGAATTCTGGCGGCCGCTCGCAAGCTTACGCCGCTCGGCGGCTATTTCCAGGCGCTCAATCCCGCTGTCGCCGATTCCATCGTGCAGCAGGAGTTTCTGCAGGTCGGGAATGCCGACGACGCACGACGCGCCGTGGATGAAGACCTCTTCTACAACGTCGACCTCATCAAGGTTGCACTCGACGACGACGGCATTGGGATCACTGTGCCGGTACTAGTGGCCATCGTCGAGGAAGCTCACCGCGCGCACAAAAAAGTGGCTGTCCATGCCCAGAGCAAGAGTGCCATTCAAACAGCGATTGATGCAGGCGCGGATTCCATCGAACACGGCAACGACGTGACCGATGACCAATTGAAGCTGATGCGTGAAAAAGGAATCTTCTTCGACTTCACGCCAACATTCTATGGCGGTTTTCTACTGAAAGTTCTCGACGCCAGCATCGTCATGTCTCCGGCCTTTCGTTCCCAATATACCAGCGGCGTTGAGCGCGGCCGGCAACGATACGACGGTTTGGTTCAGCGGGTTTTGAAGTCGGGAGTGAAGTTTGCCGCCGGATCGGACATGTGCTGGTTCTATCCAGGAAAAACGCGCGGCCAAGCCACGGCAACAAGGTTTCCTGTCTTGCATGACGCCGGGATGCCGTCGCTTGACGTCATTCGCGCCATCACGACCAACGCCGCGGAAATGTTGGGCTGGCAGGATCGCGTGGGTGCTCTTGAGCCCGGGAAATTCGCTGACCTTGTCGCCGTTGCCGGGGATCCGATCGCTGACATTGCCGAGCTGGAGCGCGTTCGCTTCGTGATGAAGGACGGCCAGGTAGTCAGAAATGATCTTGCGTCGCATTAGGGCATACCCTCCGCTCCCGGCAGGGCCAAGCGCGGCGCATCGGTGAGTTGCAGGAAACAGATCAATCCAAAGGAGAAAACAAAGATGAAACAGTTTTCGCTCATGCTAGTTGCGTTCACTATGCTCGCTCCCACCGGCACGAGTCTCTATGCTCAGGGCCAGCCGCAGAATCAACCCATGGCTTCCGCGCGTTCTCGGGCGGACGAGACCCTCGAGTGGTGGAACCAGATCGGCAATAAGCTGATCGCCATGGCCAAGGATTTTCCTGAAGACAAGTACGATTTCAAGGTACAGAAAGACGAGCGCACCTTCGCCGAAAATCTTCTGCACGTCGCTGCCGTCGATTACGATCTGATCCGCAGGGTTTCCGAATCGAACATTGGTCCCGACTTTGGCAAGGACAAGCACAACCCCTCGCGTGACGCTTACAAGACGAAAGCCGATGTGGTGAAGCTCATCGAGCAGGCCGTCGCCGACGGGGCGGCCGTGATCAAACAGCAGGGCGATGCCGGCCTGGACAAAGCCACGCCATTTGGGTGGGAAACCGGGAGGCATGTGGTCCACAATTCCTATATCTGGATCACCGCCATCGAGCACAGCACCGAACACTTCGGCCAACTGGTCGTCTACTACCGCGCGAACAACCTGGTGCCGCCGGAATCGCGCAGGTAATAAGGGCCCTGATAATTCCCGACTGCAATTCCTAACTCCCATGTTGTGGCCAATCCGGAAGTCAACTGGCTGTTTCTAAGTGACCTGGGATTCGGGCATGGTCGCCGGAATTTTTAGGTCTACAATACGCGGCGTGGATCACCATACCGTAGCGATCGTCAGCATTACGGGTACTTGTCTTGATGTGCTGGGCAGTCTCTATCTGGCCTACGACCTATTGGGTGGACATCACGGTCCGTTGCGCTTGCTTACCCGCGCCGTAACGTACACCGTTGTCTTCGGCATTGGCTACGGCCTCGGCCTCGGTCTTTTCTTCGGCCTGGCTTCCGGTATCGCCACCGGCATCACGCTTTCGATTGAGTTCAGTCGAGCATCTCGTGGGCTGGAACATTACTCCTTGCTTTGGGAAGGACTGTTTTCCGCCATCCGGGGGTTCGCTTTCGCAGCTGGACTGTACAGGACCGTGGGCTTCGGATTCGCCATCGCATTTGCCGTTCTCGTGACCGCTGGCCAAATCCTCGCCTACTCTCGCGGCATGCGTCCTTCCACCGACTATGAAGCGTCTCGCCGTCCACGGCTTACGAGTCGCCAATTTTGGGGAACGGTGCTCCGTACCGTCGGCTACACGGTCACCGCCCTCGTCTGTAGCGCGCTCATCCATCATGTGGACCACGCCTGGCTCTTTGCGGTTCGCGTGGGGTTGGTGACCGGCATTGTCACCGGCGTGGGGATTACGGTCAATCCTTACATCGAATACTATGCCGACAATCTTCCGGAGCGGCGCCTCGGCGTATTCGGCATCGCACTCATCCTTTGCGGTTTTTCCCTGCAATCCCTTCAGTATTGGCTGTCCCTATTTGATGTCCGTCTGACCTAAGCAGATGTCCCCTCACGCTCCTTCACTTTCGTCAATTTCTAACTCGGGATGTGGTCATGATCCTGAATGAAGACCGCGGCTGCCCATTCAAGGCCGGTTTTGAAGTGCTCACCGAGGGTACACGGGCCGGATTATCGGCTTGTCTTCGTGCGCATCCGCTCGTAGCGTAGCGCGACCGATCCATTCGAGTAGGACTTGCACTCTGTCAACTTGAAGTCGCGCTGCGGGAACTTGCCCGGGAAGCCGGGGATGCCATCACCTAAGAGAACGGGACCAAGACCGATGAAGAGTTCGTCCACCAAATCCTCTTGCAGGAAACTGCGACACAACTGGCCCCCGCCGCCCAAGTAGATGTCTTTCCCTTTGCGGCGTTTTAGCTTTCTCACGAAGGCTGTCAGAGATCCGCGTACCACTTCGAATCCGTCGCGTTTGCCCGGTTTCCAACGTCGCGAGAATACGTAGTTGGAGATGCCCGGCATCTCCGGCATCTCGCCACTCTTGCGCATTTCCGCCGTGGCAGCGGCTGTCTTGCGGCCCATGAT
>WNFF01006694.1_pt1 | contig 12840 bp, 14 predicted proteins | sample 5400441 | NCBI WGS metagenome assembly WNFF01 (sample SAMN13153345, study PRJNA577476) | soil metagenome | isolation source: 120 cm saprolite under Douglas fir tree site 2 hole 3 replicate 1 | place: USA:California | collected 2015-04-18
GGCCGAGTTCAATGAGCGCCATGCCTTTGCGGAGACGCGCGGGACCAAGCTTGAAGCTCTTCGGATAGTTGGTAAGCACTTTGTCGTAGGCAGCGACGGCTTCGCTGTACTGCTTCTGCTTGTAAGAGATTTCGCCGAGGTAAAACTGAGCGTTGGACGCGAGATCGGTGTCGCCATAAAACTTGAGGTAGTCCTGGAATTCAGAGAGGGCGAGATCGTACTTGCCGCTGGTGATGTCGCGAAGTCCGTTGGAATAGAGAGTGTCCGCCGAGGGCGCGCCAGCGGGAAGGACGCTGGAAGCGGGCGAGGAACCTGAGGAGGCGGGCCTGGCCGTGCCCAAGGAGGACGTGGGAGTTGCGACGCCACCCGTGGCAGGGGCGGGAGCGGCGCTGCCGGAGATTTTGCCGTCAATACTCTGGACGGAGTTCTGGAGATCAACGAGCTGCTGGTTGAGCTTGCCGAGGCGGGATTTGATTTCCTCGAGATTGTCCGAGAGGCCCTGAACCTGCGTGGACATGGTGTCGAGGCGAGCACCTGAGTTAGCCTGGACATCCTGGACGGATTTCTGGAGCGAACTCATGGTGGCGCCGAGCTTGCCGACAGTGTCATTGGATTGCCCGATAAGCGTCTTCATGACGGTGTTGTCCTGAGTGACCTGAGTGGAAAGATCTTTCTGTCCCTGGAGCAGGGAAGTGACGTCGCGCTGAAGTTCGATGAGTTCACGGGCGACGGCCTCCGCGGGACGGGGGCCGACGAGACTCCCCGCGAGCGCGCCTGCCAGGATGGCGGCGCTAAAAGCAGCGATGTGGCGAATACGCATGAACAATCCTCCTAAAGGTGCTCCGAAGGGCTGAAATCGAGTTGTGACGGCGGAGCGGCTAATGAAAATCATACAGGCCGGGGGAGCCGCTTTCACTCTAATAAGTGCCGCCGCGAGGTGGCACGGGTTTGCCGGGCCTCGCGGCTATTTTGGCACCAAACGGTCATCGTGGCGAACGAAGCGGCTCAGTTCGCTTTCACGAAATGGCCGCGGCGGTTCTGTTGCCAGCAGGCTTCATTGCTCTCCATACAGAAGGGCTTCTCCTTGCCGAAGCTGACGGTGCTGAGACGGTCGGCAGCGACGCCAAGTGAAACGAGGTACTGCTTGACGGCGCTGGCACGGCGGTCGCCGAGACCGAGATTGTATTCGGTGGAGCCGCGCTCGTCGCAATGGCCCTCGATGGTCACCTTGAAGCGTGCGTTGGCCTTCAGGAAGTCGGCGGTCTTCGACAGTGCGGCGCGAGTGTCGGGACGAATGTCGGCCTTGTCGTAATCGAAATAAGCATCGCGGACTTCTCTCGAGAAGAGTTGGTCATCCGTGGGCCCTGCCGGTTGGGGCGGGGGCGGCGGAGGCGCATTGATCGAGACGGTTGCGGTGGCGCTGGCGGAGCCGCCGGGACCCGTCGCGGTGATCGTGTAGGTGGTCGAATCGGAGGGCGTGACTTTCGTGGAGCCCTGAGCGGTGACGGCGCCGACTTCAGGCGCGATCGAGAGCTGGGTGGCATCGGTCGAATTCCAGCTCAGGGTCGCGGACTCGCCTTTGTTGACGGAGGCCGGGCTGGCCTGCAAAGTCACCGTGGGACTCGCAGGCGCCGGAGCCGGTGCAGGCTTGGGCGGTGGTGGTGTCACTTTCTTCGGGCCGCAACCGAAGACAAAGAGAGTAGCGGCAAGCGTGGTGAGCAATCCGGCGCGATAGAGCGAGCGTGAAGCCAGGTACATGCAAATCCTCCTCAGTGAAGTTTCCGTGTTCTTCCCACCAGAGCCATTATCCTAACACCAGCGGGCTGGGTCCGGGTAATATCTCGTGTCACGATATATAATACATCGTGCCGCGACAGCGTCCAGATCTGACGCGTGCCGCCGCGAGTGGATTCAAAAACCAGATGGCGGCCGTCGGGTGCCCAACTGGGCCGCTCGTTGCGACCCTGGTCGCGCGTTAGCTCGACGAGTTGGCGGGTGGCGGCGTCCATGACGTAAATGTCGTAGTTGTCATTCGGACGGCGCCAACTGAAGGCGAGAAGCTGGCCGTTCGGCGCCCAGGCTGGATCGATGACGTAGCCTTTGTCCGGGAGGTCAAGCTTGGTGGCGCTGGTGCCGTCGGAATTCATGAGATAGAGCTGGGGAGTACCGCCGCGATCGCTGACGAAGGCGACGGTCTGGCCGGTCTTTGGATTCCAACTGGGAGACATGCTTGCGCCATTGGCATTGGTAAGGCGCTTGGGGCGGCCACCATTAATGTCGGAGACGTACAGCTCCGAATTGCCTTGCATGGAAGAGGAAAAAATAATTTGCGTGCCGTCGGGAGACCATGCAGGAGTGATATTGGTGCCGCGGAAGCGCGGGAAGGAGACGAGTTTGCCGGTGTCCATCGAATACATGCAAATCTGTGCGCTGGTGAGGCCGGACGAAGGCGCGAAGCATGTAAAGGCGATGCGCGAAGCGTCGGGTGACCACCGTGGCGTGAGAGAAATCGATTTGAGGGTTGTGAGCTGGCGCTGGTTGGAGCCGTCGTAATCCATCACCCAGATTTCCTTGGCGCCACCGCGCGAGCTGACGAAGGCAATCTGCGTCGAGGCGATGCCAGGGACGCCGCCGGAAAGTTTGCTGATGATTTCGTCGGCGAATTGATGAGCGAATTTGCGGACTTGAAGATCGGTGGGAGCGCCGCGATAGACTTTGCCGACGACGGCTGGAGAAGCGGGATTGCGGACGTCGTAGAGCCATGCTTCGATAGCGACTTCGGTGGCGGACTCGGTGACATTGCCGAAGCCAAGGTAGTTGGCGTTGGTAGGAGGATCGATCCAGATAGCGGGTTTCAGTTCAGCGGGGACGCTGGGAGCTTGTGGAGGATAGAAGCTGGCGCTGGGGACCTCGAGGATGCCGGAGAATTGGAGATCGTCGCGGACGATTTGGGTGAAAAGGGAAGAGTGGGATTTCGCGGAGTCGGCACGGGGAGCAAAGTCAGAGATGGCCACGCGAGGCTTGTTGGTGTCGCCGAGACCTGTGCCTGCGCGAAACCACCCCTCAGATTGGGCCAGCGCCGGTTGCGCGGTTAGCGAGACAAATGCGCAGAGAAAAAACAGGCGGAATCGATTGAATGCTCTACTCACTTTGACCTCCGAAAAGCTGCCTTGATTGAGACTGTCAATCGATTCATCTCCTTAGCGGTTGTCTGTATCCGGGAAATCCCAAAGAACGGACACATCGGGAGGCTTCCAGTCGTTGGGAAGAGGTGCAAAAGGGCTTGAACTCTGAATGGCTCGCAGGCCGGAGGTATCCCAGGACGAGTTTCCGCTGGACTGTTCGACGCGAAGGTTCTTCACAGTGCCGTCTCGAAGGATCGTAAAAGAGATGACACAGTGGAGCGTCCGAGAGTTGCGCACAGCCGGATCGAGGAAAAGCGTGTTCCAATTGGGAGCGACGCGGCGCTTTGCGGCTGCGATGTACCAACCGTAACGCGTGGTGAAGTCTGAGCCACCCTGACCCTGGACGGGCCCGCCGGTCGAGCCGACGCCGGGCGTCTGCGAGTATCCGGTTGGCAGATCAGGATTGCCGCCCTTGCCGTAAGGGACGGCGTTGTCTGGAGGAGGTGTCTTGTTGTCGAGAGTTCTGGAGGGGCGAGTGGGAGGCAGAGGCTTTTCTTTTTCAAACTTCGGAATTTTCGTCGCGTCAGTCTTGGGCTCGGGCGGTTTTGGGGGCTCTTCTTTGTACAGACCTTTGGTTGGATCAACCGCCTTGCTATCGCTGACGACAGTCTCCTTAGGCATGGGCAGGCCGGCGCTACTGACGAGATTCACTTTGGCTCCGCCTAAGTCACCGCCAACACCGCCCCAGCGGTTGTCGCGAAATTGAATAAATGCGGAGACCGCAATGACGACGGCCAGGCTGGCGTGCATGATGACGGAGTAGACGAGGAACTGGCGGAGGCTTTGCTCTTGCGGATTGGCGAAGGCGGTATTCATCTCTATTGAGTGCGGGCGCGGCTGGTGATGGGCTCCGTGACAATGCTGATGTTGTTGATGCCGGACTGGCGAAGCGCGTCAACAACGGCGGCAAAGCTGCCGAAAGGAACGGTTTCGTCGCAGCGGAGGAAGACGCCCTGCTGGGTATTTTTCAGCTGAGCTTTGATTCTGGAGCCGAGCTGGTGAATGTTGGTGGGTTCATTGCCCAGATAAATGCGCTGGGCCTTGTCAACGGTGACGACCAGGCGTTCCTGATTGATTTCCTTGACGGTGCGAGTCTTGGGGACATCCACTTCGATGCCGGACTGGAGAATGGGCGCAGTGATCATGAAGATGATGAGCAGAACGAGAACAACGTCCACAAAGGGGACCATGTTGATCTCGGAGAGCGAAGTCTGCGTCGATTTGGAGAGTTGGGGCATCGTTCGTAGTCCCGTGGATGCGGCCGGCCGGAGGAGCGCCGCGAAAAGCTAATTAAAAGTTTTCTCGACCTGAGCCGAGAATTCAAGAGCAAAAGTGTCAAGCCGCTGGGCGAGGTCGCGAATATTCTGTAAAAACTGGTTATAGAAAATCACCGCCGGAATGGCGGCGAAGAGACCCGCTGCGGTAGTTACGAGCGCTTCGGCGATGCCCGGAGCGACCGCGCGCAAGCTTGCAGCACCGGCGCTGCCGAGGCCGGAAAACGCGTCAATGATGCCCCACACCGTTCCGAAGAGGCCGATGAAGGGAGTGACGGAGCCGGTGGTGGCCAGCCAGGACATGCCCTTTTCGACGCGGCGAACCTCGTCGGCGGAGGCGAGCTGCATGCTGACGGTGACGGCGGACAAGCTTTTCAGTTTGGGTGGATGAGGATTGCCTGTGGCGCCGCCTACCTGGCTCTGAAGCTCGCGGTAGCCCGCGGCGTAGACGGAGGCAAAGGGCGAGCCGGCGTTGGCGAGGGCTTGGGGATTGGCGACTCCACGCGTAGCGCGGAAAATACGCAGAAACTGGTCGCTCTGGCGGCGAATGCGTCCGAACATGCCGAGCTTCTGCAGGATCATGGCCCAGGAAATGACCGAGAAAAGGAGAAGAAGCGAAAGAACGCCGCGCGCGACCCAGCCCGTTTGCGTAAGGATATTTCCGATATCGGTTACAAGAACAGTGGTGAACAGAGAAATGATATACCCCTCAGTGAGAGCAAATTGATTTGCGACCGCAAAACCGCAAAGCGGTCAACATTTTTCTGGGCTTAAGAAACGTAGCACACGCATCCAGGGCGCGCAAGAAATAGGATGCGCAAGTTTGCGATTCTGCTGCTTATCGGGCAACGGGCGGATAGTCGAAGCAAACGTGTGCAAGCGGTTCTTAGGGGTCAAAGCAGGTGTGATAAACTGCGAATTGAACATGAGCAAACCGTTCGACATCGAGTTGGAGAAATTGACTGGCCAGGCCTCTTATTCAGCGGCGGTGCATGGCTCGGGGTCAGGGCGGCGGGGGACATTCTTCCTTGAAACGTTTGGCTGCCAGATGAATGACCACGATTCGGAAAAGGTCGCGGGGCTGCTGCTTTCTCGCGGGTATCAGCAGGTAGAGACGCCGGAAGCCGCTTCCCTGATCCTTTACAACACTTGCAGTATTCGGGAGAAGGCGGCGCAGAAGGTTTTCTCGCGGCTGGGGGAATACCGGGAGAAGCAGGGTGAGGGCAAGGTCATCGGAGTGCTCGGCTGCGTGGCGCAACAAGAAGGCGAAGATATTTTTAGGCGCGCGCCATGGGTGAGCCTGGTCTGTGGTTCGGCGAGTTACAGCAAACTGCCGGGCATGCTGGCGCAACTGGAAGCTGGAAAGCAGCGCATCACTGGGCTGGATACGGACACGGACGAGACGTTTGAAACCGAAGTGACGCGCCGGGATAATCCGTGGCGCGCCTACCTGACGATTATCGAAGGATGCGACAAGGCTTGCTCGTACTGCGTCGTGCCGTATACACGGGGGCCGGAACGCAGCCGCGCGAGCGATTCCATTTTGCGGGAAGTGCGGCAGCTCGCGGAACTGGGCTATTCGGAAGTTCAACTGCTCGGGCAAACGGTGAATTCTTACGCGGACCCGACAGCGCGAAAGATGCGTTTTTCGGAATTATTGCTGGCGGTGGCGGAAGTGCAGGGGATTCGGCGAGTGAGATTCACGACGTCGCATCCCAGCGACTTCACGCCGGATATCGTGAAAGCCATCGAGCGGGAGCCGAAGATCTGCGACCACGTTCACTTGCCGGTGCAATCAGGGTCGACGAGAGTGCTGCACGCGATGCAGCGGACCTACTCTCGGGGCGAGTATTTGGAAAAAATCACCATGATCCGCGAAGCAAGCAGGCCCATCGGGATTACCACGGACATCATCGTGGGCTTTCCAGGAGAAACGGAATCCGAGTTTGAAGAGACACTGAGCTTGTTGGAAGAAGTGCAGTACGACAGCATGTATTCGTTCAAGTATTCGCCAAGGCCGAACACACCGTCGCTTGCCATGAGCGATTCTATTCCTGAACAAGAGAAGAGCCGGCGTCTCGCGGTTTTGCAGGACAGGCAGCGGGAAATTCAAGAAAGGAAGCATGCCAGCCTGGTGGGAACCCTCTTTGAAGTTCTGGTGAGCGGAAAATCCCGGCGAGATAATCAGTGGTCCGGCTATACAACCTCGCACCGGATGATAAATTTCGCTTCCCAAGAGAGAGAGCTTCTGGGAACCTACGTGCAGGTTCGTGTTACGGGAGCGGGTCCGAACAATCTGTTGGGAGAGTATGCCGTCTAGCTCAGGGAGGCCTCGATGGAAGTGGAGATGAAGATCCGCGGCCTGATGATGGATCCCGTCACGAACATGCCCATCGTGGTGCTCAAGGACGTGCAGGGCCAGGCGATTCTCCCGATCTGGGTAGGTGTGTACGAAGCGAACGCCATTGCACTGGAAATCGAGAAGGTGCAAACGCCGCGGCCCATGACTCACGACCTGCTGAAAAATGTGCTGCTAGGGCTCGAAGTGCACGTACGAAAAATCGTGGTGAATGACCTGAAGGACGATACGTTTTACGCGCTAATCTGGGTGGAGCGCGAAGGACAGATGATGACGATCGATTCGCGGCCCAGCGATGCGCTGGCGTTAGCGTTGCGGATGGACTGCCCGATCTTCGTGGATGAATCGGTCCTCAAAAACTCCAAGATTTCGAGTGCCTTCTCGGAACGCAACACCAACGAGCAGCTCAAGAGCTGGCTCGATGGCCTCTCCGACGAAGACCTCGGCCGCTACAAGATGTAAGCCATCCCCGCCAATCGATCCAGCCAGCATCCTGAGTTCAACTCCTATCGATCGGTTCGTCCCCAGTTGCAATTAACCTGCGAACTTTACGCCGCCACGCGAAAAGCAATACGATGCCGATTAAGATGAGCGCAAGGCTCAGGCCGGACCACAAGCCGAAGGCGCCCCAGCTCCAGCGGAAACACAACCAAGCACCGAGCGGAAGGCCGATGATCCAATACGCGGTGAAGTGACAAAACATGGGTGTGCGCGTATCGCCAGCCCCGCGGAGGGCTCCCGTAGCAACGGTCTGGAGACCATCGAACAATTGAAAGGCGGCACCGGCAGCGAGCAGGGATACGGTGCTGTGAATAACGGTCTCGTCCGGTGTGTACATTCGTGCGATCCACCGCGGGAACAGCAGCAACCCAGCACTAGCGCAAGTCATGAAGGAGGCACCGAGGAAAATGGCTGTGTCGCCGGCGTCCCCGGCCCCCACGCGATCCTTTCTGCCGATGGCCTGGCCTACGCGGACGGCGGCAGCGGAGGCGATCCCGAGAGGCACCATGTAAGTAAATGCGACGGTGTTCAAGGCGATCTGATGACTGGCAAGCGGCACTGCGCCGAGCCGGGCGATGAGCGCCGTGACAAGTGCAAAGACACCACTTTCCAAGGTGAACTGAATGGCGGCGGGCAGACCGAGAGTGATCAAGCGGCGGATGCGCGGGAGATCAATGTCGACAGGAGTTTTCAGGAGCTCGGTACGGTGTTTGCGATCGTACCAAAGAAGGTAGCCGACGAGCACAGAGGCCATATAGAGCCGCGCGATTGCCGTAGACCAGCCGGAACCAATCGCGCCCATTGCCGGCGCACCCCATTTGCCATAGATCAAGATCCAATTCCCCAAGGCATTGATGAGATTCGCGCTGACGAGAGCGAACGCCACGGGTCGGACCATGTTCATCGCCTGCAGGCAGCGGCGCACGGCGAAATAAAGAAGCAGTGGCAGCAGGCCAGCGGCCAGCGCCTTGGTGTATGGAATGGCGAGCGCCAAGACACCGGGATCAACACTCATTCCGCGGAGAAGCGAGGGGAGCAACCAGACGGGGGCGGCGAGGAAGGGAGTTAAAGCAAAGCTCAAGTAAATGCTGTTGAGCAAGGAACGATGACAGTCCTCTCGCCTGCCCGCCCCGAACGCTTGCGAAACAAGCGTGTCCAGTCCCATGAGCAGGCCGCCGCCGAAGAGGGCAAGAACAATAAAAATGTTGGAGCCCAGACTTACCGCGCCCATGGCGGTCGCGCTATCGGGCAGCCGGCCGACCATCATCGTATCGACGATGGCCATGCTCATCCAGCCGAGTTCAGCCAGGACGAGAGGAACGGCGAGCCGCAAGGTGGGGCGAAATTCAGCGCGAAGTGTCTGGAGTCTGATCATGGGAAAGATTATGAGAAACGAGTTTAAGCGGGGCAGAGACAAGGAGCAAACGGAAGCCGCGCGGAAATGGACTGATCGAGGCGAATGAGGTGGGGCCGACTATTCGGCGGGCATGGCGCGGACGAGAGACTCCTGGAGTCTTTCACCGTCAGAGAGAGCCAGCTTATGCAACGGCCATGGGCATGCCCGTGTTGAAAAAGCGCCGCTCTCAGAGAGGTTTACCGATACTTCGTTTCGCACCATTGGACCGGTCTTCCAGTCGTGAACTCGCATGGTCGTCTTGAACGGCAGACGGCGAGAAATACGCCGATCGGATCTGTTCGTATCCATGGATCCCTCGAGAACCTAGGGGGGAGGTCGGCGGGAAGGTTCAATTTAGTACCTGCGTTCGCTAAATGTTAACGGGAGATGGTGCTGCGACGGCGAGGTGTCTTCACGTGGGGTAACTTCGAGAGCGTACTGGGAACTAAGTCCCATTGACCCAGCCGAGAAGCACTTCTAGGCTGCTGATATCGTTGAGTTTTTGGCCAGCAGAACTGCATGTCGAATAACAGCAACGGTAAGCCGTGCCCAGAGAGGGATTTCTTCGAACCCGGGTACTCAGGAGAGGACCATGGCGGTCGTTCAGGAACCAAATTTTGAGTCCCGATCGAGGCACATCCGTGGCAGCGGGCGATTGAACTCGCGCGTGGCGGTAGCGGTCGAGTGGACCGATGGCGGCCAGAGCCTGCGTGCGGAAGGTTACACGGCTGATATCGGTGCAAGAGGCTGCCTCGCCGTGGTGCCGCAGAGTTTCGGCGTCGGACAGAAGCTGCGCCTCGTCAATCTGCTGAACCAGATCTCCTGCGAAGCGACATTGGTATGGCGGGGACACGAAGGCCGCGCAGGATGGGAACTCGGACTGGAACTGCAGGACCCCTCTCCGGATTTTTGGGGCCTTGATTTCTAGGGAGTGCTCTGATTACAACCAGTTTTGCACTCGGTCCCAGACTCCTGTTTTCCACTGGGATTTTGCCGAGCCGCCCACTTTTCCCTTGCCAACGAACAGCCTGCAAACGTAGAGTTAGCCTAGGCCTTGGGGGTTTTCTGAAGGCAGCACCTATATATAGGAACCCAGTTGCCGGATCGCTGCGGCTCGATTTCTCGCGCGCACTTCGCGTTGGCTCGGGACAAGCGGGCGGAGGCAAGATCAGATGACGGCCATCATCACGGTTGCGAATCAAAAAGGCGGAGTCGGAAAGACCACGACGGCGATCAACTTGTCCGCAGCGCTGGCGCATCGTGGCAAGCGCACGCTGCTGATCGATCTCGATCCGCAGGCCAATTCGACGATCGCGTTTTATGACTCCGGCGAAATTTCCACGAGTATGTTCGACGTGCTGAGCGACAGTCGCGTCACGATGGCTGCTGTAATTAAGCCGACGAAGGATCCGTTGTTGTTTCTTGGACCGGGGCGGCTCGCGCTTGCAAAACTGGAACAGGTGCTCGCTGGACAATTTGATGCGCCGTTCAAATTGAAAGACGCGCTGACACCGGTCCTGAAAGATTACGATTATGTGGTTCTCGACACGCCTCCATCGCTGGGAATTTTGACGGTGAATGCATTGGTAGCTTCGACGCATTTGCTTGTGCCTATTCAGGCGGCGTACTTCGCGATCGAGGGAACTGACGATTTACTCGAAACCTACGAACGAATCCGCGCGCGCCCCAATCCCGGGCTGAAGGTTCTCGGTGTGGTGATTACGCTTTTTGACAAGCGCACGAATATCTCGAAAGATACCCACGGGCAGATTCGCTCGGTGTTCGGTGAAGTGCTGTTCAAGACGAAAATTACCAAGAACGTGCGGCTGGAAGAGAGTCCGGCCTACAAGGAAACAATTTTGACATTTGCGCCGAAATCACCCGGCGCGGTCGAGTACAAGAAACTCGCAGGGGAGGTTATCCAACGTGTCGAAGAGAATCGGGCTACCCATCACGCTGAAGATGCGGCATGACGCGCATTACGTAGAATCATTGACAAGCTATAGTGGCGCGGCGGTGGGGCGAATGATTCGCGTGGATCAGATCCGCCCGAATCCCGACCAGCCACGCAAGGCGCTGGGCGACCTGCGCGAACTGACGGAGTCGATTTGCGAAAAGGGCGTGCTGGAGCCGCTGCTGGTGCGATACGTCCCGCGCGAGGACTGCTTCCACATCATTTCCGGCGAGCGCCGGTATCACGCTTCACGGGCGGCGGGACTCCGCGAAGTACCGTGCATTGAAAAAAACGCCGATGACGCCGAAACGCTGGAAATCGGGCTGATTGAAAACATACAGCGGAAAGACCTGACGCCGTTTGAAGAAGCGGATGGACTGCATCGCCTGAGCGCGCAGTTTGAATACACGCACGAGGATATCGCCAAGAAGATCGGTCGAGCGCGCTCTTCGGTGACCGCGCCGCGAAGAGCACAGCGGACCGCAGCGGCCGCATCCGTTCATTTTTCAATTCGAGCCACCCGCGGAAACGTTCAAGTTCCGGATTCAATTCAAGAAGAGTCATGTTTCGCGCGACGAACTGATTTCCACGCTGCGCGAAATCCTAGCGCAGCTTGAGGGATCTTCCTCAGAAGCGGATTCGACGGCTGCCTAGAATTCTCGCGAAGGGCGGCGGAAGCCCACCCCTACGACTTCGCCCCATGGTTGAGCTCAGTCCACAGCAAATGAAGGTGATCGAGAGGCTGTTCGCAACAGGTTTCCGCCCCATTGCGATTCCGCCATACGAGAGCGCCCTCTGCGTGAGAAAAGCCAACTGCGCCGCCTTGCTGGCGCCAGTGCCGAACGGCGGGATTAGGTTGCTTGCGCCGCCATCGTATCTCGTGGAGGGAAATCTGAGCGTAAAGCTAAAGCGTGGTTTAGGCGAGGTGTTCGTTTGGAAAAAGAAAGAAGTGGAGGCGACTCCCGAGAAATTGAACGAGCTTGAATCGTTCCGGCGGGAACTCACCGGAATCCTGGATCTTCCGCCGATGCAATAAAATCGCCGCAATTTGCAATTCTGAAAGACTCCCTGCAAACTAAATTTCTAATGGAAACTTTCGACATTGTTTGTGTTGGGGCTGGGCCGACGGGCCTGGCTACGGCCATTGAAGCAAAGCGCGCCGGAATGCGGCCACTGGTCATCGACAAGGCTTGCCTCTGCAATTCCATCTTTCACTATCCGGTGAACATGGTGTTCTTTACGACGCCAGAACTGCTCGAAATCGGCGATCTGCCTCTGGTTTGCGCGGCGGAAAAGCCAACTCGGGTCGAGGCGTTGAAATACTACCGGCGGGCGGCGGAGCATTACGCGCTTGAACTGCGGCTGTACGAACGGGTCTTGCGGGTTGATGGGCGCGATGGAAACTTCACGATTGTGACGATGACGGAGAAGGGCTTCGAGAATAAATACCAAGCCAGGAAAATTGCCGTTGCGACGGGCTATTACGATCTGCCGAACCTCCTGGGCGTGCCGGGCGAAAATCTTCCACACGTTTCACACTACTACTCAGAGCCGCACGAATACTGGAATCAGGACGTGGTGGTGGTCGGGGGGAAAAATTCTTCGGCGGAAGCTGCGCTTGACCTTTACCGAAATGGCGCCCGAGTCACACTAGTGCACCGCGGGAGGGAACTAGGCTCCTCGATCAAGTATTGGGTTCGCCCGGACATCGAAAACCGGATCAAAGCCGGGCAGATCCAGGCACTCCTCAATGCCCGCGTGGAGGAAATCACCAGGGACGAAGTGGTGCTGGAGCAGCACGCTCAAACAAAGAGAGTCCCGGCGAAACAGGTGTTCGCACTCACGGGATACCATCCGGATTTTTCGTTTATCGAGGGCCTCGGCGTGAAGCTCGATGCTGAAAGCCGCAGGCCGGCGCTGGACTCGAACACACTCGAGAGCAACGTGCCGGGGATTCACCTAGCGGGAGTGGTTATCGGGGGGAGGCATACCGGCGAAATCTTCATCGAAAATGGGCGCTTCCATGGGAAGCAGATTATTCAGGCGCTGACGAAGTGATCTGTGCTGAGAAATGGAACTCAAGGCAGATTTGCTCGCTCCGGACTCGTTTGCTAGACTCGTAGTTTATGGCATCGGTCATCCGCGAAGTGGGCGAGACGTTTGGCGCGCTG
>WNFF01006903.1_pt1 | contig 12840 bp, 9 predicted proteins | sample 5400441 | NCBI WGS metagenome assembly WNFF01 (sample SAMN13153345, study PRJNA577476) | soil metagenome | isolation source: 120 cm saprolite under Douglas fir tree site 2 hole 3 replicate 1 | place: USA:California | collected 2015-04-18
TCCCACTTCGGATGCTTGATGCCGATCACCGCCGCTTCGGCGATGGCCGGGTGCGCCATCGCGATGCACTCGAGGTCGATCGAGCTGATCCACTCGCCGCCCGACTTGATCACGTCCTTCGAGCGGTCGGTGATCTGCATGTAGCCGTCGGGGTCCAGCGTCGCCACATCGCCGGTGGGGAACCAGCCCTGCTTGAGCGGATCGCCGCCCTCGCCCTTGAAGTAGCTCCGGATCACCCAGGGTCCTCGCACCTGCAGGTCGCCGAAGGCCTTGCCGTCGTTGGGAAGCTCGCGTCCGTCCTCGCCGACGATGCGCATGTCGACGCCGAAGATCGCCCGACCCTGCTTGTTCTGCAACGCGCAGCGCTGCTCCTTGGCCCAGTCCGCATGCTTCGCCTTGAAGGTCGTCACGGTGCCGAGCGGGCTCATTTCGGTCATGCCCCAGGCATGCAGCACTTCCACGCCGTAGTCGTCCTGCAAGGCGCGGAGCATCGCCGACGGGCAGGCCGAGCCGCCGATCACGGTACGCTTCAGCGTGGAAAATTTCAGCTTCTGCTCTTTCATGTAGTTGAGCAGCCCGAGCCAGACCGTGGGAACGCCGGCGCTGAAGGTCACGCCTTCGGTCTCGAACAGGTTGTGCAGGCTCTTGCCGTCCAGGTGCGGCCCGGGAAACACCATTTTCGCCCCGACCATGGCGCAGGAGTAAGGCAGGCTCCAGGCGTTGACGTGGAACATCGGCACCACCGGCAGCACCACGTCGCGCGCCGAGAGGTTCAGCGCATCGGGCAGCGCCGCCCCATAGGCATGGATCATCGTCGAGCGGTGCGAATAGAGCGCGCCCTTCGGGTTTCCGGTGGTGCCCGAGGTGTAGCACAGGCACGCGGCGGTGCGCTCGTCGAACGAGGGCCACTGGAAATCGTCTTTCTCCTTCTCGAGCAGATCCTCGTAGCAAAGAAGATTCGGGATATTCCCTTTCGGCAGCGCATCGCGCGCGCACATCGCGACGTATCCCTTCACCGTCTTCAACAGCGGCGCGAGCTTCTCCAGCAGCGGCGCGAAGCTGAGGTCGAAGAAGACGTACTTGTCCTCGGCGTGATTCGCGATGTACGTGATCTGGTCCGGGAACAGCCGCGGATTGATCGTGTGGATGACCGCCCCGGAGCCGGCGACCGCGTAGTAGATCTCGAAATGCCGGTAGCTGTTCCAGGCGAGCGTCGCGATCCGCTCGCCCGGCTGGACGCCGAGGCGCTGCAACGCGTTGGCGAGCTTGCGGGCGCGCGCATGCGCGTCGCTGTAGGTATAGCGATGCACGCTTCCGTCCACGGTCTTCGACACGATTTCCGTGTCGCCGTGGTGCCGGTCAGCGTGCGCAATCAGGCCGCTGATCAGCAGCGGCATGTCCATCATCAGGCCGTGCATCGGGTCCTCCTCGCGACGGAATGTAGTTTATCCTAGCGCCATGAACGTCAAGGACGTGGCGGCGCTGTTCGAGCTGCCCTTCCCCGAGCTGATCTACCGCGCGCAGTCCGTGCACCGCTCGCACCACGACCCGGCGGCGCTGCAGCTCTCGACCCTGCTCTCGGTGAAGACCGGCGGCTGCCCGGAGGACTGCGCCTACTGCCCGCAGTCGCGGCGCTACCGCACGGGGGTCGAGGACGAAGCAGTACTCTCATTGGACACAGTGACCCGGGCTGCCCGGGCCGCGCGTTCGCACGGGGCCAGCCGGTTCTGCATGGGGGCCGCCTGGCGAGGTCCCAAAGACAGAGAACTGGAACAGATTCTGCCGATGATTCGCCAGGTCAAAGACTTGGGGCTCGAAACCTGCGCGACGCTGGGCATGCTGAGACCCGGCCAGGCCGAGCGGCTGCGCGAGGCGGGGCTCGATTACTACAATCACAACCTCGATACCTCGCCCGAGTTCTACGGGCAGATCATCACCACGCGCGAGTACCGCGACCGGCTCGAGACGCTGCAGCGCGTGCGCGACGCCGGCCTGCGCGTCTGCTGCGGCGGCATCGTCGGCATGGGCGAGTCGCGCCGCGACCGCGCCGGGCTGATCGCTCAGCTGGCGAGCCTCGATCCCTACCCGGAAAGCGTGCCGATCAACGCTCTCGTCGCCGTGGCAGGCACACCGCTCGCGCAGGCTGAAGAACTGGATGCATTGGAGTTCGTCCGCACGGTGGCCGCGGCGCGCATTACCATGCCGAAGGCCTGGGTGCGGCTCTCGGCGGGGCGCGAGCGCATGTCGGACGCGGTGCAGGCGCTGTGCTTTCTTGCCGGGGCCAACTCGGTGTTCTTCGGCGAGAAGCTGCTGACCACGGGAAATCCTGAAGCGGCACGCGATCGCGCCCTGTTCGCGCGGCTCGGTCTGAAAACGGCAGGCTGAATCAATTGCTGCTCATCACCTCGCCGAAGAGCTCCCACTGCTTGCCGTTGAAGCGCTGCAGCTGCACCGACTGGATCGGGGCGAAGTCGTCCTGACTGGTCGTGATGGTGATTCCCGGCAGCAGCGTATCGACGTGCCATCCCTTCATGCTCGCCGCCTGGCGCATCACGTTTTCGCGCGTCAGGTTGTCGCCGCAGTTCCTGAGCACCTCGTGCAGCGTCGCGGCCACCGTGTAGCCGTAGACGCTGAAGGCGTTGATCAGGCTGCCGTCCGGGTAGTACTTTTTCATGAAGGCCTGCCACTGCTTCATCGCCGGGTCGTTCGCCCAATGCGCGTCGGTCGGGTCCTTGTAATAGGCGGTCGAGATCAGCCCGGCGGACTTGTCGAGGCCCGCGGGGGTCAGCACCGAGCCGACCGAGGTGGAGACGTTGTTCAGGTAGTGCACCGGCTTCCAGCCGATGTCGTAGGCCTTGCGGATCGCCTGCGCCGCGAATTTTGGCGTCGTGATGTTGAAGAACACGTTGGCGCCCGAGGACTGCAGCTGCACGATCTGCGAGTCGACCGTCGGGTCGCTCACCTCGTAGGAAGCCTCGGCGACGATCATGCTCTTCGCCTTGTCGCCTAGCCCGTCCTTCAGGCCCTTGAGGTAGTCCTTGCCGTAGTCGTCGTTCTGGTAGAGGACGGCGATCTTCGCGTCGGGCCGGGTCTTCAGGATGTGTCGGGCGTAGATCTGCGCTTCGGTCTGGTAATTCGGCTGCCAGCCCATGGTCCACGGGAAGTTCTTCGGGTCGTTCCACTTGGTCGCACCGGTCGCCACGTGCAGCTGCGGCACCTTGCGCAGGTTCATGTACTTGTGGATGGCGGTATTCGAAGGCGTGCCGAGCGTCTGGAACAGGAACAGCACCTGGTCCTGCTCGACCAGCTTGCGCGCCATCTCGACCGTCTTGGGCGGGCTGTAGCCGTCGTCGTAGCTGATGAAGGTCGCCTTGCGGCCGTTGATGCCGCCCTGATCGTTCACCATCCTGAAATAGGCGTCGATCGTCTTGCCGATCGTGCCGTACGCCGACGCCGGACCGCTGTAGGGGTTGGTGTTGCCGATCTTGATCTCGGTGTCGGATGCGCCTGGGTCGTACTTCTTTTGGGCGGCGGCCGGAAAGGCGAACGCCGCCAGCATCGCTCCGACGCAAACGAGCCTGGTTTTCATGGGGATCTCCTCCTCGTCCAAAGCAGGTGGATGGCGCCTGCCACGCCTGTGGGCATCAGGTACACGAAACCGATCATGAACACGCCGAAGATCGCCCAGGGGGCGGCCTTCGAGATCTCGTCGGCGATGTTCGGGAATCGAGGCGAGGCCGCCCACCACGATGCCGACGAGAAACACGATCGAAAGGAACACGCCGAAGCTGTCAGGGGCGACGAACTGGACGGCGAGCGCGCCGAGGGCACCCGCGACGCCGGTGAACATGGCCGATACGCCGAACGCGAGCGACTTGTAGAGCGCGTTGTGGATGCCCATCGCCTCGGACGCGATGTGCTGATCGCGGATCGCGACCAGGGCGCGCCCGATGCGGCCGCGCAGCAGGTTCCAGCCGAGCACAAACATGAGCAGCGTCACCCCCAGAGTGAAGAAGTACAGCCACTGGTCCGCCGCCAGCGGAATTCCGAACGGGGCTTCGGGTTTCGCGATGACGATGCCCTGCACGCCGCCGGTCCACTTCTCAAGGTGATGGTACTTCAGCAGCTGCGGCATCGCCACGCCGAGCGCGAAGGTGGCGAGGGCGAGGTAAAGCCCCTCCAGGCGCAGCGCCGGCAGCCCGAAGAGGAACCCGGCGACGAGGCAGACGCCGCCGGCGGCGGGCACCACCGCCCAGTAGGGCGCGCCCGCCTTGTCGATGAGGATCGCGGCGCAGTAGGCGCCCAGCGCGTAGAAGGCGCCGTGCCCGAGGGAGATCTGGCCGTTGTAGCCGGTGAGGATGTTGAGCCCGAGCAGAGCGATGGCGTACACCAGCACCAGCGTGAGCTGGAAGGTGCGATAGCTGCTGACCAGGAACGGCAGCGCGCAGGCAACGACGACGAGGACGCCGAGGAAAACGAGCTTTCTGCTCATACGCGCGTGACGTACACCCTGCCGAAGAAACCTGAGGGCTTCACCAGCAGCACGCCGACAATGAGCACGAGCGCCACGGCGAGCTTCAGCTCGTTGCCGATGACGAACGCGCCGAGCACGTTCTCCAGCACGCCGACGGCGAAGCCGCCGAGCACCGCGCCGCCCGGGCTGTCGATGCCGCCGAGCAGCGCCGCGGCGAACGCGTAGAGCAGGATCCCGCCCATCATGTTCGGATCCAGGTAGACGATGGGCGCGACCATCATGCCCGCGACCGCGCCGACCGCGGCGGCGAGGCCCCAGCCAAGCGCGAGCATCCAGCCGACGCGGATGCCGACCAGGCGGCTCGACTCGGGGTTCTGCGCTGCCGCGCGCATCGCCAGGCCGAGCGGCGTGAAGCGGAAAAAGGCGTATAGCAGCGCGAGCACGGCCAGCGTGACGCCGATGGCGCCGAGCTCGTGCGCCGAGAGGTAGCGGATGCCGAGGATCGGCTGGCGCGGGAACGGGCTCGGGAAGCTCTTGATGGTGTAGGTGTAGATCCAGCCGGCGACGCTGTTCAGGATGACGAGCAGCCCGATGAAGACCACCACCACGCCGAGCACCGGCGCGTTCTCGACCGGCCGAATTACGATTCTTTCAATGAAGATTCCTAATATAAAAGCGATTCCAACCGTAAGGAGGAAAGCCGGCCAGTACGGCATGCCGGCGTTGATCAGGCTCCAGGCGATGTAGGTAGTGAACATCGCCATCTCGCCCTGCGCGAAGTTCACGAGGTGGGTGGCGTGGTAGATCATCACCAGCGCCAGCGCGAGGCTGGCGTAGATGCCGCCGGTGGCGAGGCCGGCAAGCACCTGGTGCAGCAGAGCGTCCATCGCTCAGTATCCGAGGTAGGCGCGGCGCACGCCGTCGTCGCGCTTGAGCTCGTGCGCGGCTCCGGCGAGCGCCACGCGGCCGGTCTCGATCAGGTAGGCGCGATCGGCGAGATCGAGCGCCATGGCCGCGTTCTGCTCGACGAGCAGCATGGCGACCCGCTCGCGCGCGTTGATGGCGCGCAGGATCTCGAACAGCTCGCGCACCAGCAGCGGCGCGAGGCCGAAGGAGGGCTCGTCGAGCAGCATGAGCTTGGGCGCCAGCATCAGCGCGCGCGACACCGCGAGCATCTGCTGCTCGCCTCCCGAGAGCGTGCCCGCCTGCTGGGCGCGACGCTCCTTCAAGCGCGGGAAATAGCCGTAGACGCGCTCGAGATCGGCGGCGACGGCGACCCGATCCTTGCGGGTGTAGGCGCCAAGGCGCAGGTTCTCCTCGGTCGTAAGGTTGAGGAAGGTGCCGCGGCCATCCGGGACGTGCGCGATTCCAAGGCGCGCAATGTCCTCGGTGCTGCGCCCGTCAATGCGCTCGCCGCCGAAGCGGATCTCGCCGCGCACCTCCACCATCGCGCAGATCGCCCGCAGCGTCGTCGTCTTGCCCGCGCCGTTGGCGCCGAGCAGCGCGGTGATCGACCCGGGCTCGAGCGCGAAGTCGATGCCGTGCAGCACGCGCGTGGCGCCGTAGGCGGCGTGGAGCCCGGATACCTCGAGCAGCATCAACCCCCCAGGTAGGCCCGAACCAGCTCGGGATGCTGCCGCACCTCGTGCGGCGCGCCTTCGGCGATGCGGCGGCCGAAATTGAGGGCGACCACCCAGTCGGAGATGCTCATCACCAGGCTCATGTGGTGCTCGACCAGCAGAATGGTGAGCCTGAGCCGGCCGCGCAGCTCGCGGATCAGCGCCCCGAGCTTGCCGACCTCCTCGTGGTTCAGGCCGCTCGCCGGCTCGTCGAGCAGCAGCAGCTTGGGCTCCGAGGCGAGCGCACGCGCGAGCTCGATGCGTTTCTGCGTTCCGAACGGCAGCTCCGACACGCGGGTGCCTGCGTGCGGCTCGAGCGCGAGCAGAGCGAGCAGCTCGCGGGCCTTCTCGGCGGCGACGCGGTCGGCGCGCACCGCGTGCGCCAGCCGCAGCGCATTGGCAAGGAATCCGCCGCGCGAGCGGCAGTGGCAGCCGACCATGACGTTGTCGAGCACGCTCATGCTTGCGAACAGCGCCAGGTTCTGGAAGGTGCGGCCGATGCCGAGCGCCGCGACGCGGTGGCGCGGCACGGCAGCGAGCGATTGGCCGTCGAACACGATTTCGCCGCGGTCGCAGTCATAGAGCCGCGAGACGCAGTTGAAGAGGGTCGTCTTGCCGGCGCCGTTCGGCCCGATCAGCCCGACGATGCGCCCCTGCGGCACCTCGAACGACACGCCGTCGAGTGCGATGATGCCGCCGAAGCGCACCGCCACGTCCTTTACGCGCAGCAGGGGCTGCGCCTCGGATTGGACCATGTCCTCCTCATCCCCGGCGGGGATTGTAGCCGCCCCCGAAGCGGCTAGAATCCCTATTCCCCTGGAGATCCATGCATGAGCGAAGCGGCGCAGCGCATTGTCCACTATGCCGTCCGTGACGGCATCGCCGTCGTTACCCTCAACAATCCGCCCGTGAACGGCCTCGGCAACGCGCTGCGCGCCGCGATCATGGAATACCTGAAGAAGGCGGAAGGGGATCCGGCAGTCAAGGGAGCGGTGCTGATCGGCTCGGCGAAGGCGTTTTCCGGCGGCGCGGACATCCGCGAATTCAACAAGCCCCGCGAGAAGCCCGACCTCTCCGAAGTCAACGACCAGCAGGACGCGATGACCAAGCCCCTGGTCGCGGCGATCGGCGGCTTCGCGCTCGGCGGCGGCCTGGAGCTTGCCCTCGCCTGCCATTTCCGCATCGCGCTGCCCAAATCGCAGCTCGGGCTGCCCGAGGTCAAGCTCGGCATCCTTCCCGGCTCGGGCGGCACGCAGCGCCTGCCGCGCATCATCGCGATGGCGGAGGCGCTGCGCATGATGACCACCGGCAACCCCATCGCGGCGGAGAAAGCGAAGCAGCTGGGGCTGGTGGACGAGGTCGTGGAAGGGGATTTGTTGGAGTCCGCTCTGCTTTTTCTGGCCAAATTACTCAAGGAAGGCAGGCCCCGCCGCCGTATCCGCGACATGCAGGCGAAGGTGGACGGCGATCCGAAGGCCTTCTTCACCCAGGTGCGCGAGCAGGTAGCGAGGGAGTCGAAGGGCTATCCGGCGCCGCTCGAGATCGTGGCCTGCGCCGAAGCCGCGGCTACGCGGCCTTTCGACGAGGGGCGCAAGTTCGAGCGCGAGCGCTTCGCGCATCTGGTCAACAGCACCGAGTCGAAGGCGCTGCGCCACCTATTCTTCGCGGAGCGCCAGACCACCAGGATTCCCGGCGTGCCGGAAGACACGCCGGTGCGCGAGATCAAAAAAGCCGCCGTCGTCGGCGCCGGCACGATGGGCGGCGGCATCGCCATGTGCTTCGCCAATGCCGGCATCCCCGTCACCGTCGTCGAGATGAAGCAGGAGGCGCTGGACAGGGGACTGTCCAATATCAGGAGCAACTACGCGGGCACGGTGGCAAAAGGGCGGCTGAAGCAGGAGGAGATGGAAAGGCGCATGTCCCTCATCACGCCGTCCTTGAAGCTGGAGGACATGAGCGACGCCGACATCATCGTCGAGGCGGTGTTCGAGCGCATGGATGTCAAGCAGGATTTGTTCAAGAAGCTCGACATGACGGCCAAGCCCGGCGCGATCCTCGCCACGAATACCTCGACGCTCGATGTCGACCAGATCGCCGAGGCGACCCAGCGCCCGCAGGACGTGATCGGCACCCACTTCTTCTCGCCGGCCAACGTCATGCGCCTGCTCGAGGTGGTGCGCGGAAAGCAAACCGGCAAGGACGTCCTCGCCACCACCCTCAAGCTCGGCAAGACCCTGAAGAAGGTGCCCGTCGTGTCCGGCGTCTGCGACGGCTTCATCGGCAACCGCATGCTCGAGAAGTACGTGCAGCAAAGTCTGTTCCTGCTCGACGAGGGCGCGACGCCGGCCCAGGTCGACAACGCGCTGCAGAAGTGGGGCCTCGCCATGGGCCCGTTCGCGATGTACGACATGGCGGGCAACGACATCGGCTGGGAAATCAGGAAGCGCCGCGCCAAGGAGCGGCCCGACATGGTGTACTCGAAGTTCGCCGACCGCATTTGCGAGCTGGGTCGGTTCGGGCAGAAGAGCGGCAAGGGCTTTTATCGGTACGAGGCCGGCAACCGCAAGCCCGTTGCCGATCCCGAAGTGGAAGCACTCCTGCAGAATTACAGGAAGGAGATCGGCGTCGAGCCGCGCCCGCTGTCCGACGAGGAGATCATCGCGCGCTGCCTGTACGCGCTCGCCAACGAAGGCGCGTACATCCTCGAGGAGGGCATCGCGCTGCGCCCCTCCGACGTCGACATGGTGTATCTCGCCGGCTACGGCTTTCCGCCGTACCGCGGCGGCCCGATGTTCTACGCCGACAGCGTCGGCCTCGACAAGGTGCTCGCCGCCATCGAGCGCTTCCAGAAGGGCTACCAGGGCGCGCAGTGGAAGCCCGCGCCCCTGCTTACCAAATTCGCCAAAGAGGGAAAACGCTTCAACGTCTGACCGAGGAGAATTTTCATGACCGAAGCAGTCATCGTTTCCACGGCGCGCACGCCGCTCTGCAAGAGCTGGCGCGGCGCGCTCAACATGACGCACGGCGCGAAGATGGGCGGGCACGTGGTGCACGCCGCGCTGGAGCGCGCCAGGGTCGACGCCGACGAGGTCGAGGACGTGATCATCGGCTGCGCCAATCCGGAGGGCGCCACCGGCTGGAACATCGCGCGGCAGATCGCGGTGCGCGCCGGCTGCCCGAGCTCGGTCCCCGGCATGACGGTGAACCGCTTCTGCTCCTCCGGCCTGCAGACCATCGCCCTCGCTAGCCAGAGAATCCTGGCTGGCGAGGGCGAGGTATACGTCGCCGGCGGCGTCGAGTCGATCTCGCTGGTGCAGAACGAGATGAACAAGCACCACTTCCAGGACGAGTGGCTGCACCGCCACAAGCCCGAGAGCTACTGGCCGATGCTGCAGACCGCTGAGTATGTCGCGCGGCGCTACGAGATCCCGCGCGAGGAGCAGGACCGCTTCGGCGTGCAGAGCCAGCAGCGCGCGGCAAAGGCGCGCGCCGCAGGCCGGTTCAAGGACGAGATCGTGCCGATCACCACCAAGATGAAGCTGGTCGACAAGAATACCGGCGCCGAGACGATGCGCGAGGTGACGGCCGCCGAGGACGAGGGCATCCGGCCGGACACCACGTACGAAGGCGTGTCGCAGATCAAGCCGGCGATCGAGGGCGGCTGCGTGGCCGCCGGCAACGCCAGCCAGTTCTCCGACGGCGCCGCGGCAGCGGTGGTGATGAGCGGCCGCGAGGCGGCAAGGCGCGGCCTGCAGCCGCTCGGCATCTTTCGCGGCTTCGCGGTCGCCGGCTGCGACCCGAAGGAAATGGGCATCGGCCCGGTGTTCGCGGTGCCCAAGCTGCTCGAGCAGACCGGCAAGCAAGTCGGCGACATCGACCTGTGGGAGCTGAACGAGGCCTTCGCGGTGCAGGTGCTCTATTGCCGCGACCGCATCGGCATCCCCGACGAGCGACTCAACGTCAACGGCGGGGCGATCGCGCTCGGCCACCCCTACGGCATGAGCGGCGCGCGGCTCACCGGGCACGCGCTCATCGAAGGCCGGCGCCGCAAGGCGAAGTTCGTCGTCGTCACGATGTGCATTGGCGGCGGCATGGGCGCCGCCGGCCTCTTCGAAGTGGCCTGAGAGCTACCTCAACGCCTTCAGCTTGAACGCCGGCACGGCCTGCTGAAAGCCGCGCAGCGTGAGCGGGCCGACAGGCTCGGTGGCGGCGACGGTGACGACCGCGCGCTCGGTCGGCGCGTCGAGAATGATCTCGCCGGCGCCCGCCTCGCCGCAGAGCCGCGCCGCGAGGTTCGGCACGTTGCCGATCGCGGCGTATTCCCAGCGCTGCTCGAAGCCGATCACCCCGAGCGTCGCCTCGCCCTGCGCGATGCCGATGCCCAGGCCGACGTCATGGCCCAGCTTCGCCCAGGCGCGCGAAATCGGGCGAAAAGCGTGCTGCAGCGCCATCGCCATGCGCACCGCGCGCTCGGCGGGGCGCTCCACCGGGAACGGGTCGTTGAAGATGATCATCATGCCGTCGCCGGCAAAATGCTCGAGCGTGCCGCCGAACTCCTCGATGGTCGCGCCGAGCGTCGCGTGGTAGGCGCGCAGCAGCTCTAGTACTTCGTCGGGGTCGGCGCGGTCGGTGAAGGCGGTAAAGCCGCGCAGGTCGAGGAATACCGCGGTGATGTCGCGCCGGTGCGGCTTGAGGATCTCCTCGCCGCCGGCGACGATCGCTTCCGCCACCTGCCGCGAGAAGAAGCGCTTCAGCCGGGAGAGCCGCTCGAGCTGCGAGACCTGGTCGCGCACGCGTCCCTCCAGCTCCAAGTTCCAGCTCACCACCTCGTCCTGCAGGCGCTTCACGCGCAGCAGCGACTTCACGCGCGCGAACAGCTCGTCCCAGTTGACCGGCTTGGACAGGAAATCGTCGGCGCCCGCCTCCAGGCCGTTGATGCGCTCGGCCTGCGGGTCGAGCGAGGTGACGAGCACGATGGGCAGCAGGGCGGTGAGCGGATCGGAGCGCACCCGGCGGCACAGCTCGTAGCCATCCATCCCCGGCATCAGGATGTCCGACACCACCAGATCGGGCCGCTCGGCGCGCACCTGGCGCAGCGCCGTCTCGCCGTCGAAGGCGGTAAACACCTCGTAGCCGCGCCCCTGCAGCACGCCGGCCATCATCTCCGCGATGGCGCGCTGATCGTCGACGACCAGGATGCGGCCGCTCATTGCGGGAACACGATCACGCCGCGCGCGTTCTTGCCCGACTCGAGGTCGGCGAAGGCCTGCGCCGCCTCGTCGATCGAATAGCGCCGGGTGATGAGCTCGTCGAGCTTCAGCTGCCCGCCCATGTAAAGGCCCAGCATGCGCGGGAAGTCGACGCGCGGCACGCAGGACCCGAAATAGCTGCCGGTCAGCGTCTTTTCCTCGAATGGCAGCGTCATGGTGCGCACCGCGGTCGAGTCGCCGGGCTTCGCCACGCCGACCACCACCGCCATGCCGCCGCGGCAAATAGCGCGGTACGCGGCCGCGGCGAGCTCGCCGTTGCCGACGCACTCGAAGGCATAGTCGGGCCCGCCTCCGGTGAGCTTCTTCAACGCCTTGGCGAGGTCCTCGCCGGGCTTCGCGAGCAGCGTGGCGGTCGCCCCGAACTTCTTAGCCAGCACGAGCTTCGCTTCCATGGCGTCGACGGCGATGATACGTGCTGCGCCTGCTATGCGCGCGCCCTGGATGACATTCAAGCCGACGCCGCCGCAGCCGAGCACTGCGACCGTGGACCCGGGCGTGACTTTGGCGGTATTGATCACGGCGCCGACCCCGGTCGTCACCGCGCAGCCTACCAGCGCCGCGCGGTCGAGCGGGATCTTCGGATCGATCTTGACGAGATTGTTGCCATGGACCGTGGCGTACTCCGCCATGACGCCGCAGCCCGAGAAGACGTTGAGCGGATCGCCCCGGGCGTCGCGCGTGCGCAGCGTGCCGTCGGGCAGCGTGGTGATCGCCTTGCCCTGCTCGAGGCACAGCACCGGGCGGCCGGCCGCGCAGAAGCGGCACTTTCCGCACATGTAGATGAACGAGGCGACGACGTGATCGCCGACGGCGAATCCGCTCGCGCCCTCGCCCACCTCCACCACTTCTCCGGCGGCCTCGTGGCCGAGGATCAGCGGCGGCGGCATCGGGATCGTGCCGTTGGTCGCCGAAAGATCGGAATGGCAGACCCCGCAAGCGCCGAGCTTGATGGTCACTTCGCCGCGCCGCGGCGGCTCGACCGTGACCTCCTCGACCACCACCGGTTTGTTCAGCTCCCTGCAGACCGCTGCCTTTGCTTTTCGTGACATCGCGCGGAGTATATATCGGACACTCGGCTAAAATGTCGCGGTTCACGAGGAGAATCGGATGCTCGTCCGCGACAAGTTTTTCATCGGCGGCCGCTGGGTCGCTCCTTCCGGCAGGGAAATGATCGACGTGCACAACGCCGGCACCGGCGAGGTGATGGGCCGCGTGCCAGCCGGCAACGCAAGCGACGTCGACGCCGCCGTAGGTGCCGCGCGCCGCGCTTTTGAATCCTGGAGCAATACCTCTGCCGACAAGCGCGCGGAGCTCCTGGAGAAAACCTCGGCAAACCTGAAAGCGCGCGCCGACGAGCTGGCGAAAACGATTGCGCAGGAAGTCGGCATGCCGCTCAAGCTCGCCGGGCGCATCCAGGCCGGGCTGCCGATCGCCAACTTCGCCAATTTCGCGAAGCTTCTGAAGGAATTTGTTTTCG
>WNFF01006248.1_pt1 | contig 12837 bp, 8 predicted proteins | sample 5400441 | NCBI WGS metagenome assembly WNFF01 (sample SAMN13153345, study PRJNA577476) | soil metagenome | isolation source: 120 cm saprolite under Douglas fir tree site 2 hole 3 replicate 1 | place: USA:California | collected 2015-04-18
AGGGATCAGCGCCCCGGGCTTGACGCCATGATGAAGGCGGTGAACGCGAAAGAGTTCGACATGGTCGCGTCGTGGTCAGTGGATCGGCTCGGACGATCGCTCACCGACCTGCTCAGCATACTCCAGGGCCTTCATGACAAGGGCGTCGGTCTGTTCCTCCACCAGCAGGGACTCGATACTTCGACGACTGCTGGCAAAGCGATGTTTCAGATGCTTGGCGTGTTTGCCGAGTTCGAGCGTGGGATCATTCGCGAACGAGTAAACGCGGGTCTTGCTCGCGCTAGGGCGAAAGGTACGAAGTTGGGCCGGCGTCGGGTTAAGCCCTCGGTCGAGGCGCGCATACTGGAGTTGAGAGCCAACGGAGACGGCATTCTCAAGATCGGCAGAACTCTCGGCGTCGGCACCAGCGTGGTGCAGCGGGTTTTCAAACAAGAGCCGTGGCAATCTTGATAGGATATAATTCGACTGACGCCGCTGTCCTGGTACAGACCCTGCGCGATCTGGAAGCAAATGCGGCATAAAGTCGGTGGCGGAAGACCGCGCGCAGCCCAGCGTCAGTTTCTCGCGCCTGGGCTGGTCCGAAACAAGATCGGACAAGACTCAGTGTAACCTTGCACATATGAGGATCGGATGGCCAAAAAAGACGAACCGCTCGGCTTTGATATCCTGGAACGCGCGGATACCCTGTTTGATGGCATCTCCGATTTGACCCTATTGGTCTTAAAAGCCCATTTATTGTTGGAGGAAGAACTATATAACCAATTGCGTCGGCTCTTTCCCAACCCTGAGCACTACGACAGGCTAAATCTTCGTTTTATTCAAAATATTATGCTTGCGCGGGCGTTTTGCATCCGAAGAACGGATGAGGGCGAACCTGTTGAACACGTCGAGTTATGCTGGGATGCGCTGGAAGCGCTCAACACTTTTCGAAATAGACTCGCCCATCATTTGCAGCCTGGAGATGTCCAGAACCTTCTGGCTCGCTTGCAGCTGACACAACCGCAACCTCTATCAATGGAAGATCCAGACTTAGTAAGGAAACTCAATATTCCAATTGGATTTCTGCTCCAATTTGTGTCGAGCTTGATTGCCTTTAGCAGCTTCGATATCTCCGTGCATCCGCTTGCTGAGGCCGGACCAAATAACTGGGGGCAGCAGGGGCGATAAGCGGAGGTACCCACTTGGTGAGGCGCGGCGCGTGGTGCAGAGCAGCTATGGGCCTTGGCCGTGTAAAAACGCCCTCCCCAGGGAAGTCGGTGAGAAGCCAGGACCAGGTTCGGTTTGTTTGTTACCCCTGTCGATCAGGCGGGTCATTCGAAAGACTGTGGCTGTTAGACCGCTTGTCCACACCCACTTTACAAAAAGTGCTCTCGCCGTCTCCTGACAACCTGAACCTGTGGTAGCTTCGCAACTAACGCAATCGGGAGTGAGGCGTCATTTCATGAGCGCTCCTAAAGACCCAGTTTTTGGTCCCGCCTGGCAAAGGCTGGGAGAGCTACAATCAGTTTTCTCACTCCGTCAAAACGGACTTGCGATACGTACGATCGACATCCGCAAGTCAGTTTCTCGACGAGGTTCGCGCGTCCTGCCCAAGCCGTGAACAAATCATTCCTGCTGGCAAGAGTTTTTGGCGAGCGCGCCTTGGTTGCGAGAGCATGGAGGTCGAGCAAATAGACGACGGTCTTACCGTAGTGCATGAAGAAGATATGCCCTTCGGCGCGAAAGCAATGAAGCCAATTGAGCTGCTGCCGCTGTGAAGCGCGAGTATGGCGGTAAGCCAACCAAGCGGGAGCGCGCCCTAGCCATCAAGCTGCTGATTGACAAGTTCGACGTTGCGCTTTCCGACATCGAGGCCGCATCGTAACACCCGCGATCGGCAGTGGCTCGCCTCTGTTCAACAGCCATGGTCCTGACGCTGCGCTATGCTGGCGCGCCTGTTAGGCCGTCGGATACCGGCAATCCCCCTAGCGGCGTTGGTCGGTGGCCGCGCCCTCAAAATCCCCGGCGCTGTTTTTGTTTGAACAGCGCATGCCAACCTTCAGTGGAGCGGGACCGTAGAACTACGGCTGTGAGCCAGTTCACACATGCCGCGAGCTGGGTAGGTTAACGTCAAGTGTGGCTGGCTAAATGAGCGCCGCCGTGTGGCCGACTAATCCGGCCGTTTTCGTTGTTACAGACCATGAAACGATTCTGCGGCGGCGCGAGGTCATTTTCTCGGTCCACGAAGAAGACCTTAGGACGTGCTTACAAATGCACAATGATCAGACAACGGAGTATGATCATGTTGTCATTCATCAACTTCTTTTACCGCGAATACTGTCGCGCAATGATGATCGAAATGCGCAAGTATCATGTCACTGGTGTATGAGCGCCCATGGAGATCAGAAGCGGATTGCGCTATACTGTTTCACTCATGCATCGGCGAGCAGCGTGGGCGGCACAGTGATGCCGAGGGCCTTCGCGGAGATTGATAACCAGCTCGAATTTGGTCGGCTGCACAATCGGCAAGTCGGCGGCTTAGCGCCTTTTGAGGATTTTTTCCGCGTACAGTCCAATCTGCAGGATCGCAATCACCCGCAAAAACCCAGCCCAGCCCCGCGCCTCCTTGTGTTCGCTGCGACAAAAGCGCTCTTGTGCAAGACGCGTTTGGAAACCTTGCCGAATGAAAGTATAATTCGGACGTGAGTATTGGGGAAATTTGCCTACAGAAATTGCAACCTGCAACACATCTGGAGGAAGCCATGAGGTGTAATCGCAATTCATCATGGATCTTGGAGCGTGCGCGTGTAGTGCTTGCTTTGGCAGTCCCGGTGGCCGCTGTCCCAGCCACGGCGCAGGAGTCAGGTCAATGGTTCGGAGATTTTGCGGCGACGGCATTGAAGGTAAGCACAGCGAGCACTAATACGGAGAGCTCCTAATCGCGGAAAGGGGATTTATTCTTCCTATAACCCACGACGGGATCCGCGCATGTCGATCGCTGAACATGACGCCATCAGCCTCACTGTCCTGCGGCAAGACGGCAACCTTGCGGCGTCTCTGACCGATACCAGGTTGATCGCCAAATTTGCGCATTGCGCGTTGCCCGAAGCGCTGCTGCGGGATCTGCAGCGCGACGTGCAGGAACTGCTGGCCTGCTGCGCGGACAGCGGTCTGGGGAAAGTACTGCGCACCGTCGCCTCTGCACGGGTGCGCACGCTGGGAGAGCGGATCTTCGACACCCTGCTGCCCGAGCCGGTCGGCAGTTTTCTGCGCGGCAGCCCAGCGCGAATCCTTCGACGGCGAGAGTTTCTTCGGTGAGAAGTTCGCGGTTTGTCGACAGATCGTTGCTGATGACCAAGCCCCGCACCGAGAGCCTCCGCTACCCAATCGCGGCGCGCTTAATGTGCTGATTTTGGCGGACGAGGTGCCGCATGCGGCCGGTGAATCCGCGGCGCAACGTCTGATCAACCGGCTACGCATGGTCGAGGGACTCGAGGTCACTGGTGCGAATGCCATCGATTTGCGACGTGACGACCTGCTCGCCCTGATCGGCGAAAGCCACGTCGTTCACTACGTGGGCCCGGTGAACGGCAGCTCCCCTCTCGCCGGTAGGGGCGCCTGGTGGCGCGAGGGGGTGCTTCTCGACGCGCGCTGGATGGCATCGCTGCCGGCAGGTCCGCCATTGCTGATATCGCAGAACACCGCGCCCCCGGGGTTAACGGTGCAGCCAAGCGCCAACCGAGCACTCGCCGCGAGCGCGTGCAGGCGCGGTCTGAGCATCCTGGTCTGCGAGTCGGACCGTGAGAATGACGATGGCCTCGAGTTCCTGCTCGCGGTGTATCGGCAACTGGCTCACGGCGCCGCGCTCGGCGAATCCATTCGCGCGGCGCGGTCAGAGCTGCACCAGCGTTCCAGCGTTGCCGATGTGGCCAGACTCCAGGCGGAATTGTACGGCGATGGCCGCCTGGTCATCTTCGTCAAGGACATGAGTTCGCGCGTTGGGGACAATCTGCGCCAAGTCACGGTCATGTCGTTCGATCTTGTCGGATCGACGCGGCTGCTTGCGACGCTGGGCGCCGAGAGGTACAGCGAAGTCCTTGCCGAGTTTCACAAACACTGCAAACAGATCGTCGCGGGCTGCGGTGGCGCGTCCGACGACCCGCAGGGCGACGACGGAATAATGTGCTACTTTGGATTTCCCGTCGCCCGCGAGGACGCTGCCAGCCGGGCGGTGCGTGCCGGCTTGAAGATCATCGATGCGGTACGCGGGCTCGGCTTGAGCGTGCGGATCGGCATCTCGACCGGGCAGCTCGTGGTTCGGGACGGCCAGCCTGTCGGATCGGCGATCCACTTTGCCGCTCGCTTGCAATCAATCGCGGTGCCCGGAACGCTGGTCGTCGGCGAATCCACGCGGCGGATCGTCAAGGAGCGCTTCCGTTTCGAGCCCCTCGAGAACGTACCGCTTCTGAAGGGATTCGATCAGCCCGGGCCGCTTTTCCGGGTTCTCGGTTTGGCACAGACTGACGGTCCGAACGACGCGGGCGCCAGCGTTGCTTTGCCAGGAATAACACCGTTCGTCGGACGCAGTCGCGAATTGCACGCCCTCGAAGAGCATTGGGTCGCAGCGCAATCTGGTAGGTTGCGGTTGGTCCGGATCGTTGGCGATGCCGGGATTGGCAAATCGCGCTTGGTACGCGAATTCAAGCACGCGCTTGTGGGCCGGGGCCATGAAGCGTTCGAATGCCGTTGCACTCCCGACCATACTCACAGCGCGTTCCATCCGATTGTCGAGTGGCTGCGCAAGCAACTGCGAATATTCGACGGTGATTGTCCCGACCTCGTACTCGAAAAGATCGCTGAATTCGCCGCGCCGGCGGGAATCGACGGCGCGGTTCCATTGCTGGCGGATTTGCTATCGGTGCCGATCGAGTCGCGTCACCCGGTTCTGGACCACTCCGCCGAGCGACGACGGCAGCTAACCCTGTCCGTGCTGGTCGCGCTTTCGCGGCTGCATCTTCAGAGCTCTCCTGCCTGTCTGATCGTCGACGATATTCATTGGATCGACCCATCGACCGAAGAATTTCTTAACCAGCTTGCGGTTGACGCACAGGCACTACCCCTGCTGCTGCTGGTCACCGCGCGCTCGGACAGCGAAGTCAAATGGCGCCCGGGCTGTGCCGCGCACGAGACCGAACTGCGCGGCCTGTCGCCTGAAGCATCGCGAATGCTGATCCTGAGTACTTGCGGCGAGACACGGCTTCCGAGCGAAGTGGTGCACCTCCTGGCAGCGCGCGCCGATGGCGTTCCTCTGTTCATCGAGGAATCGACAAGGATGGTTGTCGAGCTGAATGCCGGACTGTCAGGCGGCACGCTGTCGGCAGCGACGCTCGCAGTTCCGACGACTATTCTTGACTTGCTGACCGCGCGCCTCGACCGGCTCGGCGACGCCAAACAGATCGCCCAGATCGGCGGCACGATCGGACGCGAGTTTCCGCTGACGCTGCTGCAAGCGGTTCTGGCTCACGAGAGCTCGCCGTTTCAAGCGCGCGACCTGTCGGCTCAATTGACCACGCTCATCCGCTCCGGCATGCTGATCTGCCTCGGCGAAGGAGATGACGTCCGCTATGCCTTCAAGCATGCGCTTATGCGCGATGCGGCCTACCGCTCTCTGCTCGACCGAGACCGGACTCGGCTTCATCGCGTCATCGCATTCGTCGTCAATGCGCAATTCCGCAGCCTCGCGGAAAGCCAGCCGGAATTGCTGGCGTTCCACTTTACCGAGGCCGGCATCGACGCCGACGCGCTGCGCTATTGGGAAAGGGCCGCGCGGCAGGCGGCTTCACGTTCGGCACACGTCGAAGCGATCAATCACGTGGCCAGCGCGCTGGCGGTGCTGACGCGCGTTCCGCGCGACAAGAACCGCGATCGCGTCGAGTTGCGTCTGCAGCTCTTGCTGGCCACGCGGCTGATCGCCACCGAAGGGTACGGAGCCGATCGCGTCGAGCGCGTCTACGTCCGCGCGATGGAGCTCGCCAATGCGCTCGAGGACGAGGCCGCGCTAATGAAGGTCTTGCTCGGGCTCGAGGGATACCACTTCATGCGCGCCGACTTCGCCAAGGCGCGTGCGATTGCCTTCGACGCCGGCGCCAGGGCGCAGAACAGCGCCGATGCGATCCACCGGGTCCAGTCGAAATGGGCGATAGCCAATATCCTCTGCCACCAGGGCGAAATGGAGACGTCCGTGCGCCAGATGGACGACTGCCGTGCCGAGTACGATCAGATCGACCATCAGCCCAGCGCGGTGCAAGACCCGGGCGTCATGTGCCTGTGCTATTCGGCGTGGGCGCTGTGGCAGCTGGGATTTCCGGATCAGGCCCTGCAGCGCGTGCTTGCCGTGGTTGATAGGGCCGAGCACCTGAAGCACAAATTCAGCATTGGTGAGGCTTACGGTTTTCGCGCGGCGATTCAGCACTTCCGGGGCGAGAACGAGGCGGCGCTGCAGAGCGCTGAACGTGCGATCGAGGTCTGCGAAGACTGCGGCTTCGTTGTATGGCTCGCGCATGCCCGTCTGATGCACGGCCGTGTCGTGACCGAATTGGGCGACCGCGCCGCCGGGATCGACGAGATGCGGCAGGCGTACGACCTGTGGGCCGGTACCGGCGCGGTAGTGACAACGCCGTTTTATCTGGCGCTGAGGGCCGAAGGCCTCGCCCTGGATGGCCGCGCTGACGAAGGGCTGGCGTTGCTCGAGCACGCGCTGGCGATCATCAATCGCGGCGGTGAACGGTATTACGAATCCGAAGTCCGCCGTTTGATCGGACGGTTGATCATGCAAGGCGCTGCAAGAGCAGGACTCGATCGCAGCGCCGAGGCTGAATCGTGGCTTCGCGAAGCCCATGACTGCGCGCAGTCGCGAAAGCTGCGATCGCTGGGTTTGCGCTGCGCGATCAGCCTGGCGGACCTGTGGCTCTCGCACGGCCGACGTTCGGAAGCTATCGAGGTGCTGGAGCCTGCCTATCACTCGATTGGAGAAGGCGCGGGTACGCGCGATCTTGTCAGGGCGCGCGAACTGCTGGCCGCGGTAAGGCGAGAACAGGTGGTCCACTGACTGGCAACTTGCGGGATTTGTTCAGCGCACATCGGGAGAAGCGTATGCGCAAGCTCGAAGCGTTTTGCAAGGAAGACAACGAGATCAAGAAGAACGGGATGCTGTTCGATTGGTTGAGGGATGACCAGGAGCGTGCGCAGCTGTACGCCGAATTGCGCAACAAGGGCTTTCCCGTTCTGCAATTCAAGAGCCTGCTGCGATCGAACAACCGCGCCGAGTGGCCGAACCAGGACGTCTATCTGCTTTCGAAAAAAGAGCACATCGAAATGGCGCTCAAGCACGGGAGCGTCAAACCGTATCAAGAGCTCGACAGCGGCGGCCGGTTCATTCTCGGAATGGAAAGCGGAGACGCTCATACCACGCAGAACCGGATTGCGGTAAGCGCGTTAAAATTCCCACAGGAAGAGATCGAAGAGTGCGCCAAGAGAGCCTTTAAACGTGCGTCGGTGCTACCCCTGAAGAATCCTCGTTTCAATCTGGCGACTGACCTGGCCGAGCAGGCCGCGCTCCGTTTCACCGAACTTCTGTTCGGCTTTGGCGACCTGGCATATCCGTACCTGCAAGGGGCGATGAAAGTGGCCTACGCCCATCTGGTGTTTCAGATCATCGGCCGCCATTTCGTCTCGGATTCAGGGCTGCCGCCCACGGATACGCCGGAGGCGAAGGAAGTAAAAGAGAGGCTGAAGTTCGAGATTCGGAACGCCCCCACCAACCACGATAAGCGACCCGGTGAGCCGGAGAGAACCGTTATCGAGCGTCTCCTCTGCGACTACAAGGACCCTCGCAGCGAGGAGTTGGCTATTGTGGCGCTCGGCTTGATCGCGGGCACGATCGGCAATGTCTGCGCGGCGGTTTCAATTGCGATTGCAGACTTCTTTGCCGACCGAGGCAAGCGACCGCCGCTGATCGACGAGGCGCGGCTGGCGGCGCGGAGCCCGGATGGGCGGTATCTGACAGAACTCATCGAAGGCGCGCTCGTGCGCAACCCGCCTGCGCCATTTTTGACCCGTACGTCTACCCACGAGAGCACGGGATTCAAAGTCAGGAACGATCGCGGCGAACCCATACCTAAAGGAGCCCACCTCATCCTGGCACTGGGCGCCGCTGCGGACCCTGCCTACATTTTCGGTGGTTCGGATCCATCGGATTATTCGCACCACTGCATCGGCCAGCATCTCGCTTGGCCACTGACCCTGGAAATCGTCCGGCAGGTGCTCTTGCTTCCCGGGTTGAGTCAGGTCATCGACCCCGTCAGCGGCAAACCGGAAAAGCTGAAAAAGCGCTGGGGCGCCATCTGCTACAGCTACCCTATGCAGTTCCAACGCGATCGGCGTCTGAACCTGCATCCGCTTCATCTGGTCCTGCCGATCAAGGAGCCGGTCAAGAAAAATGCCGAAAAACTGTTGCAACTGATGCAAGTCGGCGCTGCTTTGGTCGAAGAAGCGCTGGAAAAGAATAAGCACGTGCACTCGGCGTATTTCATGCTGGCGGAAAACGAAACACACCTGGCGATGATGACGGTCTACGACGGCGACCTCGACGCCTACGTCGAGCACTTTGCTATCGATGTCGGGTTGTTTGACGAGCAGCTCAAATACCTCGAGGGCGCACCGCCGACTCCGACCCGTTTGCATCCGAAGGAGTTTGTCAATTGGATCAAACAGCACAACCGGGGGGAGAAGCCTTTCGGCGGCTATTTCTACAGCGCCTATCCGACCACCACCGTCGCTGATGTCGTGAACGCAACGGGGAAAACGTCATGAGCGCCGAGTGCAACGAAGAGAGAAAGCGGCAAGTGCAACGGCTGGCGCTGCGCGGCTACGACTTTGACTACAGCTGTCATCTTGTGCTCGAGGTCGAAGACGCGTCCCACGCGCGCAAGTTTCTCGGCAGCGTGCTGCGGGAGCAGGGCTGCGTGACCTTCGGCGAACGCGACGGCAAAGGCGGCGGCGAAGACGATCGCGAGCCCGCCGTGAGTATCGGATTTACGTATCGGGGCCTTCAGGCGCTGGGCGTGCCGGATCGTTATCTGAACGAACTGCGGGTCAAAGCCCCTGCGTTCTGTGAAGGGGCACCGGCCCGCGCGGCGCTCCGCCTCGGCGATGCCGGACCAAGCGCGGCCGAGCGATGGGAGCCGATGTTCGCTTTCGATCGCGCTCACGTGCTGATCTCGATCCATGGTCCAAACGGAGGCGCCGTCGACTCGATGCGCAAGCAGTTGGCCGCCACGGCGGGTGCGCGCCCGGGCTTCGAAGGCTGGGAAGCAGGTATGTTGCCGGCCAAGCATCTAACCAACGACAAGAGGAACCGCACGGTTCATTTCGGCTTTCGCGACAACCTCGCCCGGCCGCGAATTGTCGAAGAGCGATTCGAGCCTCACAAGCTGCGCCACCGTGCCGGCGAGCTGGTACTCGGTTATTTGAACGACGCGGAATTCAACCGCTGGGATGACGGCCTTGGGGCCCGCGAGGTCGCGCAGTTCTTTCGCAATGGCAGCTTCGCCGTGCTGCGCAAGATCGAACAGAACGAGGAAGCTTTCAACAACTACCTGGAGCAGCAGGCCTGCGACCTTGGCGTGACGAAGGACTATCTGAAAGCGAAGCTCTGCGGTCGCTGGCCGAACGGCGCGCGGATCATGCCTGGGGACTCGCCCGAGCGGCAGCCGATCGCACGGCTCCCAGACGAGGATTTCGACTTCACGGACGACAAGGAGGGCTTCGGCTGCCCGTTCGGCGCACACATCCGCCGCACCAACCCGCGCAAGGATTCGATTGCACCTCCGCGGCTGCGCCCACTGTTTCGCCGCGGCATGCCTTATGGTCCGAAATACTGCGACAAAACGAAGCACGAGGAACGTGGCCTGGTCGGTCTCTTCTTCTGCGCCAGCATCGAAGACCAGTTCGAGACCGTGATGTCCGAATGGGTCGAGAAGAAACCGATGGGACCGCGGCATCTCGGCAACGCGAAGGATCCGCTGGTTGGCCACCATGACGAAGAGACCTTCTTTCACATTCCGGAGAAGGACGGTGCCGGCATCAAACTCACCAGCTTCAAGCCGTTCGTGACGGCGCGCGGAACGTTGTATGCGCTGTTCCCGAGCCTCTCGGCGTTGCACGAGATCGCGCGGATGGAGTCGGCCGCTTCGCTAGGGGCGCAACCGGATGACGCGAAGCGTCAATCCGGCGCGCCACGCGTGGGAGACGGCACCAGGCCAGAGCACGGCACAGCGGAGATGGAAACCTACACGGCGCCGAACGATCGCTTCTGCGACATTGTGATGGAAGGGGGCGTCACGAGTGGAATCATCTATGCGTCCGCTGTGGCGGACCTGGCGAAGTCCTATCGCTTCAGCAGTATCGGCGGCAGTTCGATCGGCGCTTTCGCCGCCGCGCTGACCGCAGCCGCCGAGTACAGTCGACGGCGCGGCTCAAACGTCGGCTTCAAGTTGATGGAGAACCTGCCGACCGTACTCGCCGAGGAAGACGACCAGAACGAAACGCGCCTGTTGCGCATGTTCAGGCCGCAGGATGGAACACGCCGATTGTTCAGGATCTTCCTCGCTTCGCTGGACAGGAGGTCAACCTTTTCGCGGCTTGTTTGTGGCCTGACCGAAGCGATCCACCAATACTGGCGTGCGGTGCTTCTTGCCTTGGTTGCGACCGCGGTACTCGTGCTGTCCGGCCCGTTGGTGCTGACCTGGCTCGGCTGGAGCACGCCGCCGCCTTACGGTTTCGACCTGCGCGTTGTCGGCCTCGGCTCGTGGGTCTTGGCGTTGCTGATCGCGCTCGTGTTCGCTGTGGCCTTGACGCTCTTTCTTGGGATTGTTTGGGACTTCCGCTGCGAACTGGTTCGGAACGGTTTCGGTTTGTGCCGAGGCTGGTCGGAAGAAGAACGCATGGACTCGCTGGACCTCGCCGGATTCCTGCATGCGTCCATCCAATTAGCCGCAGATCGGAATCCAATCGATGATCCGCCGTTGACGTTCGCGGACCTGCGCGACGCGCCGGGCCGCGCGGCCAACGTGCTCGGCCAGCCAAGTATCGGAGACGCCCCGCCCTCGATCAATCTGCAGGTTTATTCCACCAACCTCGCACATGGCCGGCCGTATCGCTTTCCGCTCGATCCAGCCGATGACATGGGTCGGCTGTTCTTCAGGGTCGACGATCTGAAGCCATACTTTCCGCAACCGATCCTGAACCATCTGGTTGGGTACGCGCTTCCGTACGGCTCGCAGACCATCTCCGATCCCGAGGCGAGCGCGGCGACCAAGCAGTATCTCGAACTACCAACGGATCGACTGCCGATTGTCGTGGCCGCGCGCCTGGCCATGAGCTTTCCTCTGTTGATCTCGGCAGTGCCGCTTTGGGCGATCGACTACGAAGCGCCAATAGAGAGCCGCGGGTTCGCCCCGTGTTGGATGTCAGATGGCGGACTGTGCTCAAACTTCCCGATTCATCTGTTCGACAGCCACGTGCCGAAGTGGCCGACGTTCGGGATCGCTCTGCAGAACCGCGGCAACCACCGCCCCAACCAGTGCGTGTGGCTGCCCGAAAAGCATTACGAAGGTCGGGGTGACACTTGGGACCGGTTCGCCGAATCCCAGGAGCCGCTCGGCCGGCTGGCCGGATTCCTGGTGAGCCTTTGGCTCGCAGCCTGGCGCTGGAACGACACGACGATGATGCGAATGCCCGGCGTGCGGGACCGCGTCGTTCGCATTTTCCTGGAAGAGGACGAAGGCGGGGTCAACATCAAGATGTCGAAGCAAGCGATCGATGCTCTGACGCAGAAGTACGGCAAGCCCGCGGCCGCAGCGTTTCTGAGGAAGTTCGCTGACGACGGCAGCCCAGGCTGGCCTGAGCACCGCTGGGTGCGCTTCAACCGGTTGCTAATCGCGCTTCGACAACAGATCGAAGGCTTCAAATTTGCGGCCGATCTGGACCGCTACACGCAACCTCTGTGTGCCCAGATTGAGACGTCCCGCCAGACGGCTCCGCTGCGTGGGTCGGCGCGAGGGTGTCCATTGCCTTCCGAGAAATCCTTGAGCGACGAACAGGCAAGGGAGATGGAAGTTCTCGTCGCCGCGTTGTCGGAACTCGAGGTGAGTTTTCACAAGGCAGGCGATCACAGACCCTATGTCGCCGTGCCGCGGCCAAGCCTGCGCGTGCGGCATCCGACTTAGATGAATCTTGGCTGGCTTAGTTTTCACCTGGCGGCCGACATGCAAATTTGGTCGGTGGTTACGCGGTGGTTTCTCAAAAGAGAATCGCCTTGGTGATTGTCAAACCGCCCAAAAAATTCATAGTAACTTCAGTATCTTGTATGGTGCCACAAACAGGATTCGAACCTGTGACCCCGTCATTACAAATGTGCGTGCTTCTTCAACCGAAACGCTAGTGCGACGAGCAGCCCGCCTACGATCACGGCATAAGTGCCGATTTACCCAGACTAGCGCGAGCGCCCCGCACCCTGAGCCAACATCACGCCGATGCCAAACAGCACCGAGATTATGCCACCTAGGATTAGGAGCCACTCGTTGTCGATCTCCTTGCGCAGCTGAATCGCGCCTATGATCTGAAACACCCCGGTCGCGATCGCCCAGCCAGCAAGGAAAAACAGGAGTACGAGGGCACTAGAGCGTTTCCCGATAAGATTGACCATATCCTGAGTTGGCCACGTATGCAGCGCATTCGGATCGGGAGATCTTGGTCAGAGACAAAGCAATGGCCGCGCACAAACTATCGACGGTGTAC
>WNFF01003884.1_pt1 | contig 12833 bp, 10 predicted proteins | sample 5400441 | NCBI WGS metagenome assembly WNFF01 (sample SAMN13153345, study PRJNA577476) | soil metagenome | isolation source: 120 cm saprolite under Douglas fir tree site 2 hole 3 replicate 1 | place: USA:California | collected 2015-04-18
ACCGTGTTGACACAGTCCACTCCCTCCCAACAACAGGCGATGATAGGCGTGCTGCGCATAAAGGTCTTGATTTCCGCGAAGAAGTCACGTCCACGCAGGTGGCTATAGTGTTCATCCAGCAGTTCGTTGCTTAATGTCATCATTTTTATGCCAACCAGCTTCAGGCCTTTGCGCTCAAATTGCCTGATTACTTCACCGACCAGGTCTCTTTGAACTGCGTCAGGTTTGATAAGCACTAAAGTGCGTTCCATAGATACATTTAACCTCCCTATTTTTGCGGTGTTGCAGGAAGCTCTCTTGCTGCCGCAAGCAGCAAGAGAGCTTCCTGCAACACCCATGAAATGGCTGAGCCGCCGCAAGCAGCGACGGGTTCTGAATAGTTATCCTCTCTTTAACAATCAGTAAGTTTTTGGGAAAAGATAAGAAGCAGGGATACCCCACACCCTCTTTGCCAAACTTTTAAGTAGCCTCATATGAGGGATATTCCAGAAGCTTTGTAATGCCTGTATACAGATGTTACCATTTTGACATACGCGTCAATAACCAGTCAAGTGAACGTACCCCCGGCCAGAAGCCGGTGGCTTCTACGCAGTTGCCCGCGTGGGGAGCGTCCCGCCCCAAAGGTGTTGATATCCAAGATCCAGGATGACTTTCGCGGCGTTGGTATCCCTGTCGAGTTCGATTGGTGTACTTGGGGTTGACTTGTACCAGCGACCTACCGGCCCATGCTGCCTTGTAGGTACAATACTGGACAAAGGTACCCCAACCAGCATCGCTCATCGATTTATTTAGCCCCGCTTTGGCTGATGCGCCATTTGGCAGATATTTCCCCTCTTCGTCTTGTTTGGGTTTCGGGCGCTTGATGAGGTTCGTTGTTTGTAGGTCTTCAAAGACGATGATCTGATAGCGATTGACCAGCTTCCGAGACTCCTTATGCAGGAAGTTCTGACGCTGGTTGCGTATTTTGCGGTGAGCCTTCGCCACGCGCTTCACGGCTCTGACTCTGCGATGGCTCCCGCGCTTTTTGCGAGACAGAGCCTCTTGCAACTTCTTGAGCTTTTTCTCGGACTTCCGATAGTGGCGCGGGGACTCGATGAATTCTCCATTTGATAAAGCAGCAAAGTGCGTTACTCCCAGGTCAATGCCCACATCCTCATAGCTCACCGGCAAGGCTTCCGGTTTGCCGATTTCGCAGGTAAAGATACAGTACCAGTGCTCACCCTCTCGTTTGATCGTGAGTGTCTTGATTGTCCCTTCGATCTTGCGATGCAGTTTGATCTTGACGGTGCCAATCTTTGAGAGGCGAAGCTGCCCTTTTTTACTGTCCGGGTCGCTCTCCACTTTCCAGCCCGCGCTGTCCGGGTACGTGAAACTGTCATAGCGACTCTTCCCCTGAAATCTGGGATAGCCCGGCTTCTCCCCGTTCTTTACCCGGCGAAAGTAGGCTTTGAACGCTTTATCCAGACGAAACAAGACATTCTGCAAAACATGAGAAGCAATCTCCTGGTACTCTTGCCGGATCACTTCTTTGATCTCGACTAAATCCCGTTTTTGCTCATAGACGTTGGTTGACTTGCCTGCATACTTGTAGGCGTCTTTGCGTTCGGAGAGCGCGGCATTGTAAAGTTCTCTGCACCGGTCCAAGACCCATTGCAGTTTCTTTGCTGTCGCTTTGTTCGCAGAGATGCGATATTTGTAGGCTTTGATACTCATGGTTGCCGCTTTCCTTCTTGGGAGAACGAGCGAGATTGCCTGTTCCCCATCTTTTCATATCTCTTCTTTTACACCTCTAGCAAAACGGTCAGACCTTCCTCTTCATGAGAGGCAGCAAGGTGGGATGACGCGCTCTCCTGGATGCGTGCCAGCCATGTTCTGACATCGCGTAACGAGTAGTTGGTGCGGTGCGCCAGCTGGGACGGCGTATACTGGGGGTTCTCTGCCAGCAAGGCCCGTAACCGTTGCTCAATCTTGCTCGTCTTCTTTGGCGCTGGGGGTGCTCCGTGTTCCTTGCGGTAAATCTGGGCGGTATTGGTTGGGCACCCCACGATAGCCGCGAGCTGCCTGGGGGTCAATGTTGGGTCCTTCTCAAGCAGCGTAAACACCCGCTCGCGTATCTCGGGGGCGTGCTTCGCTTTGGGAGGCTCGGCGTCCTGGCTCTGCGCATGTCTCAGTGCAGTCGGTTGGGGTGGCTTCTGGGGCTGGTCAGATTGTGCAGGCGCTAGGGCTGCCATATCACGCATGGGGATAGCGGTGACATCAATGGTCATGGCCGCAAACTTGATGAGCGCGGCCTGCACCTGGGGGGTGTGGCCGACATGCTCACTTTGGCGCTCGTTGAACTGGACGCGGTGCTGGCTACCATCCGGTAAGATCACGATCGCCTTCCCGCTTGGGTAAGCCTGGATCGCTTTCCTGGTCTGGGCGGTTGCTCCCTGGATGTATTGACAATAGCGGGTAAGATCAACGTCAAGCGTCTGACGCATGAGCACCTTGACGCCTGCCTGTCTGATCGCGCTCTTGGCGACCTCGCTAATACTCTGTGTATACAGGAACGGCGTGAGTCCCTGCTTGCGGCCCCTGCTTGCCAGCTTGTGAAACGCATCGGCAAGCGCCTTGCGGATATCCTTAGACAAGTACGTCACAGCTTCCTGGGGGAGCCAGCAGGCCGCCTCGTCCAGATGAATAACACATGGGACGCGGTCCTGGGGAGCCTGGGCATTGGTCGAGGTGAAAAGCTCGTGAATAAGTTGGCACATGGCCAGGGCTGCGGCCTCGTCTGTGTCCCAGCTTTGCACGTCAAGTATCACCTGCAAGCCTTTGTGGAGGATGTCATAGCCGCTCGGGCAACGGCTCGCCGTGGCGATCACCCCATGAGGGAGCAGGTTGACCAGGCTGTGCTGCTCGCGCTCGGTGTCCAGAATGATCTGAGGGAGGAGGAATCGACCTAACTGCTCGACCAGCAAGGCGACCAGGTTCGATTTTCCTGAACCTTTCACGCCAAATGCAATCAAGCCTTCTGCGGTCAGCAGGTCAACATCTGGCTGAAAGGTCGGGGCCAGGCGGAGCGCCTTACTCAGATCGCTGGCCATGGCCAGGCTAGAGCGAGGCTTTGGTTGAGGGGTCTGTGTGGTCGCGGTGTTATGTTCTGCCATTGTGCAAGATCTCCTTTCGCTTGACTGATCGCTCTCCTGCCGCTATGCTTGTGGAGTGGAGAGGCTAGAACATACTTTAGTGGCTAGTACACGGAGGCATAAATATCTCCACGACCAAGCCACCATTGTGTCTGTTCACCATTTCAGCATGATCGTCGCTTTCTATCGTGGACTTTTTTCAGCCTCAATGTACTTAGTACAATCAGATAACTTCTTGAGTATGTGAGCCGATCATCGATCAGTATACATCTTTCAATCTTTATCTGATTGTACTTAGTTTGCACATGACGTGTTCGGTGTATTGTGTCTCTATACAGGTCATTATAACATATGTTCTAAATTAAGAGGCAGGATCGAGCCATTTTTATTCCTACTTGAAAGATGAGGGGATGTAACCAGTCAACTCAACATAGCCTTCACCCTGCACTGCTTTGCCCGCGCTCCGCCCCTGGATGTTTACTGCACCCTCCCAATAGGTATTGCCTGTGGACTGGTAGACGACCAGTTCCTGGTTCTTTAACTCAGGAATAAGGATCAGCGATGCCTGCAATTGGGGATCGTTGATCTCAAGGTGCCAGCCAGATGGGTAGGTCGCCCCGGTGGTTGGGCTTGTCCAATGGTTGAGCACAGCGACATGGAGCGCAGTCGCAGGAAGCAGGTGATCACCGACGTTGGGATCGATATAGCCAATATAGGTGGAGATAGTTTTGCCTGTGGCATCACGAATCAGATAGAGCATCACCTCGGTGTTGTTGTTGAGCTGGATGCTGAACCAGTCCCAGCCGCCGCCGCCAAGTGTCAGGAAGTTTCCCCACTGATGGTCCATCCACGCCTCTCCGGTGACTTGCAAGGGTTGGTTATGGTCGATGAGCGTGCCTGATAAGACCATGCGCGTTCGTGAATAGTAGTAGGAGAAGCCGCCAAGGCCGTAGGTTATCAGACCATTGCCGTTGTGCAGAGTGGGCGGCTTGAGACCAAGCAGGTTAATGTGCATGTTGTAGTTCGCCATTTCCGCCGACAGGTGATCCAGCCCATTGAGGCCCTGCACCGACCAATCACCAATAGAGACGTTGATACCACTCGTCGATTTGCCATTCGTTACTACACCTGGCTCTATCAAGCGACGCTGGTCAAAGTGAAATTCGCCGCGTGTAATATCGCTGATGGCGAAGTGCGCGGCATAGACCGGTGGCAGGTCACTGCGCAAGGCCTGGAAAAAGACCAGTTCAAAGCCATAATGATGCGGCTTGCCATCAGGAGTTACAGCGTTGATGTGTCCAGTGTAGTACCACCATTCGGTCAGGTCATTATGATTGCCCTCGTCCTGTGGAAAATGCACAGGTAGCAAGGTGGTAGTTTGAGGCGTGCTTTTCACCACCGGCAATTGCGCATCCGTACTGACTATTCCTGGGACGCCGCAAGAAGTCAGGGCGAGTGACAATATGAGCAATAGGATGGGCTGGTATTTATATATTTTTTTCATCGCGTGCCTCCAATACCTGCATCAGACAGTCTTTTCTGGGCCGCATCTTGTGTCGTGATCGATGCCTGTTCATTCTCAGACAGATAGTTCGCAAGGGCTGGAGGATGGCGTTGTACTCCGGCGAATGGCAGCCACCAGTTCAGATTGCCGAGCAGGCGCATGGTGGAAGGCACCAGCAGTCCACGTACCAGCGTGGCGTCGATGACAACGGCGAGGGCCATACCAAGGCCAAGGGCCTTGACGAGGATCATATCGGCGGTGGCAAAACAGGAACTGACGACGATGACGATTACTGCCGCGCTGGTGATAATGCCGCCGCTGCGCTGCAAGCCCAGGGCCACAGCACGAGTGTTATCGCCAGTCTGCCAGAAAGCCTCCTGTACGCGCGAGAGCAGGAACACCTCGTAGTCCATGGAGAGTCCAAACAGGGAGCAGAAAAGGAGAATTGGGCCGGAAGCTTCTACGAAGCCGAGCGGCGTGAAGCCGAGCAGCTGGTGCAAAAAGCCGTTCTGGAAGATCACCACCAGTGCGCCATAGCTGGCAAGGATGGAGAGTGTATTCATCAAGATGGCTTTCAATGGCAAAACCAGAGAACGGAAGAGCAGCAAGAGCACGATATAGGTGGTACTAGCAACAATCAATATAGCTATAGGAAAGTCCGTGTAAAGGGAGGTGACGTAGTCCATATCGCCTGCTGTGCTGCCATCAACCAGGGCGGTGATACCGTTGCCTGGACGGGTATTGCGAATTGTCTGCACCAGGGCTTGAGAATGCTGATCGAGCATCCCATATTTACTGATGACAAGCACCAAGGTGGTATTTCCTGCCACCGACGATTTGACAAATGTCGATAGGTAGGGATCAGCGATCAACTGCGGATGACTGTAGAGCAGTTGGTATTGCGCCAGGGTAAAGCGTGGGTCAGCACTGACGATGCTGTCCACCCGCGCAACACGAGGGTCGGCCTGAATGCGCCGGACGTAGTCGTAGAGCTTACGCACATTAGCGGGTGTTAAAACGTCTCCCTGCATCTGCACTGCCATGACAATGGGTGTGGTCTCACGGTCATTAAAGCGTTGAGCCAGCAGGTCAAAGGCGGCGCGCGACGGCACATCGGGCGGGAGAATGGAGGCGTCGGGTGCTGAAAACCGCACGCCCAGGAAGGGCAGCCCCAGGGTTACGAGCAAGAGAAAGACGGGGACAAACACCTGTACTGGATAACGCATGACGATATGAGAAAGCCGGTACCAGAAGCCCTGATGTTCTATGCTCGAACTCACAAGAGCCACCCCTAAGGATCGCCGGAATTTCGGGAGCCGGACGGGGAGGGCATTGATCCTGGTGCCGATGATAGCAAGTGCTGCGGGTAAGAGGGTGATGGCGGCAAGAACTGCCAGCACAACCACCAGTACGCCGCCCATACCCACTGAACGCAGCATATTGATGCGGAAGAAAATGAGACCTGCCAGGCCAATCGAGACGGTGAGGCCGGAGAAGGTTACGGCGCGCCCCGCTGTGGCAACAGTGATGGCAACGGCCTCCTCGACACCGCGCCCACGGGCCAGCTCTTCGCGGAAGCGGCTGACCATGAAGAGTGAGTAGTCTACACCGAGGCCGAGGCCAAAGAGAGTGGTGATATTGAGCACAAAAATGGAGAGGGTGGTGATATTCCCCAGGCCAAAGATCAGTGCCAGCGATACTACAACAGCTCCTCCTCCAACCAGAGCAGGAAGGATAGCAGCTACTACCGAGCGAAAGACCAGCAGCAGAGCGATGATGGCGAAGGGAATAGCCAGAAATTCCGCACGGCGCAGATCGCGCTCGCTGACGGACTGGATGTCTTCATAAAAGACAGGGCCACCACCAATACTGGTCTTCAGATGGGGAACCGGCTGCAAGAGATGCTCCAGTTCAGGCAAGAGCCTGGTCGCGCTATCGGGATCGGGTTTAAAGAGTACATTGACATAGGCTGCATGGCGATCCAACGAGATTTGCCGTGGATTATCGGTGAAGCTGACGACGCCGGAGACTTGTGACCAGCCGCGTACTCTTGCCAGTGCCTCTCGTGTCTCCAGTATAAATTGTGGGCTATCCGCGGTATCGTTCTGACTGGTGAAGATCACCTGTACGATGGTCAGGTTGAGATGCAGTTTTTGCACCAGCAGGTTTAATGCCCGTTCCGATTCGGCATCGGGGCTGACGAATCCGCCGGGATGCAGTACCTGGCTGGCCTGCGGAGCAAATGGTAACGAGACCGCGATGGCAACCATCCACAAGCCCACAATCAACCAGCGAAAGCGGGTGGCTATTCTGCCCAGATGGTAGAACATATCAGTGCCTTCCTATAAACACAGGACTTCGCAAAAGTCACCCTTGAGTTCACATCAGCTCGCAAGCGAGCCTCTTCTGGAAACAATGGGTTGCGGTTTGTGTGCGCTGAAAGCGCACACAAACCGCAACCCATTGTTTCCAGAAGCGAGCGCCGCAGGCGCAAAGCCCCTTTTGCGAAGCCCTGTCTACAAACATGATTCATCTTTCTCTCGACTCATGCAGCTTATTGTTGTATGATGTTGTTACCCCTACATAATAGTAGTAGTCCTCTGCAACTACAGGCGTCAAGAGGCTCAAGGCGATGGGTCTACGTCCTTCCGGGTGAAATGTGATGCAAGGGCGTAGGGGCCCGATTTATCGCGCCCAAGGATGGGGGTGGGGGAGTGCGTGCCCTTCCCCGACCCCTTGGGCGCGATAAATCGGGCCCCTACGCCTTACCCGCAAGGATGGAGGCTCAAGGCGATTGTATTATAAGGAGTAAATAAGGTGTTTTATGGCAAAACAAGCATCAGACAAGCACGAGCGGAGCAGGGCTCCGTCGGAGCATGTACCAATTAAAGTGATTACGGTCAACCGGCAGGCGTATCATGATTACTTTGTCGAGCGAACAATTGAGGCCGGTATTGCGTTGATGGGAACCGAGATTAAATCTATTCGCGATGGGAAGGTCAACTTGCGCGGTGCTTATGCGATGGCCCGCAATGGCGAGTTGTGGTTGGAGAATGCCCATATCGCAGTCTATGAACATGGCAATCGCTACAATCATGAGCCGATGCGCAACCGCAAGTTGCTGCTCCACCGACGCGAGATCAGCCAGTTGCTGAGCAAGATGGACACCAAGGGATTGACGTTGATCCCTCTCAAGCTCTACCTGAAGGGTGGAAAGGCAAAAATCGAGTTGGGCCTCTGTCGTGGTAAGAAGCTTTATGATAAACGCGATGCCATCGCTGAGCGAGATGCGAAACGTGATATTGAGCGAGCAATACGCACAAGATGAGTTAAATTCCCTCAAATATAGGCGAGCCTTTTTTCCTGGCGGAAGAGCATAAGTAAGGAGATCAGGGCTATGAAGGCTAACAACGCGGTCAGAGAGACCAGGCCGTCGAAGCCCCAGGCCCGTGCGAAAATGCCGCCAAAGCCGTTGCCGAGCAACTGGCCCACGCCCAGGAATATTGAATAGAGTCCCATCAGGAGGCCTCGATCTTTGGCGGCCTCCTCTGAAATATCGGCGAGATAGGCCAGGGCGGCAGGGGCAAAACCGCTTTCGCCGAAGATGCCAATCATCAAGAGGGGAATCAAGAACAGCAGTAATAGATCGTGACCAAGACCACGATGGTTGATACAGACCAGGGCTATGCAGGAGAGATAGACACCTGTTATCGAGACCAGCATGAGTCGTAAACGGGAGACGCGGTTGAGAAAGAAGGCCCAGAAGAGCAGGCATAGCCCGAAGAAGAGTACAAAGCCTCCCAGTACCAGGCTCAACATGTGACCACCTCCTGGGCCGCTCATACTTCCCATCAAGAGTTGATCTGCCTTATGGCCGGATTTCGCAAAGATAAAGGTGAGTTGAGGGCCGAACCAGACACCGACCAGGGCGTTGATGCATATCCAGGCTGGCATAAAGATGAACAGGCGAGGAGTACACAGGATGCTCCAATAGCGAATGGCAATTACTTTCAGGTGGCTCTGATCTATTACTTGTTTGACCAGAGGAGCCAGAGCCATGCAGAGTGCTACAGCCAGGTCGCATATCGCGAGCAAGATAAATGCGAACCGACCGAAACGATCCCAGGCTATGCCACCAAAGACGATCCCAATGGCTATACCACCACTGGTGACAAGTTCGAAAAGACTCATGACGCGCATTCGACGCGATTGATCCTGGGAAGTGAAATCGGCGAGGTAGCCAAGCACAGCCGGAGTGGTTATGGCAGAGGATGTGCCAGAAATCAGGCGTAAAGCCAGGAAGTATGGCAAGGGGTTTATGAGAGGGACAAAGGGGATCAGTGCAACTTCAATGAGTCCCACGAGAGGCCCAGTAATCATGAATTTGCGGCGTCCCCAGCGATCACTGAGGGCACCCATGAAGGGGGCAAGAGTCAATTCTGTGGCGAAGTAGACCACGGAGAGAAAACCTACCTGGAGGCTGGTGATAAATTGGCCTGTGGAGCTGGCTATTTGTGCGAGGAAGAGTCCATATATGATGGTTCCTGCCCCACCATTGGCTCGTAAAATGCATGTTCCGATGAGGAGAGGCGTGACCGATCGCCGAGCCATGTCAGGTTCTCTTACTCTCTAGCTGTCCAGAATCGATATGATTGTTCTGTGCTTTTAAGCGTTTACGTAATGTTACTAAGGCTATGATACTTCCAGTTAGAATGAGTATCACGGCTAAGAGTACGAGTAATAGCAACATGAGCCGCATTGTGCTACTATCTATTGTGCTTAGTGCCACAACTGCCAGGGCCAGGACTAGCATAATGATCTCTCCCCATTTTCTTTACATGATATCAAGACGGCAAAGGAGGAGAGAAGGTAACGTGTATAGGCCTTTCAGAAGCATTCGGCATCATCCCTGCAAGTTGTGTTTCTCCCGGTCGGTTGGGATGAGGGAGAAGATGAGCGTATTGCGGAAGGTGCCGTCTGGCGCGGCCATGTGGTTGCGCAACCGCGCTTCCTGGACGAAGCCGAGACGCCTCGGGATGGCGGCACTGCGCACGTTGCGTTCATCGCAACGAATCTCGACACGAGTGGCCGCGAGTGATGTGAAGGCGTAGTCCGTCAGGAGTTGGACAGCCTCGGTCATGTAGCCATGCCCTGGGGCGGAGGTACGTAACCAGTAGCCGATCTCGAAGTAGCGGAGTTCCCAGTTGCGAATATGAAGCCCCGTGCCGCCAAGGTAAAGTCCGCTAGCTCTTTCCCAAATGCCGAGCACCATGTTTTCTCGCAGCAGCCAATCCGCTTCCTGGTGAATAATCCAGTCCAGGCTCTCCTCAACGGTCTGATGAGCGTCGGCGAAGGGGAGCCAGGGGCGGATGTGTTCGCGTGACTCTGCTACTGCCTCGAAGAGGGCCTGCGCGTCACTCTGGTGATAAGGCCGCACGATGACACGTTCGCCGTGGAGTTCTTCGAACAATGGAACCAGGGTACGATACTCGGTTGTGCTCATAATTGCTCACCCTTTACTTTACACGTTTAGCGACTGGGTGCTCAGTTCCACCCCTGCGCGTAACTCTTTCTCGTAGCTATCATATTGTCGAGTTGCGTGCATGCCAACGCGCTCATAGAGGCGGGTTGCACCGGTCAGGTTTTGTGAATCGACGCCCAGACCGACCCTGCGCGTGCCACGCTTATAAAATTCTCCAAAGGAATGATAGAGTAAAGCTATTCCCAATCCCTGGCGTCTCCAGGGGCGGCGAACGGCCAGGTCGTCAACCCAACCAATGTCTTCGGTCTGGTACTCACACAATGATACACCAGCAATCTCATTGCCGTCCCAGGCGAGAAACCACAATGAAGGGTCGAAGTCTTCTCGCTCTATCATCCAGTGTTTCCACAGTGAAAAATTTCCCGGCAAGTGGCCCCAGTGATCTCTGAAGGCTTCCTCAACGGCATTGAAGACAAGGACTTCATCCTGATCGAGCACAAAGGGGCGTATAACGATACCTTCAGACCAGCACGGTGTTGGAGGTGCTTCTTGCATCTCAATTTCCATGCGCCAGTTATGGCGCATCAGTATATAACCTTCCCGCTCAAGACGGTGTTTTCCCGCTTGATCGATGCTGTCAACTCCACTATTCAATGTTATGCGCGTGTGTGATGGCACCTCAGCTATAAGTTGCCGGGCGCGTTCCTCTGCGATTTGGAATAGAACCCTGCCAATACTCAGACCGGTATAGTCTGGATGGACTGTGGGGTGTGTATGAAAGCGCACATAGTCTTCTCTATACCAGAGAGAGGCGGCACCTACAATACGCTCTTCCGGTGAGATTACGACCCAGTTGTCGGTTGCCATATCATGGCCAGGAGCTTGCCAGTCGCTGAGCAGGTCATCCAGTGTGTAGCCTGGCTCCGGTGCGCCATACAGCGCAATATCACTGGCGGTTATCATGTCGAAAACGGCTGGAGCGTCGTCCATCACCGCTGGACGTACTGAAAAGCCTTCTGGAAGTGTAGATATCATCATTCTATCCCTAATTTGGAGTCCTATTCAGGACGCCTCGCCTCCTGCGGCGAGGCGTCCTGAATAGTTACAAACTTGTTACTTTACACTGCATAGGTAGTCTTCCTTCACTTGTAGTTCCTCGCCAGCGCGCAGCTCCTTCTCGTAGATGTCGTACTGCCGCGCAATGTAGATGCCTGTCCTCGGCTGGTGTTGTGCGAACCCAACCAATTTCTGGGCATCGACAAGTAGGTCGAGTCGAGCCTTTCCCGGTGAGTTGGACCCATCAATGGACTCGTCAGCATCGATCATCATGCGCCAGAAATGTCGTACAGCCGTGTATCCTTCTTGTTCAAGCAGGTCTTTTGCTGCCTGGTTGACATTACTGACGGCACTATCTAGAGTAACACGCACATCAGATGGGGCTTTTCTGACGAGCGCACGTGCCCGCTCTTCTGAGAGACGCAGCAAGAGTGTGCCGATACCGCGGCCAAGGTACTCAGGATGTACTCGTATTCTCATACTGATCTGCACGTAATCATAACACCACACGTCTGCATAGCCGACAAGTTGCCCTTTATTCGTGACGATAACCCAGGCATCGGTATCCAGACTGAAGCCCGGCCTTCGCCAATCCGCCAGGAGTTCCTCCTCAGTATAGTCCGACATGCCGTCTTCGACCATGTCGCACGCGACAAGCAACCTGGTTACTGTTTCAAGGTCACTCAACCTGGGAACACGTGCCATCAGGTTTTGTAGCAATATAGCCATGGATAGCTTCTCCATTCTTGTGTAGGAGCATCACGGTATAAGCCAGGCATGGCAGAGGCAAGCACTGCCACTACTATACACGATAGGGTCCGTCGTGTGTGTATAGTAGTGATGCCCCTCCTGCTCCCCTTGCCCGCAAGCAATGCGCGCGCTATGATAGTTTATACCGTGACCGACTGCGTACTCAGTTCTTCACCGGCACGCAGTTCTTTTTCGTATGTATCGTGTTGCAGGGCAACATGCATTCCGGCTCGCTCATAGAGCCGCGTTGCCCCGGTTAAGTTTTGTGCATCAACGCCCAGTCCGACATTGACGATGCCGCGTCGATAGAACTCAGCGAACGAGTGCAGCAGCAAAGCCATTCCCAGCCCCTTACGACGCCAGGGACGCAGCACAGCTAACTGATTAACCCAGCCCAATTGCAAGTCTTTTTCGTACCGGCACAAAGAGCCTCCGGCAAGCTTTTCGCCGTCAAAGGCGAGAAACCACAAGCTGGGGTCAAAGCTGTCTGGATTGAATACCCAGTGTGCCCAGCGCTCGAACGTTGAAGGCAGATGGCCCCAGTGATCTCTGAAGGCTTCCTCCATCAGCTCGAAGACAGCGTGTTCTTCTTTTCCAGCACTAAAGGTGCGGACGATCAGTCCAGCAGGCCATTCCACCTGCTGTGGAGCTTGATCCATATCAATCTGCATGCGCCAGTGACTGCGTATGTACTGATATCCCTCTCGCAGAAAAAGCTGTGCGCTGCCTTTGTCATTACGGCTGACCCAGCTGCCCACAGTCACGCGAGCATGGGGAACTGCTTCTGGAATGTGTTGCTTTGCTCGCGCCTCTGTCAATTGTAGCAAGTGCTCCTCGATGCCCTGACCCCGGTAATCGGGATGCACGCGGATGAATGAGTATATTTTCACATGCTCTCTGTGTCCCATAT
>WNFF01005307.1_pt1 | contig 12833 bp, 15 predicted proteins | sample 5400441 | NCBI WGS metagenome assembly WNFF01 (sample SAMN13153345, study PRJNA577476) | soil metagenome | isolation source: 120 cm saprolite under Douglas fir tree site 2 hole 3 replicate 1 | place: USA:California | collected 2015-04-18
ACACGGGCTCGCGCATGGACGACGTGATCTACGAGGAGTTCAAGGGCACCGGCAACATGGAAATTCACCTCGACCGGCGCATGTACGAGAAGCGCATCTTCCCGGCGATCAACGTCAACCGCTCCGGCACCCGCCGCGAAGAGCTGCTGATCGAAAAAGACATCCTGCAGAAGGTGTGGGTGCTGAGGAAGCTCCTCTACCCGATGGACGACCTCGAGGCGGCGGAGTTCCTGGTCGACAAGATCCGCGCAACCAAGAACAACGGGGAGTTCTTCGACTCGATGCGCCGGGGTTGAAAAACTTGTCCGGGCGCCTGATTTACTGGATAATTTCGCCCCACTCAACGCCCCGCGCAGCCAAGGACGACGCCATGAAACCCAAAATCCATCCCGAATACAAGGAAATCACCGTAACCTGCAGTTGCGGAAACACGTTCACGACCCGCTCGACGTTGGGCAAGGCCCTGCACGTGGAAGTCTGCTCGTCGTGCCACCCGTTCTACACGGGCAAGCAGAAGATCGTCGATACGGCCGGCCGCGTGGAGAAATTCCGCCAGAAATACACGAAGAAGAAGGCGCCCGCGAAGCCCGCCAAGCAACCCTCCGCCTAGGGCGTGTCGCGCTGCGCGCCCCGCGAAAGGCAGCTTCGGCTGCCTTTTTTCATTCGGGTGGCGGGCGATCGACGTGGCTGAAGTGAACACGATGACACCCCTTCCCCGGGCACCGGTGCTGTTCGCGCTGCTTCTGCTCGCCTACCTGCTGCCGGGCCTGGTCGGGCACGATCCCTGGAAAACCGCAGACGCCACCGGCATCGGCATCGTGCACCAGATGCTCGAGCACGGGCAGTGGATCGTGCCGTATCTGGCGGGCGAGCCGTACCTCAAGGACGGACCGTTCCATTACTGGATCGCGGCGCTGACCGCGAAGCTGTTCGGACTTGTCCTCGCCCCCCACGACGGAGCACGCCTGGCAACCGGTGTGATGATGGCAGCGGTGGTCGCCTTCGTTCACCTCGCAGGCCGCGAACTCTACGGCAGGACCGAGGGAATGGGCGCGGTACTCGCCCTGCTCGGCTGCCTCGGCCTGCTCGCCCACGCCCACGAAACACTCGGCGAGATCAGCATGCTCGCGGGACAGGCGCTCGCCTGGTACGGCATCGCGCTCGCCCCGCGCAAACCGCAACGTGCCGGTTGGCTCCTCGGCGCAGGGCTCGTCGTCGCCGTACTGAGCAAAGGAGTCCCCGGCGTGGTCGCTCCGATGACCGTCGCGCTCGCCGCGCCCCTCGCTTCTTCGACGTGGCTCCGGCGCGAGTACCTTGTGAATCTGATTCAGGCCCTGCTCATGATTCTCGTGCTCTGCGGCGGCTGGCTCGCGCTCGCGGAAAGCCGCTCCAGCGGGCTCGCGCTCGCGTGGTGGCACGCCAACGCGACACAATTCGCCGCGCCCCCTTCCCCGGCCGTTCTCGGCTATTGGGGACAAACCCTTGCCTGGGCCCTGTGGCCGGCGTGGCCGCTCGCGCTATGGACCCTGTGGGAAGGGCGCCGCCGGACAATCGAGCCGGGCACGCGCGTGCTGATCGCGGCCGTCGCCGTCACATTTGCGGTGCTGCTGTTTCTGAGCGATCCGCGCGAGGTCTACGCCTTGCCCCTCCTTCTGCCGCTTGCGCTTCTTGCCGGCGCCGGCGTGCCGAGTTTGCGACGCGGCGCCGCCAACGCGCTCGCGTGGTTCGGTGCAATGAGCGCCGGGTTACTCGGCGCGCTCATGTGGTTGGGTTGGTTTGCGATGATGACGGACTTTCCGCCGACGATCGCGCGTAATTTCGCCAAGCTCGAGCCCGGCCATGTACCGCAGTTTTCCTGGGCTGTGTTCGCGGTCGCGCTGGCATTTACCCTGGCTTGGTTGTGGTTGATCCTCAGGGGCGAGCGCTCGGTATTCCGCAGCGTGACCTTCTGGGCGGCAGGCATTACGCTGCTCTGGGGTCTCGCGATGACCCTGATTCTCTCCTGGATCGACTATGGAAAGAGCTACCGGACCGTCGCACAGGCGCTGAGAAAAAACATCCCCGCGGACACTCGCTGTATCGAGAGCCGTGGCCTCGGCGAAGCCCAGCGCGCCGTATTCGACTATCACGCGGAGGTCGTCACGCAGCGCCTCGAGCGCAACGCGGAGGGACGCTGTGCCCTGCTCCTGATACAAGCCCGCGAAGGAGAATCCGATAACATCGGTCCCGGGTGGAAGTTCTTGTGGGAAGGCAGGCGCCCGCGCGACCGCGAACGCTTTCGCCTCTATCAACGCCAATCGTGAGCAAGCTGACCCTATCGCCCGCGTGGAAGGCGCTGGCCGCGCACCGGCAAAAGATCGAGGCCGCAAACCTCGCCGAGCTGTTCGCCGCGGACGTTTCGCGCGCCGGGCGGTTCTCGATCGAGGCGGGCGAACTCATGCTCGACTATTCCAAGCATCGAGTCGATGCGGAGACGATGCGGCTGCTCGCGGCGCTGGCCGCCCAGGCGCAGCTGCCCAGTTGGATCGCGCGCATGTTCGCGGGCGACCCAATCAACAGCACCGAGGCGCGCGCCGTGCTCCATGTGGCGCTGCGTTCCGGGGACACGAGGTTCCCCGAGGGCTTCGACGTGATGCCCGCAGTGCGCGGCGCGCTCGAAAGCATGCGCCGCTTCGTGGGCGAAGCGCACGGTGGCGTACTTAGAGGCGTCGACGGCCGGGCCATTACCGACGTCGTCAACATCGGCATCGGCGGCTCGGACCTCGGGCCACGGATGCTGGTGCGGGCGATGCGCAAGTTCGCGAAGCCCGGCCTGAGGACGCATTTCGTTTCCAACATCGACCCGGCCGACCTCGAGGCGGCGCTCGCGGGACTGACGCCAGCAACGACCTTCTTCATCGTCGCATCGAAGACGCTCACGACCGTCGAAACCCTCGACAATGCGGCCCGCGCTCGCACCTGGCTCGAGGCGGCGCTCGGAAAATCGACCGGACTCTCGCGCCATTTCGCCGCGGTGACCGCAAACATCGAAGGCGCGGCGGCGCTCGGTGTTCCGCCCGAGCGCGTGTTTCCACTGTGGGACTGGGTCGGCGGGCGCTATTCGGTCTGGTCCGCAGTGGGCTTGCCGGTCGCGTTGGCGGCTGGCATGGATGCTTTCGAAGAGCTGCTCGAGGGCGCGCGCGCGATGGACGCCCATTTCCGCAACGAGCCGCTCGAGCGCAACATGCCCGTGGTGCTCGCGCTGCTCGAGATCTGGTGCGTCAACTTCTTCGGCACCCAGACCCGTGCCGTGATCCCCTACAGCGAGGATCTGCGCGATTTACCGGCCTACCTTCAGCAGCTCGAGATGGAATCGAACGGGAAACGCGTGGATCGCGACGGGAACGAGGCCGACTACGCCACGGCACCGGTCGTCTGGGGCGCGGCCGGCACGCCAAGCCAGCACTCCTTTCATCAACTGTTGCACCAGGGCACCCGGCAGATCCCGGTGGATTTCATCGTGGTCGGGCACGACGGGAAACCGAGCGCCGCTCAAGCGGCGCTCGCGGCCAATGCGCTCGCCCAGAGCGCGGCGCTTGCCTTCGGCGCGCCCGCGCCGGGCGCGCCGCACAAGACCCTTCCCGGCAATCGCCCTTCGAGCACCCTCGTTCTCAAGGACTTGACTCCGCGCTCGCTCGGCGCACTCATTGCGCTGTACGAGCACAAGGTGTTCGCCGAGGGGGTTATCTGGAATCTGAACAGTTTCGACCAATGGGGGGTGGAGCACGGCAAGAATCTCGCCCGCGCGCTGCTGCCCAAGCTGCTCGGGGGTGCGGACACGGCCGGACTCGATGCCTCCACGCGGGGCCTGCTCGCTCGGCTGAGAAGACGCGATTGACTCGGACCGCGGCGGGACTTAGGCTTTGGAGAACTGGAGAACACCATGAATGAAGACACGTTCAACCTCAGCATCCGGAAATTCCTGAAGATGGTCGGGGTGAGTTCCCAAAGGGAGATCGAGCAGGCGGTGGCCAAGGCGCGCGCGGGCGGCGCGATCAGGGGCAACGAGAAGTTCCCCGCCTCGGCCACGCTCGATGTCCCCGGCCTCAAGCTCTCGGTCCGGTTCGACGGCAAGATCGAGCTGGAATAAGCGCGGGGGGAGGTCTTGAACAAGCCCCGCGAATTCGACGCTGCGCTGCTCGAGGAGATGCGCGCGCTGCTCGGCGATCGCGTCACGACCTCGCGGGGCGTGCGCGAGCACCATGGCAAGGACGAGTCGTACTTCCCGTACGCGCCGCCCGATGCGGTAGTGTTTCCCGAATCCACGGAGGAAGTGCGCGACATCGTCGATCTGTGCCGGCGCCACAAGACGCCGATGATCCCGTTCGGCGTCGGCACCTCGCTCGAGGGCCACGTGCTCGCCATTCACGGCGGGGTGTGCATCGATCTTTCTCGCATGAACAAGATGCTCGCGGTGCACGAGGCCGACCTGGACGCCGTAGTTCAGGCGGGCGTGACGCGCAAGCAACTGAACGAGCACATCCGGCATACGGGTCTTTTCTTCCCCGTCGATCCCGGAGCGGACGCGACGCTGGGCGGCATGGCCGCGACGCGTGCATCGGGCACGAACGCCGTGCGCTACGGCACCATGCGCGAGAACGTGCTCGCGCTGACCGTCGTGCTCGCCGACGGCCGCGTCATCACGACTTCGCGGCGCTCGCGAAAATCCGCGGCGGGCTACGAGCTGACGCGGCTGTTCATCGGATCGGAGGGGACGCTCGGAATCATCACGGAACTCACCGTGCGCCTGTACGCCGTCCCCGAGGCGATGTCCGCGGCCACGTGCTCCTTCCCCCACATCGCCGGCGCGGTCGACACCGTGATCCAGACGCTGCAGGCCGGGATTCCGATCGCGCGCAGCGAAGCGCTGTGCGCGACCACGATGAAGGCGATCAACGCCTATTCGAAGACGAGCTACCGCGAGCAGCCGACGCTGTTCCTCGAATTCCACGGCACTCAAGGCGGCGTCGAAGAGCAGGCGAAGCTGGTGCAGGACATCGCCCGCGAAAACGGCGGCATGGACTTCGAGTGGACGACTAAGCCTGAGGACCGCAACCGGCTCTGGACGGCGCGCCACCAGGCTTATTTCGCCTGCCTGCAGCTGCGGCCGGGATCGCGCGCTGTTTCGACCGACGTGTGTGTTCCGATTTCGCGACTCACGGAGTGCATCGTCGAAACCTCAAAGGACATCTCCCGCGCTTCGATGCCGATACCGCTTTTCGGCCATGTCGGCGATGGCAACTTCCACTGCGAGATTCTTATCCGGCCCGACTCCGAGGCCGACCTTGAAGAGGCCAAGGCATTCAACGAGCGCGTCGTGAACCGCGCGCTTGCCATGGAAGGCACGTGCACCGGCGAGCACGGCATCGGGTTCGGAAAAATGAAGTCCCTGCGAAAAGAGCTGGGAGAGGCGGTCGATTTGATGGCGACCCTGAAACACGCCGTCGACCCGGAAAACCTGATGAACCCCGGAAAGGTCGTGGTTTTTTAGGCTAGAGCTTCAGGAAGCTCTCGCGGTAGTACTTCAACTCCTCGATCGACTCGTAGATGTCCGCGAGCGCCTCGTGCCTGCCTTGCTTGACGAGGCCCTTCGCGAGCTCGGGCTTCCAGCGCCGCGCCAGCTCCTTCAACGTGCTGACATCCAGATTGCGATAGTGAAAATAGGCCTCGAGACGCGGCATGTAGCGCGCGAGGAAGCGCCGGTCCTGGCAGATCGAGTTGCCGCACATCGGCGAGATCTTGCCGGGAACGTGTTGCGCAAGGAACGCGAGCAGCTGCTCCTCCGCCGCAGCTTCGGTCAGCACCGAGGCCTTCACCTTGTCGATCAGTCCGGTGCGCGCGTGAGTGCCCTTGTTCCAGTCGTCCATGGCATCGAGAACCGCGTCGGATTGGCGCACGACCAGGACCGGTGCTTCGGCAAGCGTGTTCAGCGCCGAATCGGTGATGACGATTGCTACCTCGATAATGCGGTCCTTGTCCGGATCGAGGCCGGTCATCTCCATGTCCAACCAGACGAGGTTGTTCTGGTCCTGCGCCATGCCGCTTTTCCGTGGGCCCCTGTGTAGAATGGCATTGTCGCACAACCGTCTTCGTTCAATGCATTGGTTCACCGCTGTTTTTCTCGCCGCGCTCGCGCTCACCACCGTGGTACGCCTGTGGCTTTCGCGGCGGCACATCCGGTACGTCCTTGCAAACCGCAATGCGCTCCCTGCGGAGTTCTCGGCGAGCATTTCGCTCGCGGCGCATCAGAAGGCGGCGGACTACACCGCCGCGAAAACACGGCTTGGAATGCTCGAGACGCTCGCCGGCGCCGCGCTGCTGCTCGGGCTCACCCTCGGCGGCGGCCTGCAGTTTCTCTCCGAAGCGTGGGAACGGGTATTCGAGGCGGGCGGCTACGCGCACGGCATTGCGCTGATCATTTCGGTGGCGCTTATTTCCAGCGTGATCGACCTCCCTTTTGCTCTCTATCGCACCTTCGTGATCGAGGCGCGCTTCGGTTTCAATCGCACCAGCCTGGCGCTGTTTTTCATTGACTTGGCGAAGCAGGCGGCGCTGGGGGCGTTGTTGCTGGTCCCGCTCGTTTTCTGCTTTCTATGGCTGATGGCGAGAATGGGGACCATGTGGTGGCTGTATGCGTGGGCGACCTGGGTTGCGTTCGGCCTGGTCGTTCAATTTCTTTACCCGACTGTTTTTGTACGCTGGTTCAATAAATTTACGCCGCTCGAGGATGCCAGCCTGCGCAGCCGCATCGAGGGCTTGCTCACCAAATGTGGATTCCGCTCCCGGGGCCTGTTCGTGATGGACGGCTCGAAGCGATCGAGTCATGGTAACGCCTATTTCACCGGCTTCGGCGCGGCCAAGCGCATCGTGCTCTTCGACACGCTGATTTCGCGCCTCGCACCGCCCGAGATCGAGGCGGTGCTCGCCCACGAGCTGGGGCATTTCTCGCGCCGTCACGTGTGGAAGCGCATGGCGCTCGTGTTTGGCGCGAGCCTCGCGTTCCTGTGGCTGCTGGGATGGCTGATCGGGCAGGACTGGTTCTATGCGGCGCTGGGCGTGCGCTCACGGAGCACGGCGATGGCGCTCGTGCTGTTTTTCATGGTCGTCCCGGTATTCACCTTTCTGTTGCAGCCGCTCGCGAGCTGGTATTCGCGCCTGCATGAATTCGAGGCCGACGCCTACGCGGCAAGAGTTGCCGACCCCCGCGACCTTGCGCGCGCCCTGGTCAAGCTCTACGAGGACAACGCGGCAACGCTCACTCCGGACCCTTTGCATTCGGCTTTTTACGACTCGCACCCGCCGGCGTTGTTGCGCATCGCACGGCTGCAAACCCAGCACACCTAGGAGGCGAAACATGTCGACTCTGGTCGGAAAGAAATCCAGACCCCTCCCCGCCGGAACCCCGGCCCTTACTCGGGCGCAGATCGACGCGCTCCTCAAGGAGGTGCCCGGCTGGACGTACGACGGGAAGGTCATCGCGAAGAGCTGGTCGTTCAAGAACTACTACGAGACCCTCGCGTTCGTGAACGCCGTCGCCTGGCTCGTGCATCGCGAGGACCATCACCCGGACATGAGCGTCGGCTACAATCGCTGCCGGGTGGAATTCAGCACGCATTCGATAGGCGGGATCTCCGAGAACGATTTTATCTGCGCGGCAAAAATCGAAGCGCTCGCGTCGATTTGAACCGTGCCGGGGAAGCGATTGAAGACGATTTTTTCCTCGCTCAATCTGGTCGAAGTGCACCATCTCAAGAACCTGCTCCAGTCGGCGGGCATACGCTGCCGCATCAAGAACGAAGACCTGGTGCGCCTCGCCGGCGAGGTGCCCTTTACCGAGTGCGCCTTGCAGCTCGTGCCCGAGCGCGAAGAGGACACTCTTGCTGCCGAGAAGCTGCTGGCCGAATTTCTCCGGCCGCAGTTGCGGCCGATCAAGCCTTGGCGCTGTCCCGACTGCGGCGAAACGATCGAAGGGCAGTTCACGGCCTGCTGGAAGTGCGGCGGTAACCGCTAAAGCACCGTCACGTCGCTAGGTCGACGCGCCGGCGAGCGCGATCAGCAGCAACACGAGCAGCCAAACCACCAGCGCGCGCCAAACCAGGCCGACCGTGCTGTCCAGGTGTCCGGTATCGGCCGCATCGCCCAAGCCCAGCTCGGGCCGGTCGACGACTTCTCCCCCCGCGAGTATCGGCATCCCGAGCCTCACCCCGATCGCTCCGGCTCCGCTCGCAAGGACGATTCCGAGCGCGGGATCCGGCCAATTTGCGGCCTGGGTGCGCCAGCAGTACACCGCATCCTCGAAGTCGCCCACCACGGCGAAGGCGGCGGCGGTGAAGCGCACCGGCAACCAGTCGAGTGCGGCGAACGCTCGGCGCGCAAAACGGCTGAAGCGTTCCAGCTCCGGAGAGGTCTTCGCGCCCCAGCGGTCGTGAAGAAACATCGAGAGGCGATACAGGATCGCCCCCGCCGGTCCCGGCAAGAGCACGAACCAGAAAATCACGGCAAAGACATAGCGGTGCGAAGAAACCAGCGCTTCCTCGATGGCGAGGCGCGTAATTGCCTCGCGGTCCAGACCGGCGCAGCCCACCTGGCGCCAAGCCGAGAGGATGTCGCGCGCCTTGTCGACGTCGTCGTTCTTGAGCGCGAGATGAATGTCGGTGAAATAGTGACTGCGCTGGCGAAACCCCATCGTGAGATAGAGCGCCGCAACGTTGAGCAGGAGCGCGAGGAAAGGGCTGGCCCTGTACGCGAGCGCGTACACCAGCCAAGCGCCGAACACGACAGGCAGCACCGCAAGCAGCCAGGCTATGGCGCCTTGCCGAGCTTCGCCGGCATTGAATAGCCGCTCGAGGAAGGTCGCATAACGCGCCAGGAGCGCGTACAGATGGCGGCGGTCGGCAAGCGGACGCCACTGCTCGAGCAGGAGCGCCGCGACGAGGGAAAGGAGGCTCATGGTTCGATTCGCGGTGGCGGGATATTCAGCCTGTCAGGAACGAATGCAAGTTCATGAGCATCCCAGCCGTAGCCCCCCAGATGTAGTACTGGCCATACGGCACCGCGTAGTAGCGACGCTCGCGGCCCTCGTAGAGGACGCTGTTGCGCTGGTGGTTCGCAGGATCGAGCAGGAATTCCAGGGGCACCTCGAATACCTCGGCCACCTCGAATTCGTCCAGCCGCAGCTCGAGCGGCGGGGTCACGAGGCCGACCACCGGAGTCACGCGATAGCCCGTCACCGTGACGTACTTGGGGAGCTCCCCGAGCACCTCCACCTGCGCGGGGGCCAGGCCGATCTCCTCTGCGGCCTCCCGCAGCGCGGTTTCCGCGGCATCTGCGTCCCCGGGCTCGGAGCGGCCGCCTGGAAAGCTGATTTGTCCGGCGTGGTCGTTGAGGTGCGCGGTACGGCGCGTGAACAGAACCGTGAGCCCGTGTTCACGCTTGACCACCGGCACCAGTACGGCGGCGGGCCGGATTTCCCGATCCCCTTGCCAGAGGTGGCCGTCTCCCGAAGTCACCGGCTTGACCGCTCGGGGCTCGGCAAATCGCGAACGCAGCCAGAGTTCGTCATGCACGGAGACGGGTGAATTCATTTGACGAGACGCAGATTTCCGGTCCTTATTCTACGCGGCGGCGGTGCCGCGATACGGCGTAGTCGCAATTGCATTCGACCGCCACCGGCGCTATTCTATCGGCGGCCGGAATAGATTTGCCGGCATCGGCGTTTACGTCGCAAGGCGGGCAGCTGGGAGGCGAGAGTGGCCCGCGGACTCGAAACCTTTCAAGGAGAACCCATGAAGATTCGTTTTGCAGCATTGTTCGGCGCGCTCATGCTCGTCAGCGCCTCCGCGTTCGCCTTTCACTGCCCGGCGGACATGAAGAAGATCGACGAGGCGATGGCGAAGAATCCGAAGCTGTCGGCGCAGCAATCGGCCGACGTCAAGAAATTCCGCGCCGACGGTGAAGCGCTTCACAAAGCGGGCAAGCACCAGGAATCCGTCGACACGCTCGCCAAGGCGATGAAGATACTGGGTATCTGAACCACGTTCCTGAAATGTGAAAACGCCGCGGCTTGCCGCGGCGTTTTCGTTTGCGCTTCCCCGGGTCAGGCCGCGAACGAAGACGCGCTTTTGAAGCGCTGGGTGGCCTCGACCAGCGCGCCGAGAATCCCCGGCTCCCACGCCGAATGCCCGGCGTCGGGCACGATCCGGTACTCCGCTTGGGGCCAAGCGCGATGCAACTCGTGCGCGGACACGATCGGGCAAACCATGTCATAGCGCCCCTGCACGATCACCCCGGGGATGTCGCGCATCCGGTTCACATGCTCGAGCAGGGAGTTTTCCGGAAGAAAAATGCCGTTCATGAAATAGTGCGCTTCGATCCGCGCAAGACCCAGCGCAACGACATCGCCGGCAAAATACGCCACGGTCTCGGAGCTGGGAAGCAGAGTCGAGCAGGACCCCTCGTAGATGCTCCAGGCGCGCGCAGCCGGCATGTGGAGAATTTCTCCCAGGGCTCGGGAAAGATCGCACGCAGGCCGTGGAGAAACCAATCGATCTCGCTTCTGCGGCACAGGAAGATTCCGCGCAGGATCAGCGCGAGGCAGCGCTCCGGGTGCGCCTCCGCGTAGGCGATCGCCAGCGTGCTGCCCCAGGAACCTCCGAACACGACCCAGCGTTCCACGCGCAGATGCGCGCGCAAAGTCTCCAGATCGGCAACCAGACGCGGCGTGGTGTTGTCGCGCAACTCCCCGAGGGGAGTGGAACGCCCCGCGCCGCGCTGATCGTAGACGATGATGCGATAGGCGCCGGGGTCGAAGAATCGCCGGTGCTTCGGGGTGCTGCCCGCACCCGGACCCCCATGCAGGAAAACTGCCGGGATCCCGTCCGGACGGCCGCTCTCCTCCCAGTACATCGAGTGCACGGCATCCAGGCGCAGCTTGCCGCTCGCGCGCGGCTCGATTTCCGGAAAAAGACCCGGGACCGCCAGACTCGCGACCTCGCCCATGCGCCGCTACGGGATCAGGATCGTCGAGCCGGTCGTCTTGCGCGCTTCGAGGTCGCGCTGCGCCTGGGCTGCGTCCTTGAGCGCATACCGGTGGTTCACTTCGATCTTCACTTTCCCCGAGAGGACGACGTCGAACAGGTCCTTTGCGACTGCGACCAGGTCGTCGCGCTTGGAGGCGTAGGTCGCCAGAGTCGGGCGCGTGAGGTAGAGCGAGCCTTTTTGCGAGAGCACCGCCAACTCGAACGGGGGAACCGCACCCGAGGAGTTTCCGAAGCTTACCATCAAGCCGCGCGGCTGCAGGCAGTCGAGCGATCCGGTGAAGGTATCTTTTCCGACCGAGTCGTATACCACCGGCACGCCCTTGCCGCCGGTGAGCGCCTTGACGCGCTCGACAAAATTCTCTTTGCGGTAGTTGATGCAGTGGTCGGCGCCGTGCGCCTTGGCGAGCGCGCATTTCTCCTCCGACCCGGCGGTGCCGATCACAGTGGCGCCGAGCGCTTTCAGCCACTGGCAGGCGATCAATCCGACCCCGCCTGCCGTCGCGTGAAACAATATGGTCTCGCCCGAGCGCACCTTGTAGGTTTGCCTCAGGAGATACTGCGCCGTCATGCCCTTCAACATCATGGCCGCCGCGGTTTCGAAGGAAATACCCTCCGGCAGGACGACCAGGCGGTCGGCCGGCATGATGCGCCCCTCGGAATAGGCGCCGGGAGCGCCGCCCGCGTAAGCAACGCGATCGCCCACTTTGACCGTCGTGACTCCCGCCCCTGCGGCCTCCACCACGCCGGCCCCTTCGTTACCCATCCCCGACGGAAGAGCGACCTTGTACAGTCCGGAGCGCTGGTAGACGTCGACAAAATTGAGCCCGCAGGCCTTGTGGCGCACGCGCGCCTCGCCCGGGCCCGGCTCGCCGACCTGGACTTCTTCCCATTTCAGGACTTCGGGCCCGCCTTGTTGCTGGATTCGGATCGCCTTGGGCATTGCTTCTCCTTGAGTCAATGATGTGTGCCTTGGTCTCCTGGCACCCGTCGGGCGCAGGGGCTATTTTTTCGACGGATCTTCGCGGCCGGCCGGCTCCGAAGTGCCCGGAGGCACGCCTCCTGCGGCGTTTTGCATCGCGGCGAGACCGGCTTTCTGCATTTCCAGGCCCTGAATGGTCATGCGCAGAACGTTTAGGTTCATGTTGAGCCAGCCCTCCACCGATTTCAGCTCCGCAATGCGCCTATCGAGCTCGTCTTGGATGAGTGTCGGGGCCATCACTCCCGCCAGCGGCAGGCCCATCGGACCCCAGAGGTTTTTCAGGAATTCGAGCGGATCGGGAGGCTGGTCCATGAGACGGGGCCGCGGTGAGAGCCAGCCTTCAGTTTATTGTCGGGGACCCAAAAACTCCAGCACCTCGGCGCGGCGCGCCATGGTGTCCTGATAGCCCAGATCGATCAGCGCCCGGCAGTATCCGCTTTCGAAGAGCAGATAGCTCGCGAGGTTCGATCCGTTGCGGTTCATCGCGCCGATGCCCCGCAGGAGGAAGCGCACCGTCCATGGCAGCTCCTGTACGTGACGTACGACCATGCGCTCGATGGGCTGGCTGGGCGAAATCACCAGCACCTTGATCTGCCGCAGCGGCAGCCCCGCTTCCCGAAGCTTCTCGGGAGCGATGAGGCTGATGGTGCGATTGATTCTCTGCACGAGCTCGATATCGACGTTGAGGCTGTCCAGAAAAATACTGTTCAGGGCGTGTCCGGCGATCTGCGCGAGCGACGGATAGAGATTTCCGCGAACCCGAGGGGGCTCGGAGT
>WNFF01005422.1_pt1 | contig 12832 bp, 10 predicted proteins | sample 5400441 | NCBI WGS metagenome assembly WNFF01 (sample SAMN13153345, study PRJNA577476) | soil metagenome | isolation source: 120 cm saprolite under Douglas fir tree site 2 hole 3 replicate 1 | place: USA:California | collected 2015-04-18
GGGCCGAACCGGCCTGACCGCGGTCATCACCGCGCTGTGTTTCGTCGGGACTTTATTCTTCGCGCCATTCATCTCCGCCATCCCGCCACAGGCCTACGGACCGGCACTCATCTTCGTGGGATTGTTGATGCTGACTCCGATCACCCGTATTCCCTTCGACGACCTCACCGAATTGGTTCCAGCGTTCGGCGTCATCGTCCTCATGGCGTTTACTTACAACGTGGGAATTGGCATGACGGCGGGCTTCATCTTGTATCCTTTCTGCAAACTCATTTCGGGTCGCTTGCGTGATGTTCGCCCCGCGCTCTGGGCGTTGACCGCTTTGTCGCTGCTGTTTTTCGTCTTTTATCCGTACACGTAGTCGGTTTAGAGAAGCCAGGAGACTTCCCATGATTCGTTTTGGCGTCGCAGGTTTTGGTTTGCACGCCGTACGGCGTCTGATGCCGGGCTTCGCTCTGGCTCGGGATTGCAAAGTGGTCGCACTATCGCGCCGGGATTCCAACAAGGCACGCGAGGCCGCCGCGCAGTATGGCATCCCGCATGTATTCGCGTCCACCGAAGAACTCAGCCGCTGTCCTGAAGTCGACGCCGTGCTCGTCACTACTCCCAATGCCTGCCACCTGCAGGACGTCCTCACCGCGGTGGCTGCGGGCAAGCCGGTGCTTTGCGAGAAGCCTATGGGCATGGACGCGAACGAATGCCGTCAGATGGTCGAAGCGACGCGCAACGCCGGCGTTCTCCTGGGCGTCGCCCAGGTCTTTCGCTTTGAAGAAAGCACGGCGAGATTTCGCGAGCGCGTTGCCGCTGGTGACATCGGCCGCCCAATTTTCGCGCGGGCGGAGTTCTCGTATCGCGGTTCAGGCCACGGCCGCACCTGGCTCTACAACCGCTCGATTGGAGGCGGTGGCCCTATCGCCGATGTGGGCGTCCATTGCATCGATGCCTTGCGTTACATCCTGCAGGACGAGCCTCGGCGGGTGACCGCCGTCGGTGGGCCAGACGAACAATCGGGCGACGTAGAAGCAGCAGCCGTCGTGACTTTGGAGTTTCAGCGGGGCACGCTGGCCACGCTGCTGGTTTCAACTCGTGCCCACTACCGCACGCCGCTGGAGATTGTCGGTAATGCGGGAGTCCTCCGGGCGGATGATGCACTCAGTGTCGAACATCCGATTAAGCTGGAACTGTGGCGCGAGGGACAACGCGCCGCCGAAGAAACGGTTTCCAACCAACTCGCCTACGCTAGGCAGGTGGATGCCTTCGCCGCCGCGGTCGAAGGACGGGAAGTGTTTCCTGTGCCTGGCCAGGAAGGCTGGCGGAACCAAGTCATTCTGGATGCTGCCTACCGCAGCCTCTCTTCCGGAAAAAGTGAAGAGCTACCGGCCTTCTCAGACGACGCTGGCAAGTAATCCCCGGAAGCTATCGGTAGGCAATCGCTCTGGAGAGATTGGGCTTGCCCCGACTTGGGCGCGGGCCAGACGCGGCAAGCCGCGTCTCTACGGGAAGTCACCGGGACTTCACTGCAAATAAGAAGCGCCCCGGATCCATAGGATCACGGGACGCCCGAACAGCCCTCCCCCAGAACTGCTCACCCGTAAAAATATGGCAACTCGCGCGGAAGCGGAATTCCACTGTTGAGCGACGAATGGCACAGACGAGCCAGTGCTAAACGCCGGGTCCGTGGTAACATGGCCTACCTCGCGATTGGCTTACTACCCAGTCGCACAAGGTTCTGGAAGCGGCTTCCCGAGGTTGAATTTTTTTTCTCGTGGCGAGATTTCCCCTGCCGATTCCCCACACAGTTGTTCCATTCCGCAGCCGGGCTGACCGCCTGCGGGATTGAGCCTCTGGGCGATTTGGGGAATGCGATTGTTGCTAGTGTGCAGCAAATTGCATCCCAAGATTCGGAACAGTTACGGTAAATGGTTGTAAGTTGTTGATAAACAATAGGAACCGAGCTACAGCAGCTTTGGAATAGCAAATGCTCTACTGACCTGAGGCGACCTATACCTTGCACACAAGTATTCAAGGTGAACTTGGGCAGAGAAAAAATTCGGGAGGGAATTAACATGAGGCGAGTGGTAGTTCTAGCATTACTGGCATTGGCGTTACCGATGGCCGCGTGGGCGAGCGGGATTGACCTCACAAACCAGTTTGGCTCGATTTCGATTTCGACCGCAGGCATCACTTCGCGGGGATCGCAACTGAGGAGCTGGGGCGGCTTCGCAACGGGAGGTTCGTTGGGCTCGGTGAGTTTCTCGACCGGCGCTCTGACCAGCGGCTCGATCTCTGCCGGCGGCACCTTTTCAGCAACGGGCTCGTCTTTTGTCGTGCTGGGCGTTGGTCCTTGGGCAAAAACATTAACGGGAGCAACCAAGAACCCCGTAACGCTCTTTACCGGCAGCTTCGTCGGTCCGATTAATTGGACTCTGACGAGCGCGCCGGGCGTCAAGAACCTGACCTACACGCTCAGCGGCACAATCACAGGCATGCTGTATAACGGTCGCATCGTGACTGGAACGGTTACCGAGAACCTCTACACGGTTAACGGACAGCTCCTCGCTGGTATTGGGCACATCCGTATGGGTACCACGAACCTCGCCGTCCCGGAACCCGGAACTTTGGGTCTGCTGGGAACAGGGCTTGTGGGTATCGCTGGAATGTTTCGTCGCAAGCTGATTGGAGCATAACCTGAATCTGTTGGTCGCCACTCAACTCATGGCCCCGCCGCCAGGCGGGGCTTTTGATTTTGAGCACAAGCTACTTGATGGCCTTCCCAAGAAGGTCGACTCCAGTCGAGCCAGCCCCCTTCTCCAGGACCGTTTCATGTTTCGCGGCCTTAGCCGAGCCTGACTGGAGCAGCGCTTTGAGGTCAGCCCTATATCCTTCCCATCGTTACCGCGGTAACGGCCCGCGATGCCTTTGGCGTTGACCTTACCTTTGTCCAAACCTACAGTCAGGCGGAGGGGGACGTATGAAGGATATCCATGAGGTTTTGCGTCGCAAGCAGGCGCAGTACACGCAACTGGGTAAGCAGATCGAGATGCTGCAGCAGGCCGCCGAGAAACTGCGCGAAGTCGCGCCCTTGCTTGCCGAAAATGACAGCGAGGACGACAGCGCGGTGTTGACGGAAGTGGACGACGAAAACTCCAATGCGATGGCGGCCAAGGCCAGCGCTCAATCCTCACCTGCCGCGGCCAAGCCGGCGCGTAGCGTAACTCCGCGCTGGCCGTAAAAGCCGGAAGTTAGAAGAAAGGTGCGAGGAGAGAGGCTCGGTCCCGATGATATTGCAGGCACTGCTGGTGTCCAAGGATGACCCGACTGCGGAGACGCTGATTCAGGTCCTGGCACAGTTCGGCGTCGCGGTCGATCGGTCGAACGCGGCCGACGTCGCTGCGACGCGACTGGCGGAGGAGCGTTTCGATCAGGTCATAGTTGACTTCGATGCCGACTTCGACGATCCCGAAGGAGCCTCTCTGCTGCTCGAAGCTTGCCGCCGACTCGCTGGTCCCGACCGTAAGCCGCCCGTCACCGTTGCCTTGCTGCACGATTCCTCGCAGATCCGCTCGATCCTCGGCGCCGGAGCGCATTTCATCCTTACCAAGCCCCTCACCCCCGAGCAGGCTCAAACCACCTTGCGCGCCGCCACGGCACTGCTGAAGCGCGAAAGGCGGCAATCGTTGCGGATCGCCGTCCAGGCAGCGGCTTCGATTCGTATCGACGAGAGCAATACGGTGGAAGGTATCCTGCTCGACCTGAGCACCGGCGGCCTCGATGTGCTGGCTGCCAAACCGCTTCCATCCGCGGCCATGGTTCATGTTGCATTCCACCTTCCCGACGGTGGCGCGAGCATTGAAGGTGACGCGGAAGTCGCCTGGAGTACCGCTAGCGGTCAAACTGGCCTGCGCTTTCTCGATATGGATGCCAGGACACGCGAGCTATTGAGCGAGTGGCTTGGCGCCCGCTCACACGATGCTTTGCCCGAAGAAACCGACGCCGCCAGCCAATGTAAACTGACGGACCTGAGTCTGGGCGGCTGCTATGTGCAGACAGAATCTCCTTTCCCTCAGTCCTCCGCCGTTGACTTGTGCCTGCGCGCCTCTGGAATGGAGATTCACACCGAAGGTTTGGTCCGGGTCATGCACCCGGGACATGGCATGGGCATCGAATTCCCTGCCCGGACAGAAGAGCAGCGCAAGAGCGTCGGCGACTTCATCGAATTTCTTACCGGCCAGCCCGGCGCTACTCCGCAACTGGAAACTTCTCCTCGCTCTCTCGTCGCCAACACCGTTGACCTCAACCAGACCAGGGACGGAGCCGACGCCGAGGATCCACTCCTGGAATTGCTGCGGACCGGTAATTCGCTGGATGAAGAAGCGTTTCTCGCCGAACTCCACCGCCAGCGTAGTCCGGCTGAGGATAGTCAGTCCATGGACGTCAGCCAATAAGCGTTCGCACTATCGCGCCCCCGATCCAGCAAAAACCGATCCAATAAAAACGGGAACCAGGGCGACGCCCCGTCTTTGGTGTCGGCCCAGTCCCCGTGGTCTGTTCTAGCGTTGATCGCAGATTACCTCGACATCCCCTCCTGAATGATTTCGCGCCCGTTAATTTTTCCGAGAATTTTCTGATGCAATAGAATTGCTCGTCACGCCGCAATGCTCTTCCGCCGGTGGAGACGCGGCAAGCCGCGTCTCTACAGGAAATCAAGGGCTTCAGGTAAGCTAAAGGCCATTTGCTCAGAAATCCGATCTCGCGTGCGTTGGTGTTGGCCGGCGTCTGTCTGCTGGCCATCGCTCCGTTTTTCCGGTGGGGCAGTCCCTCCGGGCACGATTTCGAGTTCCACATGTTTTCGTGGATGGAAGTGCTCGGCCAATGGAAGGACGGCATAGCCTATCCGCGCTGGGCGGCGCTGGCGCACTGGGGATTCGGCGAGCCTCGCTTCCTGTTTTATCCGCCCGCTTCCTGGACCCTGGGCGCCGCGCTCGGTGCTGTTCTGCCCTGGAAGATGGTGCCGGGCGCGTATTGCTGGATTGTGCTCATGTTTGCCCTAGCGGCCATGTACCGGCTTGCCCGCGAGTGGCTCCCGGCCCGCGACGCGTTGTTTGCCGCCGCGTTCTATGCGCTGAATCCCTACCACTTGTTGATCGTCTATTGGCGGAGTGCATACGCCGAACTGCTGGCCGCGCCGCTGTTGCCGCTTCTGCTGCTGTGTCTTTTGAGGCTCCAGTCAGGCTTTCGTCCAACGCTATGGTTGAGTCTCACGTTGGCCGCCGCCTGGCTGACGAACGTACCCGCAGCCATCATGATTCACTACTCGGCAGCCGGCCTCGCGCTCCTTCTAGCCGCGAGTGAGGCCGCAAGTAAACGGTCATGGGGTCCGGAGATCTGGCGTCCCCTCGTCCGGACGGCGCTGGCGATGCTCTTGGCAGCCGGCTTGGCCTCGTTCTATCTGCTCCCGGCAATCTACGAACAGCGATGGATCAACGTGGGTGAGGTGCTGTCGCCGGGAGTCCGACCGCAGGATAATTTTCTTTTCACCACCATCGCCGATCCCGATCACAACCGCTTCAATCTCCTGGTTTCGACCATAGCGCTCGCCGAAATCGGCGTCCTCGCTCTCGCGATCTGTTTCTCCCGTCGCGGGCGGGCCGAACGCGCAAGGACAAGGATAGGCGCCACAGAGGCGCTCGGCACTCCAGTCGCATGCAGCGCGACCACAGTTGCCGCCGACCAACGCCCGTGGATGCTGCTCTCCGCCTGGGGCGCCGTCAGTACGGTCCTCTTGCTTTCGGTAAGCAATCTGCTCTGGCAGCACTTGCCCAAGCTCCGCTTCATGCAGTTTCCCTTCCGCTGGCTGCTGTGTATGAATGCCGCTTTGGCAATTCTTTTGACCATCGCCGCCAACCGCTGGACCTCGCGCTTACTGGCGTCGTCCGTTCTGCTGGCTGCGGTTATCCTCGCCGGCTATCGCATCCAGTCACCTTGGTGGGACACGGCCAGCGATATCCGCGAGATGAGCGTGGCGCTCGCCGACGGCACCGGCTACGAGGGCGCGGACGAATACGTCCCGGCTGGAGCCGACGCCTACGAGTTGAACAAAAGTCTGCCCCGCGTCAGCGACGACACGGCAGCGCCGGTTCCGAGCAAGGTGCTGGTGTGGGGGCAAACCGAAAAACGCTTCACCGTCCACGCCGCCGCCTCGCAAAATATAACGGTGCGCCTGTTCAGCTACCCGGCGTGGAGCGTCGTCGTGAACGGCAAGCCCACCGAAACCGGGAGAACCGATGTTACCGGCCTGATCGTCATTCCCATTGCCGCCGGAGACAGCGATGTGCGCATCCATTTTCGCCGGACGCTCGATCGTTTAGTCGGAGGAGTCGTCTCGCTGATCAGCCTCGGGCTGCTGATTGGCGCTTGGATCAAGACGCAGCCGAAGACCCGGCCGAGACGGTAAATAATGTAGTCCCCTGTCTTCCTCTGTGTTCCCGGTGGTTAAACGAAAAGGCGATAACCACAGGGGACACAGAGGAACACAGGGGAAACACAGAGAAGGGCTCTCGTCAGATGTTGCATCGTAAGATGGCAAATCGCGTCCTGATGGCAACCTCGAACGCGGGCAAACTCCGCGATTTCGCCGGAGCCGCCGTGCCCTACGGCATCACCATCGCAAACATCGCGCACTTTTCTTCTTTGCCCCAGGTTGTCGAAGACGGGACTACTTTCGAGGAGAACGCACGCAAGAAAGCAGAGTCTTACAGTCTGGCCGTTCCCGGCGAACTGGTTCTAGCCGACGACTCTGGCTTGGAGATTGACGCGCTCGGCGGAGCGCCCGGCGTTCATTCCGCGCGCTATGCGGCCGGCCAGCCGCACACGGCAGAGTGCAACACGGATGACGAAGCCAACAACGCGCGCGTGCTGCGCGAACTCGCCAGCGCCGCCGCAGGAGAACGCACCGCGCGATTCGTCTGCGTGCTGGCCGTGGCCCGAGACGGCAAGACGGTTCACACCTTCCGCGGCACCGCTGAAGGCGTCATCCTGGACGCGCCCCGAGGCCACGGCGGATTCGGATACGATCCCCTGTTTTATTTCCCGCAAATCGGCAAGACCTTTGCGGAACTCAGCCCGGTAGAGAAAGCGCAGTACAGCCATCGCGGCGCAGCTTTTCGTGCATTCCTGTCGTGGTATCAGACAACCTAGCACCCGATCAGAAAAAGTCCCGTCCTCAAGAGCGCGTCTACATCTTCCGGCTCCACAGACTGTTCAGGCTCGTTCGACGAAAATACATACACACGCCGAAACTGGAGTCCCGCAATAATGACGGTTCCCTTTCCGCGGTAGACGAGACGGCAGACGGCGGCTGATCTCTCCACTTCAGATTCCGTCAATGGCGCCCAGTCGCGCGCACCTGCGGTCTGGGCATGATTTTGCTCGTTCATCGTAGTTCCTCTTAGGTCGAGATTCAGCATCGGGCTACCCTTGCCGCGCGGGGATTCAATGGGTCGCATGCCGTCGAGAGGATAGTGTTTTCAGGTTGAGAAACGTATCATGCGGAGTTCTAGTTGATCTCTCCTAGTTGATCGCTCCTTGACTTCCCTTCTCACGCAAAACGATAATCATTAGTTTTCCTTCTCCCATCGCACCTCGTAAGGAGTAGTCATCATCGTGGCATCAACTGCCCATCCCGTCGCTCCCCGCATCAAGCCGGGCGTCGCTCCACTGCGTGCTGGCCAGGGGATCTCGTTCCTGCTGCGCCGTCTGCATTCGCTCAGCGGGGTCGTGCCCATCGGAGCCTTCCTTCTCGAACATTTCATCTCGAACGCCGAAGCCTTCAAAGGCCCGATAGCCTACGGAAAGCAAGTCGAGTTTCTGAACAGCCTGCCCTTCGTTTTTCTGCTGGAGCTGTTCTTTATCTGGATTCCCATCCTCTACCACGGCCTCTACGGCATTTTCATCTGGTATCGGGGCGACACCAACGTCGCCGATTACCCCTGGACTGGGAACTGGCTCTATACCTACCAGCGCTGGACCGGCATCGTAGCCCTCATCTACATGGCGCAGCATACCTACTCCCTGCGCTTCACCGGAGTGCACCTGGCGGCGCACCCGATGCAGTCGTTCGCCAAAGTCCAGGCGGAATTTCAGAATCCCTGGATGATCGCCTTCTACGCCCTCGGCATCATCGCCGCTTCCTGGCATTTCAGCTACGGCCTGTGGCTGTTCGCCGCGAAGTGGGGCATCACGACCGGAGAAAGGGCGCGCCGCCGCTTTGGCTATGTCTGCCTCGCGCTCGCCCTCGGCCTGGTCTCAATCGGCGCGGCCAGCATGTACGGATTCCTGCGGACACCACCGCAGCCTTTGGATTCAAATACAGGTTCGGAAAACATCGTAATGCGCCGCTAGAAGCGATGCGATAGAGATTGTGCGAGAAACTTTTGGGAAGGGCACGCCTTCAGCCGCGCCGCCCGGAATCAATAATGACGAGGGCTTCAGCCCCTGAGGGCCCGCCCCGGCAGATCGGATTCATAGAGAATGGCAGCTCCGAAAATCATAGTTGTGGGCGGCGGCCTGGCAGGCCTCGCCGCCGTCATCAAGATCGCCGAAATGGGCGGTGAGGTTGATCTGTTCTCGATCGTTCCCGTAAAGCGCTCGCACTCGGTTTGCGCGCAGGGTGGCATCAACGCCGCCAAGAACCTCAAAGGCGAAGGCGATTCCACCTGGCAACATTTCGACGACACGATTTACGGGGGCGACTTCCTCGCCAACCAGCCGCCGGTCAAAGCCATGTGCGACGCCGCGCCCGGAATCATCGATCTGCTCGACCGCATGGGCGTTCCCTTTAATCGCACGCCCGAAGGTCTGCTCGATTTCCGCCGCTTCGGCGGCACGCTCTACAATCGCACGGCATTCGCCGGAGCTACCACCGGCCAGCAACTTCTCTACGCGCTCGACGAGCAAGTCCGCCGCTACGAATCCGAAGGAAAGGTGAAAAAGTACGAGCACTGGGAATTTCTCTCCGCCGTGCTCGACGGAAAGCGCGTCTGCCGCGGCATCTGTGCGATGGACCTGCGCAGCATGGAAGTCCGCACCTTCCCTGCCGACGCCATCATCATTGCGACCGGCGGCATTGGTGCCATTTTCGGCAAGTCCACGAATTCAGTGGTGTGCACCGGATCGGCGCAGTCCGCGCTTTATCAACAAGGCTGCTATTACGCGAACGGCGAGTTTATTCAGGTTCATCCCACGTCGATTCCCGGCGAAGACAAGCTGCGCCTCATGTCGGAATCGGCCCGCGGCGAAGGTGGACGGGTCTGGGTTCCGAAAACTCAGGGCGACAAGCGCGATCCCAAGTCCATTCCTGAGAGTGACCGTTGGTATTTCCTCGAAGAGTGGTATCCGAAATACGGCAACCTCGTCCCGCGCGACGTGGCCACGCGCGCGATTTTCAAAGTGGTGTACGAACACAACCTCGGCATCGACGGCAAGCCGATGGTCTATCTCGACTTGACGCATATTGACCGCAAAACTCTCGACCGCAAGCTGGAAGGCATCCTCGAAATCTACGAGAAGTTTGTCGGCGACGATCCGCGCGACACGCCGATGAAGATTTTTCCCGGCATGCACTACACCATGGGCGGCCTCTGGGTCGATTACAAACAGGCCACGAATATCCCCGGCATCTTCGCTGCGGGCGAGGCCGAATACCAATACCACGGCGCTAACCGCCTGGGCGCAAACTCGCTGGTGTCGTGCATCTTTGGAGGATTCGTCTCCGGCCCGAACGCCGTGCAGTACGCGAAGAATCTGCAAGCTGCGCCCGGCAACGGACACTTCGACGCGGAACGCAAGCGACAGGAAGAAATCAATGCCGGGCTGATGCGGTCCGACGGCAATGAGAATCCCTTTCTGCTCTGGCGCGAACTGGGCGCACTGATGACTGAAAACTGCACCGTCATCCGCTACAACAAAAAGATTGAAGCAGCCGATGGCAAGCTAGTCGACCTGCTGCATCGCTTCCAGAAGATCAACCTAAGCGATCGCTCGCAGTGGGCCAACACAACCATCGCCTTCACGCGCCAGCTATACAATATGCTGCAGTTGTCGCGGGTAATCGCGCAGGGAGCGGCCATGCGCGACGAGTCTCGCGGCTCGCACTACAAGCCGGATTTCCCCGACCGCGACGACAAAAACTGGATGAAGACCACGAAGGCAACCTTCGCGCCCGATTTGGACGAGCCGAAGTTCGAGTTCGAGGCGGTGGACGCGAGTCTGATTGCGCCGCGGCCGAGGAAGTACTGATGCGCCTCATGTATCGTTATCGCGAACCGGGAAGGGCACGAGTTCCACTCGTGCCGCTGGAGAGGTCCCCCAAGACTGCGGCTTCAGCCGCTGGGGGCCACGGGTCGAGCTTGAAGCAATACCGATACGTCGAACGATCGGTCGCGAGTTTTCCGGCGACAGGGTTCTGGTGAATATAATTTCGGTGGTGAGCGAAGTCGTTTGGATCGCGAATCCGATGATCGGTGAATCCTCGCTGCCACACTTCGGCGTTTCGTCCGCGAATAGTGCTGAGCGCGTGCGAGTATCCGCCTTTGATTAACTAAACGGCGCGCTCGATCGTCACGTCCTGAGCGGGCGTGAGCAAGAGATGGATATGATCGGTCATGAGGACGAAGGCGTGCAATGCATAGCGTCCCTCTCGGCGGTAGTGATAGAGCGTTTTGAGGAATAATCGGGCGTATGCTTCGACTACAAACAGTTGGCGGCGTTGCCAGGTCGAGAAAGTTAGGAAATAGGTTCCGGGAGGAGAAAACAGTCGTCTAGGCTTCAAGAGAAACCTCAGCGGCTGGAAGTCGCAGTTCTCTTTCAGCCCGGGAAGGGCACGAGTGGAACTCGTGCCCTTCCCGGTTATTTTTCTTAGGTAGTTTTTTCGTTTTGGGAAAATAGGAATTGGGAAGGGCAAGCCTGAGGGTGGACTCAGCCTATGGAAAAACCAAGAAAAGCTTCCTGGTTACAGAGAAATTGGGTGGCTCTATGGGCCGCCAGTTGTTTCATAAACACCCTATTTTATGCATGGAAATGGTTCCAATTCCACAGAGAAGATTCGGCGATCGAAGCTTTTTTCAATCTCCTCATCGGAATCGCATTCGCCTTCCTACATCGGAACCGAAGAAAAGATGAGGAATACCGCGAAGCGATGAAGAGAGTTAGGGAAGAACACCCGTTTCCTTCGAAGACCAACATCACCTCAACAAAATAAAATGGCCACCACAGAAACCGTCCTCATCAAGATTAAACGCCAACTCACCCCCAACGCCAAGCCATCATGGGAGGAATTCGAGATTCCCTACAAGCGGAACATGAACGTCACTTCGGCGCTGATGGAGATCGCGGCCAACCCGGTCACCCGCGATGGCAAGCAGACCACGCCCGTTACCTACGACTCGAATTGCCTCGAAGAAATCTGCGGCTCCTGCGCCATGCTGATCAACGGAAGCGCCCGCATGGCCTGCTCCGCCCTGCTCGACCATCTCGATCACCCGATCAAGCTCGAGCCCTTCTCGAAATTTCCCGTCGTACGCGACCTCGCCGTCGATCGCAGCGTGCTCTTCGAGAACCTGAAAAGAGTGAAAGCCTGGGTGCCCGTGGACGGCAGCTATGACCTCGGTCCGGGGCCGCGCGTCACCATGCAGGACCAGGAAAAAGCCTATCCGTTATCGAGCTGCATTTCGTGTTGCTGCTGTATGGAAGCCTGCCCGCAGTTCAATGAGGACACGGGATTCGTCGGCGCGGCTGCCATCTCGCAAGTGCGCCTGTTCAACACGCATCCCACCGGCCGGGCGCTGAAGCGCGAGCGTCTGTCGGCGCTGATGGGCGACGGCGGCATCCAGGAATGTGGCTACGCGCAAAACTGCGTCGAGATTTGTCCGAAGGATATTCCGTTGACCACGTCGATTGCCGAAGTCGGTGGCCAGGTCATGAAGCAGGCGCTCGGCGACCTGCTGCGCAAGTGACGCGTTTTGCGAGTTTCTTCCGTAGAGACGGGGCTTGCCCCGTCTCGCCCCGTCTTGCCTCCATCCGCGGAGACGCGGCAAGCCGGTCTCTACGGGAAAGCAGACGCCCCTTCAGAGGCTCGGCATCGCCACAATTTGGCAGTCTCCAAACCGACGCTTTTCCCGCACTGGCATCCAAAATCAACAAGTTGCCCTCCGGTAACCACCCCTAACTCCCCTAAGTAAGGGGGCTTTAGCCGGAATTCCTTCACAAAATTGTTCATCTCTGGTTTACAATTCAGCAACTCTTGGGAAATGGGCACTTTCCACGGCCGAGAGTTTTTTCAAGATGTGATCGCAACGACACGACGATTCATGACGCGAATATTAATAACGCGAGGATTGAAAAGCTCTAAACCGCCGCATGCTCTGGTGGTGCCGCTGATCATGCTTGCGATCTTCGTTACGGTCGCGGCGCCAGGAACCGCGTTTGCCCTGCACCGCGTCGACCGTCACCACCGGATACTGCGTCACTTCCGAGGCATTCGGGGCATCCTCTGGAACCCAATGTTCCGTCCGTCGCACGATTCCCTGATCCGGCAAAACGAAGAAATAGACCGCATCGATCTTCCCCGCATTCAGGACGACGCCGAACTGGAAGCGCTCAAGGCCTCCGGCGCACTGGTGCCCATCGAGGAGAGCGAGTCGCTGAAGATTGAACGAAGTCTTGATCCGTCTCGCCGCTTCTGTCGCCCCTGGACGCGCGATTTCGTTACCGACCTTTCCGAAGTTTATTACCGGCAGTTCCACTCTCAGATCCAGGTGAACTCGGCTTTACGCAC
>WNFF01007698.1_pt1 | contig 12827 bp, 13 predicted proteins | sample 5400441 | NCBI WGS metagenome assembly WNFF01 (sample SAMN13153345, study PRJNA577476) | soil metagenome | isolation source: 120 cm saprolite under Douglas fir tree site 2 hole 3 replicate 1 | place: USA:California | collected 2015-04-18
GCGCGCAGGATGATGAACACCGTGAAGTTAGGCGAAAACCCGCACAATAGCTCGATGATCGAGAAATAGACCACGTTGGCCATGAGCGGGATGCGGCGGCCATAGCGGTCCGCGAGCAAGCCAAAAAGCAGCGCGCCCAAAGGACGCATGGCGAGCGTCGCGGTTGTGGTCAAAACGATTTCTTTCTTGGTTACGCCGAACTGGCGCGCCAGCGTATCGAAGAGAAAAACGACGATGAAGAAATCGAACGCGTCGAGCGTCCAGCCGAGAAACCCTGCGAGCACTGCGTGGTGCGTGCCTGAACGAGCTGGCTGCGCCGAGTCCGCCATTTCAGTTTGCTTGCCACTCCGCCGGCTTGGGCATAAGCCGCGAGATCACCAGCCCACAGACAATCGCCACAAAGGCAAGAAGGAAGCCTACCTGGTATCGGCCGAAACACAACTCACCGATGGAAAACAGCGCCGAATATATAAGGACGCAGCCTAGCAGCCAGTTCACCAGGTTCCTGCCCAGATCGCGTGTGACGGGCACATTGCCAGCTAACCTGGCGACCGGTTGCCAGCCTGTGATTTGCGGACGCACCTTCGCGTAAAACTTGATAAGGGTGTCATTGGGCTCCGGCGCAGTGAGGAGCGTGACGGCGATCCACGCCAGTGTTGTAATTCCCGTTGTGCAAAGAGTCGTTTTCGCGAAAATGACTGGATCGGAGCCGCTGAAGGGCTGCGGCCTTCCGGCAATGGCGTTCCACAGAGCGCTGTTATGCAGCGCGAGCGTCGTCACTAGCGCAGCGATCATGGCGGAGATTTCGCTCCACGCGTTCACGCGCCACCAGTACCAGCGCAGCAAGTAGACGCCACCGGTCCCCGCCCCCAGCTCGAGCACGATCTTCCAGCCCGCGGAGACGGATGTCAGTTGCCAGGCGACCGCGGCAGCCGCCAAGACGAGAAACGCCGTCGCCATGCGTGACACATTCACATAATGTGCTTCGCTTCCCTCTCGTTTCAGGAAGCGCCGGTAGAAATCTTCCACCAGATAGGAACTGCCCCAATTCAATTGCGTGGCCACGGTCGACATGAAGGCAGCCATGAAACCTGCAAGCAAAATGCCCAAGACTGCGTGTGGCGTCTGGCGGGTCGCTACCAACATATAACCGCGCTCGGGCTGCGCAAGACCCGGGTAAAGAACGACTGCCGCAAGGGCCGTCAAAATCCAGGGCCAGGGGCGCAGCGCGTAATGCGCAAGGTTGAACCACAGTACAGACAACAATCCGTTTCTTTCATCCTTAGCGCTGAAGATGCGTTGCGCGATATATCCTCCGCCGCCCGGTTCCGCGCCAGGATACCAGAAAGCCCACCACTGGACGGCCAGATGCACCACGAAGGTGATCACCGGCAATGTCCACAAAGCTTCGCTCGCGAAACCGCGGGAAAAATCAGGGAGAAGCGCTGTGATGTCGCCTGCGCCGGGTCCGGCAGCCGCGCGCTTCGCTGCGAGCGTGGCGAGCATCTGCTGCATGCCACCTGCTGCATGCACTCCGTACCAGGCCACTCCAATCACGATCGCCATCTTCAGAACGAATTGGAACAGATCCGTCCAAAGCACGCCCCACAATCCGCCGAGTGAAACGTAGATCCCCGTGAACGGCATCAGAAAGAAAACGCAGATTCCCAGCGCTTTTGCATCGCTTACGCCGAGCGACGTGCTGATGATGTTCACCATGGCCTTGGTTACCCATCCAAGGATCAAACAGTTCATCAGCAGCCCCAGATACACAGCGCGGAAACCGCGGAGAAACGCAGCGGGCTTGCCGGCGTAGCGCATCTCCGCGAATTGCACGTCGGTGATGAGTCCGGAGCGGCGCCACAGACGCGCGAAGAGGAACACGGTCATCATTCCCGACGGCAGAAAACTCCACCACAGCCAGTTTCCCGCGACGCCGTTCGCGTAAACGAGACCAGTCACCGCGAGCGGCGTATCGGCCGCGAACGTGGTGGCGACCATGGAAGTTCCCGCCAGCCACCAGGAAACGTTGCGTCCCGAGACGAAATAGTCTTCGGTGCTTTTTCCGGAGCGGCCGCGGAAGTACAAGCCGAGAAATAGAGTGATCAGCAGATAAGCGACGATGGCGGCCCAATCCGAGGCGGCGAGTGTCAAAGTGAGTCCTTTCGAGAGAAGGCGAATGTGCGCAGTACTATATAGCACTTCCCAGCAGTTGGCATCATGCTCTTTTGTGGGTCGGCTTTGACGTTGCGAGAGCGCGGAACAGGCGCAGCTAGCTCACTGTGAAATTGGCGCCCGTGCGGCCCGGCCTGGAGAAACTCCGTCAACGAGTTGCCCATCCTTGACGACGGCAACTCCATTCACTAACACAAATTGAATCCCCTCCGAATACCGCAGCGGCTCTGCATAAGTTGCTTTGTCGATGATGCGATCCGCGTCGAATACTGTAATGTCCGCATCCGCTCCCACGCGAATTCGCCCTTTATCCTTGAACATCGGCGCGCGCTTCTCCAGCCGCTGTGCGGGCATTAGCGTCATCTTCCTTAGCGCCGTCATCAGGTCCAGAGCCTTCTCTTCCCGCACGTAATGCCCGAGCACACGCGAAAACGTTGCCTGACCCCGTGGATGAATTTTGGCGCCCGAAAGAGGCATGCCATCGCTGGCGATCATGATCAGCGGGTCGGCCACCGCCGTGCGCGCAGCCTCTTCCGGAATCGAAAAAATAACAACGGTGCCGCCTTCCTTTCGATATTTTTCAAAACTTTCTGCTGTCAATCGTTCGCCGGTCTTTGTCCACTGAATGTCCTTGAACGTGATGCCCTGCCGGTCCTGCCATCCGGGGTCGAATATGGCTGATTCCAGCTGAGTGCTTCCGGCCGTGTAGGGATAGCATTCCGTGGTGACGTCAAGGCCGTGCTCTCGCGCGCCTTTCACCATGGCGATTAGCCGGGGCGTGTTCTTCAGCCCCATGCTGGTGATGTGCACAACGTGGAGTGGCGCTCCCGTGGCCGCTGCGGCGGCGATGACCTCTTCGATGCCTACGAGACCGGTCGTCGGCTCCTGCAATCCGGCATGACGCAGATGCACGTGCACCGAAGCGCCGTATTTTGCCGCTAGGCGGAATACATCGACGATCTCGTCATGCGTGGCACCAGCGGTATAGTTGATGCCCATGCCGACGGCCAGCGCACCGCGCCGCAGCCCCTTCTCGATGTCGTCGTTGATTTGTTGCAATTCCTCGGGCGTTGCTTGGCGATGGGCGGCGTCGCCGACTGGCAGAAAGGTACCGGCATCTTTCATGACTTTCATCCGGACGGGAATATGTCCGACGGACACGCCGAAGTTGATCAGCGATTTTCCTTCGCGCCGCTCATACCACTGGTCAACATCCGCCGTGCCGGCTTCCAGCTCCAGCGATGTCGTGACCCCATCATGCGCCTGGAACTGGTAGTTTCTCGGCTCTTGCCCATGCTCGTGCAAGTCGATGAAGCCTGGTGCGATCACGAGTCCCTTCGCATCAATCGTCTGCTTCCCTTCAAGGGGACTGCTCGCAATCGCCGCGATTTTCCCGCCGCGAATCCCGACGTTTCGAACCCCATCCAACCCCGATTCCGGGTCCATCACTCGCCCGTTGGCGATCATCAGGTCATACGTTTCGACACTGTTGCTCGCGCCACTTCCTGCAGTTAGCGCCACTGTTGCGGCGACCAACACCACCGCCGCCCACCCCCACAACCTGCGAATCAAGAGATGTGACATTAGAACCGCGTACCTCCCGTGCGGCGCTAAGTCTTATCGCGCGGACTTCATCTGTCAAAGGTTTTCTAGGACGAACGATTGAACAATCGAGAGCCGTCCAATGGGATCTTCGGCAGAAAGAAAAACCCCGGATCGCTGGGGGGAGCGACCCGGGGTGGGGGTATTGCTGAGGGGGGCCGGAGGAAACTCGTTTTTACTTAGTGCACCTGGTGTACGGCCAGCATGCAGATCTGTCGCAGTTCTTCGTAAGTGAAGTACGTCTCTTCCTGTTCGCCTGCGACTTCCTTGTGTCCGAATCCCGATTCGCTCGAAATGCGGCTCAATTCCATTTCCGAGAGACCCAACAGCACCGCCGCGCGGCGTCGGGTTACGTATTTGAGCTCTTGTGTTTTCATGGCGGTGTCCCTCATGCAGGAAGCAGAACCATGGAGTCTTCTTCAACCGCCAGGATCATGGCCTTATAGATATCCACGTCCCAGCCATCGCCTATCCGCATCCGTACGGTTTCGTCGCCATCTTTCAGCAGCTTCCCGCGCAGGGGCACCTTGATATCTCCCAGGGCCACTTGCAGGACCACCGGCTGCCCGACCCAAGCTTTGAACGCACTGTCCATTCGCGGTCCCCTCAGTCATTCAGCCTGACGCAGGAGAGAATCGCGCAGCACACCGCTCGTCACAATGGTACAGAGAGGGTACCGGACTAGTAAGAAGGTACTGTCGAGAAGTCGGACATTGATATATGTGCAGTTTTCATCGCTACATGCGCAGTTTTCATCGCAGTACAGAAGTACTGCTCTTTCAGGACGCGCGACCCATAGGTAGAGGATACTCACCCTGCGATCCTGCCGGTATGACGAGGCACGGGCGCGATTCGCGCAAGACCCTGAACGAAAGTGCAGTCGCAGTGCCCAAGCGGGCAGGCATTGGCCTCGCTCTTGGCGGAGGTTTCGCACGCGGATTCGCGCATCTCGGCGTTCTGCAAGTCCTCGAGCAAAACCATATCCCAATCTCACACATCGCGGGAACCAGCGTGGGGAGCATCCTGGGCGCCGCTTACGCCAGTGGCGCGCCACTGGCGCGCATCATAGAAACCTGCCGCACGCTCCGCTTCCGGGACATCGCCCGTTGGCGCGTCTCCCGGCTCGGCCTAGCGAGCAATCACCGTCTTGAGAATTTAATCGAACGCGTTTTCGAGTCGCGCCGGTTTGAAGATCTCCGCATCCCTCTTGCGGTGGTAGCCACGGATCTGACCTCGGGCGAACCGGTGGTGTTCACACAAGGCAACCTGGTGGACGCGATTCGTGCGAGTTGCGCTTTCCCGGGCTTGTTCGAACCGGTAGAGATCGGCACGCGGTGTCTGGCGGACGGCGGGCTGGTCGCGCCGGTTCCGACACGCGCCGCTCGCGATCTCGGCGCCGCTCCGGTTATCGGGGTCTCTGTCGGCATGCAAGACGGCCATCGCGGAGCCCCCACAAACATTTTTCAGGTTGTGAGCCGTGCGGTGAGCGCGGCGCAAAAGCACCAACTTGAAATCTGGGAGCGTTATGCCGACCTCGTCCTCCGGCCCGACGTGCAATTCCTGGCCTGGGACGACTTCGACCGGGCCGAAGAAGCCATTGCTGCGGGCGCCGATGCCGCGCGCCGCGCTCTCACGCGCATTGAAAAACTGCTGGTTCAAAAGCAGGAGGCCGCACTCGATTTCCAGGTCCGCCTCGAGTCTGAAGACAAGAGTCACTTGTGGCTCGCGGAGGCCCTGCGATGACTCGCCTCTGCATCTGGCTTGCGGCTCTTACCGTCCCGCTCCTTCTCTGGCATGAATGTGGAGAGGATATTGGCGTTTTCTGCTACCGTATAGGTCTGGGTGCTTTTACAAACTTGCGCTCGCGCGTGCTCGTTCCCGTGCCCGTAAGAGTGTCACACCATCGATCCGCCGCGAGGAACAACATCGAGTGCTCGACGCCATCCTTCACTTTTTCCACTCGCTCTACAACCCGGACGGACTCAAGGAGCTAATCCGCTCCGGCGGCGCGCCCCTTATCTGCTTCATCGTCTTTATCGAAACTGGATTTTTTGTTGGATTTTTTCTACCGGGTGATTCGCTGCTCGTAACCGCCGGAATTTTCTCCGCTGCCGGCGTCATTCCCCTGAAGTGGCTTCTCCTGCCCGTTATGCTCTGCGCCATCGCGGGCGACCAGATCGGCTATTGGATTGGCCGCTCGGCGGGCGCGGCTCTCTACCGCCGCGAAGACTCTTTCTTCTTCCGGCGAAGCCATCTTCAACGCGCCCATGACTTCTACGAAAAATACGGCGGCCGGGCCGTCATTCTCGCGCGCTTCATTCCCATTGTTCGAACGTTCTGCCCGCCCGTCGCCGGCGCTGCGAAGATGCCCTACCTCAGCTACGTTGCCTTTGACGTGTGTGGGGGGATTTTTTGGGTCGGCGCCATGATCCTCGGTGGCTACACTCTGGGGCGCTCGGTTCCTAATATCGGCTCGCGCATCCATTATGTCATTGCCGCCGTTGTCGTGCTTTCCGTGCTGCCTGCGGTCATCAGCATCCTTCGCGCGCGTCAAAAGCTTAGTGACCCAGGCTCCGCCGCCGCTCCCCGCACCGAGGGCGAATAGGCTGTGGCACCCTCGAAGTTCCGCGCCATCATCTTCGATATCGGCCGCGTCCTGATCCGCGTGGACGTTTCCCGTGCCATGGACGGCTTGGCTTCCGGCCTCTCACTCACCCCTCAAGAGGCCTGGTCCGCTATCGAAAAGGACCCTCGGTGGCTCGACTGGCAGGAGGGGCGCATTTCTCCCCGCGACTGGCATCTTCACCTTTCCAAACGCCTTGGCACCTCGCTTACTTTCGAGCAATTCAGCGAAGTCTGGAATCGCGCCCTTGACCCCAACCCGATCCATTCGGAATCGTTTCTCGAGAATCTATCGAAGAACTACCGCCTCGCCTTACTTTCGAACACCGACCCAATCCACATGTCCAATGATGAGGCCCGCTTCCCCTTCTTCCGCTTCTTTCCCATCCGTATCTATTCCTACCGCGTCGGCGCCAGCAAGCCCGACCCGCTCATCTACCGTGAAGCCCTCCAAGCCTGCAAGGTCCGGGCCGAGGAAGCCGTTTATATTGACGATATTGCCGCCTACGCGGAGGCCGCTCAGCGCCTCGGGATGACCGGGATCGTCTTCCAATCGCCCGAACAGCTCCAATCCAATCTCCGAAGTCTTGGGATCCGCTTCGACTGATCCCTCGCCAAGCAAAAAATCCGCTGTTCTCTCTCTCTTCGCGTAAACTTTGCTAGGACTAGTACTGCCCCCTCCTTTCTCCGCCCTCACAACCGTCCTTTCTTCTATCACTTACCGCAACCCTCGCTTTTCCCCTTTTGGCTCCGTGCATGCAATCACTTCGTTACAGGCCGATTAAGGCGGCATTACCCCAGATGGGGTGAGGAGAAAGATTGACTATGTCGGACGAAAGATTTGTGGAAACCCGTACGGAATCACCAGCTTGGACATTACCCGCGATCATTGTTCTGGGATTGATCGCCATTGGTGGACTGGCATTTGGCTGGAATGCCTCTTCGAAGCTCGATTCCACCCAGCAGTCGGTTGCCGCGCAGTTGAAAACCACGCAACAGGCTGTACAGCAAGACATGTCCTCCTTGAAGGACCGCCTTGCTCAAGACGAAAAGGCCAACACTGATCTTCAGGGCGACCTGAAGGTTGTCACAGGTAAGCTGAAGATCACACAGGGGCAGCTCAAGAAGGCCCGCGATGAAGCTGCGAAGCTCAACTACGCCACTACCGAGAAGCTGACCGCGCTGGACACCTCGGTTCATTCGGAACTCGCTACAAAGGCCACCAGCGATGACGTCAAGGTCGTGGACACCAAGGTTGTCGGCGTCAAGACCGATCTCGACGCCACTCGCGAAGACTTAAAAATGGCTCGCAGCGAGATGGGCACGCTCATCGCGCGCAACCATGACGAAATCGACCAGCTCCGCCGCCTCGGCGAACGCGACTACATTGAATTCACCATCGCCGGCAAGAACAAGCCGCAAAAGGTGGGCAATGTCACCGTCGTACTGAAGGGCGTCAACGAAAAGCGTAATCAGTTCAGCGCTGCCGTGACCATCGAGGACAAGCTCTTCGAAAAGAAGAACCGCGCCATGAACGAGCCGATTTTCTTCTATACCTCCGGCACGCATATTCCCGAGGAAATCGTCGTCAATAAGGTGGGTAAGAACACCATCAGCGGGTACGTCAGCATCCCAAAGGCGAATTCGCAAACGACTGCCAGCACCGCAAAGTCTGGCAACTAAGTACATGGAGAAGCGTCCTGGCTGAAATTGCCGGGCACAGCGTGAGGCGGGCAGAGTAATCTACCCGCCTTTTTTTTTGCCCCGAACGCGGCCGCCCGCGGAATTCCGATAGAATGGGCTTCGCAACTCCGGAGCCTTGCTTGCGCCAGACGTCCAGTGTCCTCTACATTGCTGTTGATGAACTGATCCCCCTGCGGGGACGCAGCCTTCAGGGCCTCGATGAATTCACCGCGGCACTCGACCACGAAGCCATTCCCGCCGTCTGGCTGACCAGCCGCTCGCGTCTCCAATTCGACGATGCCCGCCGCAAACACGCCCACACGCATCCCTTCATCGCTGAAGACGGCTGCGCGGTTTATCTGCCGGAGGACTATTTCCACCTGCGGCCCGCGTCCGACTCCCCTCGGACCAGGAAGGCCGCGACCTTGCGCCTCGGCCGCTTTACCTGCATTCCTGTCGCGGATGGTCTGCCCGCAGCCGCTGAGGCCCTGCAAACACTCTCCCAGGATACCGGCGTGCCCGTTGTGACGTTGCGCTCACTCTCTCCTCGCGAGCTCATGCAAAACACGGGCCTGCCGCAGAAGGAGGCCGAACTTGCCCGGCAACGCGATTTTGACGACATCTTTTTCTTTGCCGGCGCCTCTGATGAAGAAGTCGGGAGGTTCCTGACAGAGGGGCGCAATCGCGACCTGCAATTCCGTCAGCACGGCGTTCTCTGGTCCGCCGCCATCGGGCCCAGCGTCCAGCGTTGCATATCGCCACTCCCGATTTGGCTGCCGGACTCTTCCCTTTCTGCGAGCGCACCATACTTCTTATCGACCGCAAGTCCGACGAGGCCTCCCAGGATCAGCCTGATACGCCTCAAGCGCGGCGTCTGCCACTCCATGAACCAGAAGTTTGGGAGCGCTTGCTCGCGGCCATCGCAACGAGAACCTAACCGCCTCGGAAAAAATGTTGCACACATGCCCGTGGAATTGGACACAACAATTCGATTCAAAGAGCGCGTCGCCACCGCTGGTTCCACAAACCATCCATTTTCTGTAGGTTAAGAGGTTCAATTCATCCGTAGAGTCTTGGCCCCTAGATTGCCCTGAGATTATTTGGCAAGCGCCATTCGCCGGCGCTGCCGACTCGGATTCGCGCGAACAACCGCAAGCAGATCGAACCGAGTACTAGGAGACCCCTTACCATGCTTTGGCTTCGCCGCGTTTTCCGCCTTCCTGCTGACGAGTCCAACATTGGCCTCGTTCTCATCTTTTGCGTTATCTCCATGAGCTTCATGTCCATTGCTCTGGTATGGCAGGCGGAGATCATCGCCAATCAGCGCGAAGCCATCCAGTGGCTCGAACGACTTAAGTTTGGCAGTTAGTCGCCGCCTTTCTGTCGACTCACTACGCGCCTCCGGAGTCTTTTCACACCAGGAGAACAGCAACCCTGCTTTGACCGCAGGCCCGCACCTCTTGAATTTTAGGCACAGTTTGGAGAGCATTTCCCGGAGACTTTCTCTGCAACCTGTGATTCAATAATCTCACGGGAGATTTCTCTTGGGAGAATTGCCGTGAAACGTATCGTTCAATTCCTCTTGCTGGCAGCGACGCTGGCGCTCTTTGTCTCCGTTCAGCAAGCTTCTGCCATGCGGTCGGCTCCGCAGACTGGTGCGAACTCGGCACAGCCGCAGGCGGCCAACCAGGCCTCCTCGCATGATCGCCACCATCGCCGGCACAGCAGTGGCAAGCGTCACCTTCATCATCACAAGTCTTCGACACAACACTAATTCGAATCATCAACGCGGAAAGCGAAAAGGGGAGCCGGGCGGCTCCCCTTTTCGCTATTTTACTCTGTCGTCTCGGAAGCGCGCTAAAAGCACGTATGTTTCGCGAGCGACGCGCACCGCAAAAGCGGTGTGATTAGTTGTGGTGCAGCTCTAAGCCCGGTGGAGTCATAGTCCCTCCGGAGCTCCTTGAGCTCACATCTCGCTTGTACTCCTCTGATTCGTCGAATGCAAGCGAAGAGAGGGTGAACGCGCGATTTGCGCAGTGCTGGCTTGAATTGGAAACTCCGGACGATTACTTGATGAAGAGCGTCTCTCGCAGTTGGTCGCGGCCGACGAACGATTTCGTGGTCCGAAAGCGGGCAAACAGGTCCTGGATCTCGCGGTTCTGATAAACTTTTTGCGCCGGGCAAATCACCGCGGACGAGATCACTTGCAGTGTATTCGAATCAGCCACTCGATAACGCTGAAAACCCTCCGGCTTTTTGCTGTGAAACATCGCCAGAATCACCCCGCCGGGCCGCAGCAGTTCCGCCAGGTTCGCTACCATCTGCTTCACGAGCGCCGGCTCAAGGTAGTCCAGCAAGTCCCACAAGAGCACGGCGTCGAAAGTTGCGCGCGGATATTGCAGGTTCCCCGCCAGGAAGCGCGTCGCACGGCCACTCGGCGTCATGTCCAGCGTTTCGCATGCACCGGCGTCCTCGCGCAAACGGGTCTCTTCCTCGGTCAGAAACGCTTTCCATCCTCGAAGGATGTCTTCTGACGAAACGCGAAACCCGCGCTCGATGAAGAAATTCAAAGTCGTCTGCCAGGCAGGCCCTAGATCAAGCAGTGTACCCTTCCCCAGGCCGTCGAGATTCCACAAGAATTCTTTCAGCCCATTCGAAACCCGCGTCGATTCATGCGGTTCCGGCGCGCGCGTGGGCCCCACGGCGGAGATGGGCCCGCCGGGGGTGCGTGAGCGCGAATTCGAATGTAACGGCAGGGAAATACCGCGGCTCGTCCCGTTTCCCATGCCAAGGCCCAGTTTATGTAGGAAGCTCATTGTCAGTCCGCCGCCGTTCCGGAGTTCAAGGGTGTCGTGTCCGCAGCCTTGCCTGTTGCCGTTGCCGCTGAAGCCTTGATCTCTGTAGTCTTGTTCGTCTGCCTTCCCGCTTCGACTTTTCCGCGTAACACCGCACCGTCCTCAATGGCTAGGCGATCCGTCTGCACTTCTCCCGTGACTTGGCCGGTGCTCCAGAGTTGAACCCTGTCCCGCCCCGTAACTTTTCCTTCGATCTTTCCGCGCACGATGACTTCGCGCGCGATTACGTCCGCTTTCACGCTTCCGTTCGGCCCGATGGTCAAGCAGCTGTTTGTCGTGAGACTGAGTTTTCCCTCCACCACGCCGTCAACGAAAAGATCCTCGCTCCCCGTCACTTCACCTTTGATCTTGATTCCCTGGCTGATGCATGCGGCCGCGGGCGACGAACTGGGAAGCCCACCGGACAGCGAAGGCGTACTGGCGGGAGCACTGCCGGACGAACTGGCAGAATTTGCGGGAGGTGCCGTTGTGCTGGAAACTCCTTCAGGCTTCGAATCTTCTTTTTTCCACATCAGACACCTCGACATCGAAAACTGGATTTTCGAAGCCGCTTATCGCAGGGCTGGTTGGACTGCGACTAGGAAGACTCAACATATTACACGACTTAATGGCTGTAAACAAGGGATGCCGGGTAGCAGACCTGGGGGCTTTCCTGAAGAGCTACACCACTAATTGCGGATTTAGTCCTCCCAATCCCACTACGGATTGCGATGTCTCACTCGTCTCATTTCTGCCTCGCAGCTCCCAGACAGCCACCACCATGCCTGCAAATTCCCGTGTTAACTCTTTGATGGATTTACGCTTTTCCCACCAACGCCCGGGATCAAAGTCTCCGTCGCGGGCGCTGGCGACGCGCACCTCCATGCCCTGTGGAAAAACTCGTCGGATAATATAGCGCGCGCGTCGCGTGTGAAAATTCGCTGTCACCACGATGAGGCTGTGCCATTTTCTTTCTTTTGCGAGTCGCGCAAGTCCTTGCGCTTCTTCCAGCGTGCTATCCGCGTCGTGGGCAAACCGCACGATCTTATCTCTGGGCACTCCGCGCTCGACCAGATCGTGTTCCATCAGCTCCGCCATCCCCGCATTCGGCCGCAGGCGTCTCCCGCTCGCGACAATCACGGGCGCCTTTCCTTCCCTGAACAATTCCGCTCCCCGCGTTGCCCGATCGGCATAAAAATTATCGTCGCCTAAAACGATGATCGCGTCCGCTTTATCGAGAGGGTCCTCGATGATCCACGATTCCGCCGTAAAGCGAAGAATGGGACGCCTCACCAGGTACAAAACGGCGCAAAAAATCAGCAAAAACAACAAAATAATCAAGTTGAGGAAGATGCCGCCCAGCTCGCCTGGATTCGCATGGCCATGCTTCATGAATTGGGGTCCAGCGCTCGCAAGTTCGCGGCCGCCTGCTCCGGCAATTCGGCGTTGAAATACACTTCTTTGATGCTGTAAGACTTGCTGGTCTTCTCCACAATGGGCAGGATCTCGATGTGCCAATGGTAATCGTCTGCCAGCGTCTTCCAGTAGCCGGCCAATTCTCCCTTTTTGTTCTTCGTATTGGGTGATGTGTGCACGACCAGGTGAAACGCCGGCGCCACTTTCTCCAGCCGGCGCAAGACGCGTCCCAGTAGCGCGGCCATCTGCCTGCGGTTCGATCCCGGTCGCGGCTGTTCGAATAAGTGATTGTGCCGCCGGTGCATCAGCCAAATTTCGTATGGCACTCGCGACGCATAGGGGCACAGCGCATAGTAATCTCCCTGCACGTCCACGATGCGCTTCCCCTGCTTCTCTTCCTGACGCACGGTGTCGCAGAAAATGCACCGCTCTTTATCTTTGAACCATTCGTGCGCGGAGTTGAGTTCGTATTTAATTCGCCGCGGCACGAAGATC
>WNFF01003517.1_pt1 | contig 12826 bp, 8 predicted proteins | sample 5400441 | NCBI WGS metagenome assembly WNFF01 (sample SAMN13153345, study PRJNA577476) | soil metagenome | isolation source: 120 cm saprolite under Douglas fir tree site 2 hole 3 replicate 1 | place: USA:California | collected 2015-04-18
TAGGGGTGCTTAAATCCAACGTTCACCTGTTCCGGGTGGACCAACCTGCGCACATCTTCCTTTTTGGTGCAGATGGCTACGGCCGCGACGAGTTTTCGCGGTTGTTATACGGGGGGCAGGTGTCTTTGGCGGCGGGCGTCCTAGCGACGCTGATCTCATTGGCCGTAGGTACCGTCATCGGCACAATCTCCGGCTACTACGGCAAGTGGGTTGATGAGTCGCTAATGGGCTCCGCCGAGCTGTTCTTGTCATTGCCTTGGCTGTATTTCCTGATTGCAGTCCGAGCATTCCTGCCGCTCCACATTAGTCCGGCGGGAACATTCCTCCTGCTGATCTGCGTGATCGGCCTGATTGGATGGTCGCGGCCGGCGCGGCTTGTGAGAGGAGTGGTACTTAGCGCACGAGCACGTAACTACGTCTCGGCAGCGCGAGGCTTTGGGGCCTCCGACTTTTATCTTTTGCGCCGCCATATCTTCCCGGAAACCTTTGGGGTCCTACTGACTCAAGCGGCACTGTTGGTTCCACAGTATGTTGCGGCAGAAGCCACGCTATCGTTTTTCGGGCTGGGCGTCAGCGAACCGGTGCCGAGCTGGGGAAACATGTTGAGCACGCTGCAGCAATACAGCGTGTTGGTCTCATACGGTTGGTTACTCGCCCCCGCCGGGGCGCTTGTCATTACCTCCGTAATCTATTGGTTGCTGGCTGATGCCCTCCATTCAGGGTTAAAATCTCAGTCAATCTGAACAGAGTTCTGTGGGGAAGGGGTGTTATGAAACTCATAGCTCGCCTTGCCCTTTTCGTGTGTCTGCTCGCTACCCCGTGCATGGCTGCGGCGCCTGCCCCTGCGCCACCGAATCCGGCCGAAGAATTGCAGCGTGTGGATGGCGAGGTCGGCCGCTACGGCGGACACCTGGTTATTGGGCAGCGCTCCGAACCCAAAACTCTGAATCCTGTCACCGCCACTGACGCCGTTTCGCGCGAAGTCATTGGTCGGCTCATGGCTGATTTGATTAGTGTCAATCGGGTGTCGCAGCAAACCGAGCCCGGACTGGCAAAATCCTGGACGACATCCGCGGACGGACGCACGTTCACGCTCAAACTTCGCAAAGGCATCCGGTTTTCCGATGGACACCCATTCGATGCAGACGATGTGATTTTTTCTTTTACCGTCTATCTGGATGAAGCGGTGAATTCACCGCAACGCGACTTACTGATCATCGACGACAAGCCGCTCACTGTAACCAAGCTGGACCAATACACGGTCCGATTCACGCTGCCGCGGCCCTATGCCGCCGCAGAAAGAATCTTTGATGGCCTGGCCATGCTGCCGAAGCACATCTTGGAAAAACCCTATCGTGAAGGCCGTTTCGCCCAGACGTGGACGGTAAACACTCCGTCAGCCGAGCTAGTCGGTTTAGGTCCGTTCCGGGTGAAGGAATATCTCGCCGGTCAGCGAATCGTATTGGAACGCAACCCGTACTACTGGAAGGCGGACCATGACAACCACCGCTTGCCGTATCTCGACGAGTTGGCCTTCCTTTTCGTGGGCAGCGAAGACGCGCAGGTAATGCGTTTTGAAGCTGGGGAAACCGACATGGTAAGCCGGCTCAGCGCGGAGAATTTCGCCCTGCTGACACGAGAGCGTACACGGACTGGCGCGCAACTGGTGGATCTCGGTCCCAGCCTGGAATACAACTTTCTGGTTTTCAATCTCAACGATTTGAGCACCAAGAAGTTAGACGCTATTTCGGGTAAACAGACCTGGTTCCGGGAGCTTAAATTTCGTCAGGCAGTATCGGCAGCCATTGACCGCGATTCGATAGTGCGCTTGGTGTACGGCGCCAGAGGAACGGCGCTGTGGGGCAACGTCGGTCCGGGTAACAAGCTTTGGGTCAACCAGGCGATCCCTCATCCGCAGCGTTCCTTGGAAACCTCGCGACAACTGCTAAAATCCGCCGGATTCTCTTGGAACAACGCCGGCCAATTATTGGATTCGTCAGGCAAACCGGTCGAGTTTTCCGTTGTTACAAGCTCGTCGAACACGCAACGCATGAAGATGGCAACGCTAGTACAGGACGACCTGGCGCATCTGGGCATGCAGGTCCACGTGGTCCCCCTCGATTTCCGTGCGATGCTCGACCGCGTGTTCCAGAGTTTTGATTACGAGGCGGCCATTATGGGCCTGGGTGGCGGAGATCCCGATCCAAATCCTGAAATGAACGTGTGGCTCTCAAGCGGCGGCACTCACCTGTGGCATCTCGGAGAAACGGAGCCCGCCAGTGACTGGGAGCGCGAAGTGGATCAGCTAATGCAGCAGCAGATGATCACACTGAACTACGAGAAGCGAAAACGGCTTTATGATCGGGTCCAGCAACTCGTTTCGGAGAACCTGCCCTTCATTTTTCTTGCCACACCCAATGTTCTCGCTGGCGCAAAGGCTCGGGTTGGCAATTTTCATCCCGCCGTGCTGGAGCATTACACCCTCTGGAACGCGGACCAGCTTTACCTGCGCAGTGAAACCAGAGGCGTGGAAAGAGCCGGAATCCGGTGACGGTTGCGGCAAAAAGGCAGCGTGAGGGCCGGGCTTCCTGGCCCGACGATCGGTTGGTTGCCGAATGCCTGAAAGGCGACCAGCAAGCCTGGTCGGCGCTCGTCGACAAGTACAAGAACCTGATTTTTTCGATTCCCATTAAGCTCGGCATGTACGACGATGCCGCCGATATTTTCCAGGCTGTGTGCCTCGACCTGCTTACGGACCTGCCGCGACTGCGCGAACCGCGTGCCCTGCCGAAATGGCTAATGCAGACCTGTTATCACAAGTGTCTTCAGCTTCGTCGCAGAGCCGAAAAGCATGTACCGCTGGCCGAGGAGGATGCCGAAACATCGTCTGAGGGCGGCATTCCGTCGAGCCTTCCGGACCAATTGCTTGTCCAACTGGAACAGGAGCAGATGGTCCGCGATGTGATCGCGAAATTATCGCCCCGATGCGAACGCATGATTCGCATGCTTTTTTTTGAAACTCCGCCTCGCCCCTACGAGGAGATTGCGAAGGAACTCGGCATCGCCAGCGGCTCGATCGGATTCATTCGTGCCCGCTGTTTAGGGAAACTTAAGCAACAGTTGGAGAAGATGAGGTTCTAAGTGAGCGTGAAAGCCGTCCAGCGGACCGAATGTGACGCCATGATCGAGCGTTTGCTGGCGCTTGACGATGACGCCGGCCGCAAACAATTGATCGCGCAGCATCCGTCGCTTGATTGGGACCAGCTTGTCGCCACTCTCACCGACCGCGTGCGGCAAGAGGTCCACGTAAGCCCCGCCAATGCCAGTGCTTGGCAGACATTGCGATCACGGTGGCAGAGACAGTCGGGAGCCGGATTGCTTTGGCCAAGAGCCTGCGCGCCAAGGCCAATGCGCTCTACTCGCTAGACCAACATTCCGGTGCCATCGAAATGCACGAGCGTGCCGCGACGTTATTTGAGGCTGCCGGCGAGCAGATGGAGCTGGCGCGCACTTTAAGTGGATCCATCCAGCCGCTGCTTCTGCTGGGCCGCTATGATCAGGCGCTGGCGGCAGGCGAACGCGCCCGAGCCATCTTCGCCAATCCAGAGGATACCTGGCGTTTGGCGCGGCTGGAAATCAATATCGGCAATGTCTATCACCGGCAGGACCGCTTCACCGAAGCATTAGCGTGCTACGAACGGGCTTATCACGAACTACTTTTGCACGACGACGCAGAAGGCCTCGCCGCAGTTCTGAGCAACCTCTCACTTTGCTATATCAGCCTAAACCAGTTCGCAAAATCGCTGGAACTCTATCAACAGGCCCGTCAACACTGCGAACAGAAAGGCATGCCGGTTCTGGTGGCTTATGCCGACTACAACATCGCGTATCTCTATTTCCTCCGCGGCGAGTACGGGCGCGCGATCCAGATGCTTCGCGATGCATCGGCCAGCGCGAAAAAGGCGGGCGATGCATACCAGACGGCGCTGTGCAATCTAGACCTCGCGGAGATCTACCTTGAACTCAACCTGAGCGCAGAGGCTGCCGAACTTGCACCTGCGGCTCATCAAGGCTTCCACCAGCTCGGCTTCGGTTACGAAGCGGCCAAAGCGCTCGCGTTTGCCGCCATTGCCGCCAGCCAACAGGGACAGGTGTTTGAGGGGCTGAAGCTGTTTAGCAAAGCAAAAGAAATGTTTGTCGGCGAGAAAAATCAGGTCTGGCCGTCGCTCCTTGACTTGTATCAGGCTCTGGTGCTTTTCAATGAAGGCCGCCTATTCGAGGCGCGCCGCCTCTCGATTACCGCACGTGAGTTCTTCAGCGCATCCACCATGCGCAGCAAAGCCGTATTGGCAGACCTGATTCTCGCCCGCATCGCCCTGCGGTTGAACGACAACTCTGCGGCAAGCCGGCACTGCGATTCCGCGTTGCAGCAGTTGAAAGAATTGGAAACGCCGGTGCTCGCCTTCCAGGCAGAGTTCTTATCCGGCAAAATCGAGCAAGCAACTGGCAAAGACGAGCAGGCTTACGAATCCTACTGCCGCGCCCGGAGTGTCCTAGAGACGTTGCGAGGTAACCTGCGCGGCGAAGAGCTAAAAATCGCCTTCTTCCGCGACAAATTGGAAGTCTATGAGAACCTTATTGACCTCTGTCTGCGCCGGCCAGATGGAATCGAAGAAGCCTTCCGCTACATTGAACAGGCGAAATCGCGCAGCTTGATGGACCTTCTGCTCCAACCTGTGCACGTGCCCTCCGAAGCCGACGCCGGACAAAGCGAACTGGTGCGTTCAATACGCAACCTGCGCGAGGAATTGAACTGGTACTACAACCTCATTGAACGAGAGCAACTCCGTCCTGAAGAACGGTCGCGGGAACGAATACAACAATTAGAGCTGCACGCGCGGGAGCGGGAACACGCTCTTATGCGCGCGGCCCAGGAGGCGACTGCGTCAGAAATGAGTGACGCCGGATTGCAGGCGCCCAGCAACGTCTCGCTCGAGGAGATTCGGGCGGCGCTCTCCCCCGACACTGCCTTGGTTGAGTTTTTCTGCGTGCACGACCGCGTCCTCGCCTGCGTTCTCCGTCGCGATGATCTGCGCGTCTTCCCCGTAACTTTGCAATCGCGCGCGCAGAAGTTGTTGCAGTTGCTGCAATTCCAGCTCTCAAAGTTCCGGCTCGATCCGCAATACGTGAGCACATTCCAGGAACCGCTGCTGCAGTCCACGCAGGCGCACCTAAGAAATCTTTATCTGGAGTTGATTGCCCCGGTACGTAATTTGCTCAACAGCAAGCACGTGGTCTTTGTGCCGCATGGCCTGCTTCACTACGTTCCGTTCCATGCCCTGTATGACGGCGAATCTTACTTGGCGGATCAATTCTCGATTTCTTACGCTCCCAGTGCGAGCATTTATGCCCTATGCCAACAAAAACAGGCAAACACTTCGGGAGGGTCGCTGATCCTGGGCATTCCCGATGCGCAAGCGCCTTCGATCGCCGATGAGGTGGAGGCCTTGCAGTCAATTTTGCCGGATGCGAAGCTCTTCATGGGTCCCGCCGCAACCGAAGACGTTCTACGGACTCATGGACCCGGCAGCCGGATTGTGCACATTGCCACTCATGGATATTTTCGGCAGGACAATCCGATGTTTTCTTCTATCCGCCTGGGAGGATCGCATTTGAGTTTGCATGACCTGTATCACCTCAAGCTGCCTGCCGAATTGGTCGTCTTGAGTGGCTGCGCAACTGGTTTGAACGTGATAAGACCAGGGGACGAAGTGGTGGGTCTGGTCCGCGGCTTACTGCAGGCGGGGGCACAATCGCTAGTACTTAGCCTGTGGGACGTTCACGACCGCAGTACCAAGGAGTTCATGATTTCTTTCTACACGGGCCTCCAGCGAGGGCTTTCCAAGCCGCTGGCCTTACAGAGCGCCATGTTCGAATTGAGGGAACGTTACCCGCACCCTTATTACTGGGCCCCTTTCACGTTGATAGGAAAGGCTTAAGCTCGCTTCCAGATTATTTTCCTTCCACCTATATTTTTTCCTATCTCCCTCTCCCTTATGTATCAGATGGGCAGAAGCCTTCTTCGCTGAAAGCGGCTGGCGCCGTCCACTAAATCCGAATGCACGAGGTTGAGAATGGAGCATTTCTCGGAGCAAGACTGGGCTGATTTCGTTCGCGGAATCAGCGCGTCCGAAACCAAGGCAAAAATCGAATCACATCTTGCTCGCGGCTGCTCCGATTGCAGAGCTGCAGTCAATGTATTGAACCGAGTGCAGGCGACTCTTGCCGGGGAAAAAACTTACACGCCCCCAGATAACACAGTCCGGATGGTGAAACAGGAATTCGCTGCCGCGTACACACAGGAGCCGCGTCCGTCGATTTTAGCGAACCTACTATTTGATACATTCGCGCAGCCTCTACCGTCAGGAATACGCTCCGGGGCAGCCTCAGCGCGGCAAATGGTGTACGAGGCCGAAGGGCTCACAGTGGACATGCGCCTGGACCACGAGGCGCGGTCGGGCAAGATTTTCGTAGTTGGACAGGTCCTCGACCGGCGTCTTCCGCGGGTTTCGCCGAGCAGTGTTTCCGTCGCGCTTTGGACGTCGAAAGGACAACCGTTTCTTCAGGTCAGCCCAAACGAGTTTGGAGAGTTCCAACTTGAAGTCGATGCACAGGATGATCTGCGGCTCTTGATCGATGTGGCAGGCCGCAAAACAATTAGGATTCCATTGGCGAATTTGGGCCAAAGCAACGTAGTTGGATGAGATTACGTTAGGAATCAGGGGCGGATTACTACTGAGATCTTACTGGTGTAATTAGCATGACCCGAAGACTGACCGTAGAATTTGTTGCAGCACATTAAGAAGCTCCCCCGACTGGAGACTGAAATGAACGCGATCGTTGATGGTAGGAAATCGAGCTCTGTGGGGCGGGTGATGGTCGTAGGTTTGCTGCTTTTTCTGGTCACCTTATGTGCACCGCAGGCGCATGCGCAAGCCCGTCTTGTGGTGCGCGATTCGTTGGGGCTTCCGGGGATCAATCTGACCTGCCAGTTGCTGGGATGCAACGTCGTCCGCGGCCTGGGGGATCCACAAGGGCAGTTGTTCGTGGTCACTTTCCCGTCCATTCTGAATCCGGTGACGGCGGTGCTCAGACTCAACCTTCAACTCGGCATCGTGGGTGTGGAGATAGACCAGATCGTTAATACTCAGGCGGCTGATGCAGGGCCAGCCCCCTCGTACCTGACAGATGAGAAGCCGACTTCGTACTATGGTTCGACGGTGTGGCACGGTTACGTGGCACAGCCGGCCAATCAGTTGATACGCACGAGTGCAACCCAATCCACGTTTCTCGTCACCGGCTCCGGAGTAACCGTTGCAGTGATCGACACTGGCGTGGACCCGACCAATCCGGTACTGCAGAACTTGCTCGTATCCGGGTATGACTTCACGCGAAACGCCAATGGCGGTTCGGAAAAATCCGACGTCAGCACCACGCCAGATCTGAGCCAGGCGCAGACCGCCCAAGTGAACCAAAGAACGGTTGCCGTGCTCGATCAACGCACGGTTGCGGTACTCGACGGTTCGCAGTATTCCGCGTTCGGGCATGGCACCATGACCGCAGGCATCGTGCACCTTGTGGCGCCGCAGGCCAAGATCATGGCTCTCAAATCATTCAACGCTAACGGGACAGGCTACGATTCCGATATTCTGCGCGCGATTTATTACGCAGTGAAGAATGGCGCGAAAGTGCTGAATATGAGCTTCGACTATCCGACGTACTCGCCGGAGCTCGCCAACGCCATTAAATATGCGAATAACAATGGGGTGGTCTCGGTAGCATCGGCCGGAAACGATGGCCAGCAAGTGGCCGTGTATCCTGGCGCGCTGCCATCGGTGATCGACGTTGCTTCTACCTCGAATTCGGATATCCAATCGGTATTCACCAACTACGGCGCACCTCCCGTCTGGATGGCGGCCCCGGGCGAAGGTGTAGTAACGACTTATCCGTGGGGAACTTATGCCGCAGGATGGGGAACGTCATTTAGCACTCCGTTTGTCGCTGGCACCGCAGCCCTGATGCTTGGCGCCAACGGGAACTGCACAAGTTCCAAAGTCGCGCCGGGATTGGCGCATGCAGCGTCTATTTCCGATCCTCAGCTGGGATACGGACGTCTCGATACGTACCAGGCCGTGCAGTCATGCCACTGATGGAAAGCCAAGACGTGCGTACGGAGATGCCGAGCGCGGGAATTGGCGATCCGCTCTCGGGACAATCCAGCTCTTTAATACTTCGCATTAAGGAGCTAGAGGAACAGCACCTTGCATTTCGCAACTCGCTGATCTGCGCGTTTAACCAGCTACTCGATCTCAAAGACATCAGTACGGGGGTACACAGCACTCGTCTGGCGGAGTGGGGGATCCGAGTGGCTCGGAAACTGAATATTCCTGAAGAACATATGTATCAGGTGGAAGTTGCGGCCCTGCTCCACGACATTGGAAAAATAGGGGTCCCGGACTCCATCTTGAAAAAACAAGGCCCACTCACCGCCGAAGAACGCGCCTTGATCAACCGGCATCCTGAATACAGTTGGTCAATCCTGCGCTTGTTCCCCGGGCTCGAAGACGCGAGTCTGTACGCTTTGCATCACCACGAGAACGTTGACGGAACGGGCTATCCGGCGGGGCTGCAGAAGGTTGACATCCCGATCGTCTCGCGCATTGTTTCGGTCATCGACGCTTACGACGCAATGGTCTCAAACCGCTGCTACAGAAAGGGGCTTCCTCACACCGAAGCGATCCGCCGACTGGTGGAAAGCGCCGGAACTCAGTTCGACGTTGAGGTCGTACACACGTTCATCCCCATTGCTGAGCAAGAAGCTACCCAAGTATTCGCCGCAGCCGGAACCAGTACCAACGCCGCGCTTTAGAGCGAAGCGAAAAGTGAGCATCTCGCTCCCCGCTGCAGAGCTGATCCGAAATTCAGACAACACCGTTAGGAGTGTGTTTACTCCTGTCCTGGCCAGCCCACGAAGATCAGGCTGACCGTCAAACTCGCGGTGGGTGACGCATGCTGGCCGAGTGTATGTCGCATCCGGCTGGCTTTCTCAGGTATGGTCGGCCAACGGTAAACGATGCCGTTGTTAGCGGATTCGAATCCCTCTCTCAGCAATTCTGGAAAGAGTATTACCTACAGCGGGATTCCCAACAGAATCTTCACTGGACGGGCTAGTTGTTGAGCGTGCGGAACACCCATTTGCTGTGCGCCTGCACAAGGGCTCGCTGACGCGAATATCGGGAGTCGGCTTCACAGAGATGTGGCCGACTTTCCCGCTAGCGCGGATAAAGATTTCGCGGACCATCTGCTTTTGCCATATACCAGCACCCTGCGCCCTGCGGGACATAACCACATTCTCGGACGCGTATGTTCCAAAGGAGTTGCGACAAAAATGAGTGCCGCGTTCAGGCGGAAATAAATCTGGGAAATGCGCGCCAATCCGCGATTTTCGGGAGGTATAATGGCGACACTTAGCGGTTCATACGCGTCCGATGAGGCTACCACGCTCTGCATCTAGTTAGATGGACCGCCCAGATCACGCGTAGGGTGAGGTTATGCCACATTCAAGCGACCCGGAAAGGGTTCGCTCGGGAGTTACTCCCGAGGATTCTTCGGCGGCAGCCGACTCGAAAAGTCGTGCTGACGCGGTGCAAACACCTCCCCCGGAAATGCACACCCCCGTTCCGCCGGGTTTCTCTCTCGATCCTGACGCGCCGACGATTCTCACTGGATTGAAAACCTCTACCGAAATACCCCAACCGTCCGAGGCACCCACCCTGGTAGACGGTTCGGTAGAGCATGTACCCAGTGGCCCTAGGTTGTCGCCAAAGACACCAGCAGGCAATTGGAGCGGCGCGTTCCTGCCCACAGGAACAGTGCTGGGGAGTCGTTACGAGATTCTGCGATTGCTCGGCGAAGGTGGCATGGGAGCGGTCTACAAGGCGAAAGATACCGAACTCGATCGCGTGATTGCTTTGAAGGTCATCCGGCCGGAGCTGGCGAGCAATCCTGAAATCCTCCAGCGCTTTAAACAGGAATTGGTTTTGGCACGACAGGTTACAGACCGGAACATCATTCGTATTTTCGATCTCGGTGAGGCGGACGGGATCCGTTTCATCACGATGGAGTATGTGGAGGGAGAGAGCCTCCACCAGATTTTGCGGGCGCGGGGTAAGCTGCCGGCGAATGAAGTTATCGACATCACGCGCCAGATCCTCAGCGGTTTGCAGGCGGCACACCGGGAAGGTGTTATTCACCGTGATCTTAAGCCTGCCAACATCATGCTGGATGCGCAAAGCCGGGTGATCGTGATGGACTTCGGCCTGGCTCGAACGCTGGGCGGCGATGGCATGACGCGCACCGGTGTCATGCTCGGGACGATGGAATACATGTCGCCCGAGCAGGCCCAAGCCAAGAACCTCGATGCGCGATCCGATCTGTTTACCGTTGGACTGATTTGTTATGAGTTGCTGACCGGCAAAATGCCATATCATGCCGACAGCGCGATCGCCAGCCTGCTCAAGCGAACGCAAGAGCGTGCGGCTCCTGTGGTAACGCACGATCCCAGTATTCCGCCGGCCCTCAGCGGAATCGTCTCCAAGTGCTTGGACCCGGATCTGACGCTCCGCTACCAGAGCGCAGGTGAACTTCTGGCCGATCTCGAAGCCTGGCAGGGAGGCAGGGCGGCGGCAACTTTGCGTTTCCCAGCAAGTCAGCGGCCATGGGGACAAACGATTCCCTGGCACTGGGTCGGCGTGGCGGCGGCGCTCGTGGCGCTTGTGTTAGCCGGCATTATGTTGCGCGGAAAATTTACGAACGCCACCCCGGCAGCAAACAAATCGGTCTCGGTGCTGGTTGCCGATTTCACGAATCACACCGGGGACCCGATTTTTGACGACACGTTGGAACCGATGTTCAACGTCGCACTGGAAGGCGCAAGCTTCATCAACGCTTATAACCGCGGGACAGCCCGCAACCTGGCGAAACAGCTTCCACATCCTTCGGACAAACTGGACGAGCAATCGGCTAGGCTCATCGGCGTGAGCCAGGGGCTGGCTGCGGTCGTGACCGGTTCTCTCAGTTTCCGCGGCGACGCTTACAAGCTTTCGGTGGAAGCCCTCGATGCCAGGACCGGCAACAGCATCGCAAGTGCGGAAATCAATGCGGCCACGAAAGACGCGCTCTTGCTCGACATTCCCAAGCTGGCAGCACCTATCCGTAAGGCGCTGGGTGACACCACGCCGGTGGCGGCGCAGCTCGCCGTTTCAGGACCGTTCACCGCCGCATCTCTGGAAGTCGTGCACCTATACAGCATCGCCATGCAACAACAGTTCGCGGGTAAAACCGCGGAGGCTTTTCAGAGTTTTTCCAGGGCCGCTGAGCTCGATCCCAATTTCGCCAGGGCTTACTCTGGAATGTCCGGAACAGCATATGACCTGGGGCGGCAAACGGACGGAGAGAAGTACATCAAGCTGGCGATGGAACACCTCGACCGCATGACCGAGCGCGAAAGGTACCATACTCGCGCTTATTACTACTTAATCGTCGGCAATTATCCGAAGTGCGTCGAGGAATACAGCACGCTTGTCAGCCAATACCCCGCCGATAGGGTCGGGCAATCGGACCTGGCCTGGTGCTACGCCGAGTTGCGCAACTTTCCCAAAGCAGTTGAAGCCGCGCGAAAGGCGGTAGAGATTGCGCCCAAGGGAGCCTTGGAGCGCTTAAATTTGGCGTTCTTCAGCTCGTTCAATGGAGATTTTCAAGCCGGCGAGCGGGAGGCACGGGCCGCCTTGGATATTAGTCCCTCGGAGGTCGCACAGCTCAATCTCGGTGAAGCGCAACTGGGCGAGGGCAAGCTTTCCGACGCTGCCGAAACCTATCACGGGCTGGAGAAATTCGGTCCCAGAGGCTCATCTCTGGCCACGGCGGCCCTGGCCGATTTGGCGCTGTACCAAGGCCGGTTCTCGGAGCAGGTGCGGCTGCTCGAGCAAGGAGCCAATGCTGACCTGCAAGCGAAGGCGCCTGAGAATGCGGCCAACAAGTTTGCTGCCCTGGCCTACGCAGAACTGTTGCGAGGCCAGAGCCGGGCGGCAGTTGCGTCTGCCGAAAAGGCCCTGGCAAATGGGCAAACGCTACAGGTCCGCTTCCTCGCCGGGCGCGTGTTTGCGGAAGCCGGAGACACGGCACAGGCGAAAAAAATGGCAGACAGCCTCGCTAAAGAGACGCAAGCTGAACCTCAAGCCTACGCCAAGATCATTGAAGGAAAGCTCGCGCTTAAGCAGGGGGACAGCCGTCTGGCTGTCAAAGCCATCACCGACGCTAACAACCTGCTGGACACCTGGATTGGCAGATTCGAGCTTGGCCGTGCCTACCTCGAAGCCGGGCAATTCGCCGAAGCGGATTCAGAATTTGACCGTTGCATCAAACGGCGGGGCGAAGCGCTGGAGCTCTTGATGGACAACACGGTTACCTACGGCTATGTTCCCTATGTCTATTACTATCAGGGACGGGTGCGGCAAGGCCTTAAAACACCCGCGTTCGCGGATTCTTACCGCACATACTTGAGTTTCCGAGGACAGTCCACCGAAGATCCTCTGGTTGCTGAAGTCCGCAAAAGCCTGGGGCAATAAGAATCCGTCAAAACTGGCAAGACACACATTTATTTCTGCGCGACAGTGCGGCTCTAGGCTGCAGTTAAGCCGAATCGTGACAGTGCCGAACCAGGGCGCGACAGTTCACACCGAAGCCCCTTACCGGAACGGCGAACGTG
>WNFF01004831.1_pt1 | contig 12819 bp, 10 predicted proteins | sample 5400441 | NCBI WGS metagenome assembly WNFF01 (sample SAMN13153345, study PRJNA577476) | soil metagenome | isolation source: 120 cm saprolite under Douglas fir tree site 2 hole 3 replicate 1 | place: USA:California | collected 2015-04-18
GGCTGCCCTCAGTTCTGCGTGAACCGTTTGCGGTCACCTGCGCCGCGCAGATCGGAACGCTGCCGATGATGGCCACCGATTTCCATCTCGTCTCGCCTGTCGGCCCGCTGGCCAACGCGCTCGTGCTCCCGTTGCTGCCGGCGATGGTCGCCGCCGGACTGCTGCTCGGTCCGCTCTCGCTGCTGCCGGGCGTCGCCGCGGCGGCTGCCATCCCGATTGCCGGCCTGCTTGCGTACCTGGAGCAGGTCGCCTATCTCCTGGCTCGGGTACCTGCGGCAGCGATCACCATTCCCCGATTTCCGACGTGGACAGGTATTGCCTACTACGCGGCGGTCGGACCAGGCATAGCCGGGCTCAGAGGACACGGCCACCGGCGCCGCGCCGCCCTGGTGGTCGGCGTCGTGGCGCCGGTTGTCATCTCGTTAGGTGCCATGGTCAGCTGGGCGCACGAGCCCGCGCAGGCGAGCGTCCTTGCGGTTGGCTCCGGCCAGGCGGTCCTGCTGCACGGGCCGCGTGGCTCGGTCTTGATCGACGCCGGCCCCAGCCCGGCCTCCCTCGGCGACGGCCTCGGTCAGATGCTTCCGCCTTGGGAGCGCCGGCTGGAGGCGATCGTGATCACCGCGCCGACGCAGGGCCATGTCGGGGGCTTCAGCGGACTCGACCGGACCGCGCGAACCGTGATGCTGCCGGACGTCGCGCTGTCAGGCACGACGTGGCGCACCACGGCGCTGGACCAGGCTGAGCACGGCGCGTCGATTGTCCGACTGCTCGCCGGCAGCGTGCTCGACATCGCCGGCTTTCGCCTCGAGGTCGTTGCGCCTGAGGCCGGGGCGCCTGGCGACGTGCCGGGCGCCGGCGATCTCGGCCTGCGGGTCGTGGCGCCGGACGGAAGGACGTTCTGCGATCTCAGTGACCTCGACCTCGACGCGCAGACGGTGGCCGCGGCACGGCTGCGCGGTCCTTGCACATATCTCTTGCTGCCGGCCGGCGGGGCGAGCGCTCTGTCACCCGAGCTGCAGCGTGCCGCTGGAGATCCTGAGCTGATCGCATCACGCGGACCGGGCCGCATCGCTGCCGGATTCCCGCCGACCGTCCTGCGCACCGACCAGGAGGGAACGATCACCGTGCCGCTGTAGCTACGATCGAGACCATGCCGAGGGCAACGAGCGGGACGGCGCCGGCAGTCCTTCTCCTGCACGGAGAGGAGCGGTTCCTCGTCGAGGAGAAGGCACGGGCGCTCATCGCCGGCTGGAAGCAGGACCTCGTGTCCGACTTCGGGTACGAGCCGCTGGACGGCGGTGCGCTGTCGGCTGCCCGTCTGCAGGACTCGATCCTTCAGGCGCCGTTCCTCGATCCGCACCACGTCGTGTGGGCGCGGGGCGTGACTGCGACCCGGGCCGAATCATTGGCGCCAGCAGTCGCGGAGGTGCCCTCGACGACGCGCCTCCTGATCACCGTCAATGGCCGCATTGGCGCCACCAACAGGCTGGCGAAAGCCGTCATCGCCGCGGGCGGCAAGGTCGAGGAGTCGCCGCGGATGCGCGGCCGCGCGCTCACCGACTGGACGGCGAGGCGCGCCGAGGAGCTCGGCCTCACGCGCACGATTGGGATGCAGGTGGCTCGCGTCACGCACGCCGACCTCGGTGTCGTCGACTCGGAGCTTCAGAAGCTCGCGGCCTACAAAGCGTCTGGCGCGAAGCTGACGCCAGAAGTGGTCAACGAGCTGCTCGCCGGCGCGCGCGAGGACGAGGTGTTCAAGCTCACGGACAACCTCCTGCCCCACCCGACCGCCCAGGCGTGGACCGTTGCGCGCAACCTCACGCGCTCCGGCTACCAGCCGACGTCGATCGCATATCGCATCGCGCGCCACCTCGCGCTCGTGCTCGAGGTGCGAGCAAGGCAGGACCGAGGCGAGTCACTCCAGAACATGCAGAACGACATGTCTGAGCACTCGTTCGTCGTGCAGAAGGCATACGACGCGGCCCGCTCCGTGCAGCCCGATTCGCTCGAGGCTGCTCTGAGGGCGATCCGGGAGCCGGCTGTAGGCGTCGCGACGCGGCTCGGGCCTACTTCTTTCCCTTCTTGTCTGGCTTGGCCGGCGCGGGGGCCGGCGCCGGGGCGGCGCCCTTCTTGCCCTTGGCGGGGCGGGCGGCGGCGGCCGGTGCCGCAACGCCGAGCTTGACGAGCTGTCGCATAAGTCGCGACTTACGCCGCGCGGCGTTGTTGCGGTGAAGGATGCCCTTGGCAGCCGCGCGGTCGAGCACGCGGATCGCGTCGACGGTCAGCGCGGCTCGGTCCGCCTCTGCCACCGGGCCCTCGGCGAACGAGCGACGGGCCTTGACGACCATCGTCTTGACCTCCGACCGCACGCCCCGGTTGCGCGCGGAGCGCCGCACGCCCGCACGGGCTTGCTTCTTGGCGGACGCGGTTCGCTTCGCCATCAGCTAAACGCGCGTCATCGATGGGAGGGAGTTGAGCACGAATCTGGAATTATAGAGGCCCGTGGAATTCGAATTCCGAGGCCACCGCCCGCAGGTGCACGCCGACGCGTACATCGCACCCACCGCCGTGCTCATCGGAAATGTCGAGGTTGCGGCGGGCGCGAGCGTGTGGTTCGGTGCGGTGCTGCGCGGTGACGAGGCGGCGATCAAGGTCGGCGAGGGCTCGAACGTCCAGGACAACGCGGTGATCCACTGCGCCCGCGACCTGCCGACCGTGATCGAGCGCGACGTCACCATCGGTCACTCCGCGCAGCTCGAAGGCTGCGTGGTCGAGGCGGGCGCGCTGGTCGGGATGGGGGCGACGATGCTGCAGCGGAGCCGCCTCGGCGCCGGTTCGATGCTTGCAGCCGGAGCGGTGCTGGGCGAGGGAAAGGAGGTTCCGCCGGGTCACCTGGCCGCGGGCGTGCCGGCGATCGTCAAGAAGGAGCTGGACGGCTCATCCAGAAAGTGGGTCGGGAGCTCGGCGCGGCACTATCGCGAAAGAGCGATCGCGTACCGGTCAGAACTACGCATCGCGCGTCCCTGAATCCAGTGCGGAGCCCAAAGCCCGCAGCCGCTGCCGCGCGCAGCGTCGCGCTGCCGGCGCGCGCGAAGGTCAACCTCGACCTCGACGTCGTGCGGCGACTGCCCGATGGGATGCACGAGCTGCGCACGCGAATGCAGGCGATCGAGCTCCACGACCTTCTCACCGCGGGGCCGGCCGAGGAAACGTCGCTGACGACCACCGGCTTCGACCTTCCGGCCGCCGTCACCAACACGGTGCTGAACGCGCACAGGGCTGTCGAGGCCGCGGCGGATCGGGAGCTGCCGACGAGCTACCGCCTGCACAAGCGCATCCCGCCCGGGTCCGGCCTCGGCGGCGCCAGCTCTGACGCGGCCGCGGCGATGCGAGCGCTGGCGACCCTGTACCGCCTCGACGTCGACATGAGACCTCTGGCCGCGGGGGTCGGCGCGGACGTCAGCTTCTTCCTGAGGGGCGGGGCCGCGTTGATTGAAGGCGTGGGCGAGCGAGTCACGCCGATTGAAGAGGACAGGTCGTGGTTCGCGATCGCCTGGCCGGGCATCGAGCTGTCGACCGCGGCGGTGTACGAGGCATGGGATCGACTCGGCCAAGCAGACCTGGTCGGCCCCAACCAGCTGCGCGCCGCGGCCGGCCGCGTTGACGAACGAGTTGACAGGTTTGCCGAGCATCTCGGCGAGGGCTGGCGGATGACCGGCAGCGGCTCGGCGTTCTTCCTTGCGTATCCGGATCGGGAGGGCGCTGAAGACGCGGTGCGGAAGCTTGACTGCTGGACCGCCGTCACGTGCTCGGTAGGGGCGTGGGCGTGATGCGCCGCACTGCCGCGGTCTGGGCGGGCAAGGCGACCGGCGCGCTATCGCGCCTGACCGGGCGCGGCGGGGGCACGACGCTGCCCGGCGATGTGGCGCGCGCCATCGACCCGACGGTCCTGCGCAAGCTGACCGGCGATCTGACCGAAGGCTCGATCGTGATCACCGGCACCAACGGCAAGACGACCACCGCCCGATTGCTCACGAGCATCTTCGAGGGGATGGGCAAGCGCGTCGTCTCGAATCGGGCCGGGGCAAACCTCATCTTCGGGGCCACGGCGGCCGCGCTGAGAAGCGCGGGGCCGGACGGCAGGCTGCGTGCGGACTGGGGCGTGTTCGAGATCGACGAGGCAAGCCTGCCCAGGGCCGTGGAAGAGATCCAGCCGCGCATCGCGATCGTCCTGAACCTGTTTCGCGACCAGCTCGACCGCTACGGCGAGCTCGAAAAGATCGCGAAGACGATCGAAGCAGCGCTCGAGAACATCCCCGAGGGTGCGCAGGCCGTGCTGAACGCCGACGACCCGCGGGTCGGAGAGATCGGCCTGGCCCTCGCGCGGACCCCGCTGTGGTTCGGTATCGAGGATCCCAAGGTGGCGATGCGCAAGCTGCCGCACGCCGCCGACGCGCGCACATGTCCGAAATGCGGTGCGAGCCTGCGCTTCTCGGCCGTGTACCTCGGGCACGACGGCGTGTACGAGTGCCCGAACGGCGACTTCGCGAGGCCTGCACCGGGAGTCGCCGCGACCGACATCGCGCTGGAAGGGTTCGAAAGCGTGGCGATGAACATCGGCGAGACGCGGCTGGAGCTGCCGGTGGGCGGGCTCTACAACGCGTACAACGCGCTTGCCGCTTTCGCGGCGGGCATGGTCCTGGGCGTCGACGGACAGTACATGGCCGAACGCATGCACGGCTTCACGGCCGCATTCGGCCGGCAGGAGAAGATGGACTTCCGCGGCCGGCAGCTGGTGCTGGTGCTGTCCAAGAATCCCGCCGGCTTCAACGAGACGCTGCGCACTGCCGTTGACATGGCCGGCGCCACGCATTTCATCCTTGGGCTGAACGACCGCAAGGCCGACGGCACTGACGTGTCGTGGATCTGGGATGTCGATTTCGAGCAGCTCTCCGGCAAGGCGGAGGTCGTCGTCCCCGCGGGCACGCGCGCTCACGACCTCGCCGTGCGTCTGAAGTACGCGGGTGTCGACGCGCGCCCGCCGCAGACCGAGCCGGGCCGGGCGCTGGACGATCTCATCTCGGTCACACCTGAGGGCGCGACCGCGCACATCCTGTGCACCTACACCGCCATGCTCGACATCAGGGCCGAGCTCGTTCGACGTGGATGGGCCAGGCCTTACTGGGAGACCTGATGACGAAAAAGAAGAACCGGTTCACGGTCGGATGGCTGTACCCGGACCTGATGAACATCTACGGCGACCGGGGCAACATCCTGACGTTGCTCAAGCGCGCTGAGTGGCGAGGCATGGAGGTGCGCGCCATCGACCTCGGCCGCGGGGCGGCGCACGGCATGGAGGACGTGGACGTCTTCTTCTTCGGTGGTGGCCAGGATCGCGAGCAGGCGCTCGTGTACGACGACCTGATCGAGATCAAGCAGCAGCCGCTCGAGGCGGCCGTCGCCAATGGCTCAGTGGTTCTGGCGGTGTGCGGTGGCTATCAGCTGCTGGGCCACTACTACCAGACGGCCGAGGGCGAGCGATTTCCGGGCATCGGGCTCATCGATGTGCGCACCGAAGCCGGCAAGAAACGATTCATCGGCGATGTCGTCGTGGACGCGACGCTCGAGGGCATCGACCCGCCCACCCTGGTCGGATTCGAGAACCACAGCGGACGCACTTTTCTCGGAACCGGGGCGAGGCCGCTTGGGCGGGTGCGCCTGGGATCAGGCAACAACGGCAGCGACGGCACCGAAGGCTGCGTCCAGGGCGGCGTGATAGGCACCTACCTGCACGGCTCGCTGCTGCCGAAGAACCCGCACCTGGCGGACTACCTGATCAGGCGCGCCCTCAGTCGCCGCGGAATGGACGAACTTGCGCCGCTGGACGACTCGACCGAGCTCGCCGCGCACGCAAAGATCCTGCAGCGGGCCCAGCCACGGGCTGGGGAACGCTAGCCGCACCGGATCCGTCGGTCGAGCCGTTGGTTGCGGCCTTCGCCGGCACATCGTCGCGCGCAAGAGCCTGCTTCAGCACCTCGTCGATCGACTCCACCATCACGAACTCGATCTGACGCCGGAGGTCGGGCGGGATGTCGTCCAGGTCAGCCTCGTTGCGCTTGGGCAGGATCACGCGCCGGATGCCGGCGCGATGCGCGCCGAGCACCTTCTCCTTGACGCCGCCGATGGGCAGCACGCGCCCGCGCAGCGTGATCTCGCCGGTCATCGCGATGTCGTCGCGGGCAGGCCGGCCGGTGAGGATGGAGGCCATCGCGGTCAGCACGGTCACGCCGGCCGACGGTCCTTCCTTGGGCTGCGCGCCCGCCGGCACGTGGACGTGGATGTCGTTCTTGAACTGCGCCTGCTCGATGCCGAGGTCGCGGGCATGCGACTTGAGATACGAGAGCGCCGCCGCTGCCGACTCCTTCATCACCTCGCCCAGCTGACCGGTGAGCTTCAGCTCGCCCTTGCCGGGCGTGAGGGCGGCCTCGACGAAGATGATCTCGCCGCCGGTCGGCGTCCACACCAGGCCGGTGGCGACGCCTGGGCGATCGATTCGCTCCGCGACATCGTCGAAGTGGCGCCGTTTGCCCAGCGCCGCGCGCACGCGGCGGATGTCGACGGCCTTGCGGATCTTCTTGCCGACTGCGATGTCGGCCACGGCGCGACGCATCACCGAGGCGATCTCGCGCTCGAGGTTGCGCACTCCCGCCTCGCGCGTGTACTCGCTCACGATGAGGCGGATCGCGTCGTCGGCCATCGTCACCTCGTCGGGCCGCAGCCCGTGCGCAGCGAGCTGCTTGGGAATGAGGAAGCGTCGCGCGATGTGCACCTTCTCGGCCTCCGTGTAGCCCGACAGGTTCAGCACCTCCATGCGGTCGCGCAGCGCGGGCGGGATGGTATCGAGCGTGTTGGCGGTGGTGATGAACATGACTTTCGACAGATCGAAGGGCACGTCGAGGTAGTTGTCACGAAAGTCCTTGTTCTGCTCGGGGTCGAGCACCTCCAGCAACGCCGATGACGGATCCCCGCGCCAGTCGGCGCCGATCTTGTCGACCTCGTCCAGCATGAACACCGGGTCGTTGGACTCGGCGCGGCGGATCGCCTGGATGATGCGTCCGGGCATCGCGCCGATGTAGGTGCGGCGGTGGCCGCGGATCTCGGCTTCGTCGTGCACGCCGCCAAGCGACGCGCGAGCGAACTTGCGGCCCATCGCGCGGGCGATGGAATGTCCGAGCGACGTCTTGCCGACGCCGGGCGGGCCCACAAAGCAGAGGATCGGCTCGCGCCCGCGGTCCGTGGCGCCGCGCTGCTGGCGCAGCTGACGCACCGCAAGGTGCTCGACGATGCGCTGCTTCACTTTGTCGAGGTCGTAGTGGTCATCGTCGAGGATCCCGCGCGCCTTGGCCACGTCGACCTCGCCGCCGGTGGACGTGTTCCACGGCAGCGAGACCATCAGGTCGAGATAGGTGCGGATGACCGAAGACTCGGGCGACGCGCTGGGGATGCGCTCGAGACGCGCGATCTCGCGGTCGGCCTCGCGCTGGGCCTCGGGCGGAAGGCCGGCCTTCGTGATTCGCTCGCGAAGCTCGGACAGCTCTGCCTGGTCGCCGTCGAGCTCTCCCAGCTCGCGCTGGATGGCCTTCAGCTGCTCGCGCAGGAAGTACTCGCGCTGGGCCTTGCCCATCGACTCTTCCGCCTGCGACTGGATCTTGCGGCCGAGCTCGAGCACTTCCAGCTCGTGCGCCATGTGGCCGAGCAGCTTCTCCAGCTTTTCGCGGGGCGAGTCCATCTCGAGCAGGAGCTGGCGCTCGTCGGTGGTCAGCCGGATGTGGTTGGCGATGTAGTACGCGAGATGCAGCGGCTCGTCGATCGCCCCAGCCGCGCTCGCCAGCTCGGCGGGCAGCTGCGGCGCGAGCGCCACGAGCTGCTGAAACGACGCGATCGCGCGGCGCAGCAACGCCTCTCGTTCGATGGGCTGCTGCTCGTCGACAACCTCGGGGTAAGCCTCGATGGTCGCCGTGAGGTAGTGCTCGCCGGAGACGGCGCCGGTCAGCTTGATGCGGCGCACGCCGAGCACCGCCAGCTGCACCGTTCCGTCCGGCAGCTTGAGCATGTGCTGGATGCGCACCATCGCACCGACGTGATGGAGATCCTCGAACTCGACCTCCTCCGCCGTCTCGTCGATCTGCGCGGCCACCGCGATGTACCGATCGCCGGCGGGCAGGTCCTCGAGCAGCTTCAGCGAGCGGCGGCGGCCCACTGAAAGTGGGATGAAGATGCGCGGGAACACCACCGTCGACTTCAGCGGAAGGACAGGTAGCTTCTCCGGGACGTCTCCTTCGTCGGCGTCCACGGGCGCTTCGTCGCTCACGCCAACACAGTAGACGTTCGCTGACGGGTCGGGCCATCGGAACGGAGACCCAAATGGGCGCCCGTATAATCGCTAGGCCCAATTTGAGCCAGGAGCTAACGACTGTCATCCTCGCCGCCGGGCACGGCACTCGGATGCGGTCTCGCACTCCGAAGGTGCTGCATCCAATCTGTGGTCGCCCGATGGTCGACTGGGTGGTGGACGCGGTCAAGGCTGCCGGCGCGACCGACGTCAAGGCGATAGTCAGCTCGCATCACGCCGAGGTGGCGGCGCACCTGGACGGCCGGACCGAGGTGATCTACCAGCGCGAGCCCGAAGGCACGGGGCACGCCGTGCTGCAGGTGCCCGCCGAGGTCCTGTCGCGCGGCGACGTGCTCGTCGTGAACGCCGACTCCCCGCTGCTCACCGCCGAATCCATTCGCAAGGTGATCGACACGCATCGCAGCTCGGGCGCGCAGGCGACCATCGCGTCCGTCGACGATCCGCGACGAGATGACGGCCGCATCCTGCGCGGCGCAGATGGCGGATTCGAGCGCATCGTGGAGAAGAAGGACGCGAGCGCGGGCGACCGCGCCGGGTCGGAGATCAACGTCGGCGTCTACTGCTTCCAGGGCAAGCCGCTCGTCGAGGCGCTGGGCAAGATCACGAAGGACAACCAGGCGGGTGAGCTCTACCTGCCGGACGTGCTGAACCACCTACGGCCGGTGAACATCGTCCGCATCGACGACCGCGACGAAGCGATGGGCATCAATGACCGGGCCATGCTCGCGCAGGCGATCGCGGCGATGCGAGAGCGGATCCTCAGCGGCCACATGGCGGCCGGCGTCACGGTCACCGACCCCGCCAGCACCTTCATCGACGGCACTGTCCGCATCGGCCAGGACACGGTCATCGAGCCCTTCACCCATCTCAAGGGCGACACGGTGATCGGCGAGGCGTGCCGAATTGGACCGCACGTACATATAGAGGACGCGCGCATAGGCGACAGGTCGGACTGCGGCCCCTTCGTGAAGATCAGGCCGGGGACGGTCGTCGACCAGGACGTCCACATCGGCAGCTTCGCCGAGCTCGTGCGCACCACGGTCGGTCGCGGCAGCAAGGTGCCGCACGTCTCCTACCTGGGCGACACGTCGGTGGGCGAGGACGCCAACGTGGGCGCCGGCACGATCACCGCCAACTTCAACGGTGAGGTCAAGAGCAAGACGGAGATCGGGGACGGCGCCTTCGTCGGCGTGGACACGATGCTGGTCGCGCCCGTCAAACTTGGCAAGGGCTCCCGCACGGGGGCGGGATCGGTCGTCACCAAGGACGTGCCCGACGGCGCGACAGCCGTCGGGGTTCCAGCTAGGGTGATACGGAGAAAACCGTGAGCTCAGACCACAGATGATCGGCAGGGTGCAGACGGCGGTTGAGTACATAGCCGAGTCCGCCTCTCCGTGGGGCGAGCTCAAGCTGCTGGCCGGCTCCGCCAACCCGGCGCTGGCGGAGAAGATCTCGGCCGGGCTCTCGGTGCCCCTGACCGACACGCGCATGCGTCGCTTCGCCGACGGCGAGATCAACGTCAAGATCGAGGACTCGATGCGCGGGCATGACGTTTTCGTCATCCAGCCCACATGCCCGCCGGTCAACGAGCACCTGATGGAGCTCTTCATCATCCTCGACGCGTTGAGACGGGCTTCCGCCGGGCGCGTCACGGCGGTAATCCCCTACTACGGCTACGCGCGCAAGGAGCGCAAGACGCAGCCGCGCGAGCCCATCTCGGCCAAGCTCGTGGCCAACTTCATCACGCTGGCCGGCGCCGACCGCCTCCTTCTGCTCGACCTGCACGCCGAGGCGATCGAGGGGTTCTTCGACGTCCCGACCGACCACCTCTCGCCCTTCCGGATCTTTGCCGACTACCTGCGCACGCTGAACCTGCACAACCTCACGGTGGTCGCGCCCGATGCCGGTGGGGGACGCCGCGCCGAGGCGGTGGCCAACGTGCTCCAGGCCCCGATCGCGTTCGGCTACAAGCGCAGGCCCGAGGAGGACCAGGCGGAGGTGATCGCGGTCTCGGGTGACGTGAAGGGCCGCGACTGCGTGGTGGTCGAGGACATCATCACCACCGGCGGCACCATCTCCAAGCTGGCGCAGTCGCTGCGATTGCAGGGCGCGCACAGGGTTCTCATCGCGGCCACGCATCCGGTGCTCACCGGTGACGCGGTCGAGCGGCTGAAGAAAGCGCAGATCGACGAGGTCATCGTCACCGACTCGGTGCCGATAGCGCCCGAACGCCTCGGGCCCCCGATCACCGTCCTGTCGGTCGCGCCCCTGCTCGCTGAGGCGATCATCCGGGTGCACGAGAACCGGAGCGTCAGCGAGCTGTTCCGATAGCCCGACCCCGATGACCGCAGTGCAATCGACGGAGTTCGTGGTGATCCTCTTCTGCTTCGTGCTGGCCGGGCTGGCCAGTGGCACCGAGACCGCCCTGACCTCGGTCGGCCGCCTCCGCGTCCGCTATCTCGCGGAGGAAGGCAGTCGCGCGGCGCGCATCCTCCAGCGGCTCCAGCGCGACCCCAACAGGTTCCTCTCCACCGTTCTGCTCGTCAACACGGTCGCGCTGATCGTCGCGTCCAGCGCCACCACGCTCCTGACCGACGACCTCTTCCACAACTGGGGCGTGCCGCAGCAGGACGTGCTGTGGCTGGCCCTGCTCGTGTCGCTGCTGCTGTCGGTGGTCCTGCTGCTGCTCGCCGAGGACACGCCCAAGACGCTTGCGATCCGCTACGCCGAGCGCGTGGCGCTGGCGGCGGCCGGCCCGGTCGACCGCATGGCGACCTTCTTGAGCCCGGTGCTGTGGGCGGTGACCATCCTGTCCCGCGCGCTCACCGGCGGGCGCGCCGCCAAGGCGCCGTACCTGACTGAGGACGAGCTCATCACGCTGCTCCACGTATCCGAGGAGCAGGGCGTGATCGAGGAGCAGGAGCGCGACATGATCCACGGCATCATCGAGGCCGGCGACAAGTCGGTCCGCGAGGTGATGGTGCCGCGCACCGACATGGTGGCCGTGGAGGACAGCGCCACGCTGCAGGACATCGCGCGCATCTTCAAGCAGCACCGGCACACGCGCTTACCGGTCTTCAAAGGCGACCTCGATCACCTCATCGGCATGATTCATGCCAAGGACCTGTTGCTCTTCTACACGCTGTCGAGCGCGCCCGAGTTCAACATCGAGAAGATCCTGCGGCCAATCCTGTTCACGCCCGAGACCAAGAAGGTGGACGAGCTGCTCCACGAGATGCGCTCGAAGAAGGTGCACATGATGGTCGTGGTCGACGAGTACGGAGGCACGGCGGGGCTGGTCTCGCTCGAAGACCTGCTGGAAGAGATCGTCGGCGAGATCCGCGACGAGTACGACCAGGCGGAGGAGGAGCAGCTGAAGATCTTGAGCCCCACCGAGGCGCTGGTGGACGCGCGCTACCCGATGGACGAGCTGAACTCGCGGCTGGGCCTTGGCATCAGCGAGTCCGCCGAGTACGACTCGGTCGGCGGCTACGTGGTGGCATCGTTGGGCACGATCCCGGCGCCGGGCGCTCTGATGCAGGGCGGCCGCGCCAAGTGGAAGGTCGAGCAGGCCAAGGGCAACAGAGTCGAGCAGGTCCGCCTCATCGCCGACGAACCCTGGCCGGACGATGTCCTGGTCGAGGCCGGGTTCGCACCGCCGCAGCGTCCATCAAGGTTTGACGGCGACGGTTTCGCGCAGGACGACCGCTGACCACCTATCGCGACCACGCGGTCGTGCTGCGCAAGCTCGATTACGGCGAGGCCGACCGGATCTTCACGCTCCTGACGCGCACCCACGGCAAGGTCGGTGCGATCGCGAAGGGGGTACGCCGGCCGGAGAGCAAGCTGGGTCCTTCGCTCGAGCTGTACGGCCACATCGACGTGCTGCTGGCCAGAGGTCGCGGCGACCTGGACGTCGTTGCGCAGGTGGAGCGCGTGCCCGGGACGCGGATCGCCGGCGAGATGGAGAGAATGTCGCACGCAGCGCTCATCGCGGAGCTGGCCGACCGCGTGTGCGAGGACCGGCACCCAGTGGATGGCGTGTACGAGCTCACGGTCACCGCGCTGGAAGAGCTGGCGCGCGAGAGCGACCCGCGCCGGGCGTCCGCGTACTTCCTGATGTCGGCGCTCGAGCTGCTCGGTTATGCGCCGCAGCTCCTCGTATGCGCGTCGTGCGAGACGCCACTGCCGGCAAAGCCCGCGGCGTTCAGTCCATCCGCCGGCGGATTCCTGTGCGACCGCGACGGCCTGGGAATGCCAACGACGTCGCTCGCAGCGATCAAGGTGCTGCGGCTGATGGCCGCGGGCGACCTGCAGACGTATCGCCGGCTGAAGCTCGACGGCGCGCTCATGAACGAGATCGAGCACGTGCTCACGACGCAGCTCGAGCATCACCTCGACCGCCG
>WNFF01010768.1_pt1 | contig 12817 bp, 8 predicted proteins | sample 5400441 | NCBI WGS metagenome assembly WNFF01 (sample SAMN13153345, study PRJNA577476) | soil metagenome | isolation source: 120 cm saprolite under Douglas fir tree site 2 hole 3 replicate 1 | place: USA:California | collected 2015-04-18
CTATCTGAAGTATCAAAACCTGCGCGGTGATTACATCAAGGCCTGGTGGAACGTCGTCAATTGGGACAAAGCCTCGGAACTTTACGACGCAGCGAAGAAGTAAAGTTTCTTCAGGTTCAGGTATTCAAAAAAGAAAAAGCCCCCGGCCGGTCCGGGGGCTTTTTCTTTCGTCTCAAGGATGGAATGGAATCCGAATTAAGCCATCATTTGCCGCTGGGCCAGTGGAACAACGGCCACGGAACGCCGGGTGGAGCGATAATCTCTTGCCACGGGAGCAACGGTGTGTACTTCGCGTGTCGGCACCGGCATGGGCATGCCGCCGGCAGTGTGCCGCGAAGCTTCGCGAACCAACTCCATACGGCCACGCACGTTGAACTTCGCGAGCAGCGATGAGACATGGAATTTTATAGTGCGTTCGGAGAGGTTCAAGTTGGCGGCGATTTCCTTGTTCGCGAGACTCTTCATCAGGCCGGAAAGAACTTCTTCTTCCCGGCGCGTCAACTTCACCTGGCTGCGAACCGACTTCCCCGCCTCCAATAGCTTGTTGGCTTTGTCGGAGAGCCCTTCCAGAAGCTCGTCCGCGGCCTGCACCATCACAACGTAATCGCTCGGGGACTGGCCCCGCACCATGCAGTGCATCGCCAGCAAGCCGGCAGCCTGGTCCACGGGAAACCCGCCATCCGCTCCGGCTTCGACGTGGAAGTGGGCTACTCCAGTGTTCTTTTCATAGAAAAAGTAGACATCGCGGGGAAAGGCTTGGCGGGAATGAGACAATTGCTGCGAATGATCACTTCTGCGGATGACCTTCACGTGCACCCCCTCAGAATGCAGCCTCGTGACGGGACCGAAGCTATTAAGTTTTGTGTTTCTTCGCCCCTCGACGAGGCGTTTTCCCCAGATTGGACAGACACCCAACCAAGAGGCCAAAAAGAGGGCTGAAGCCTCGGCGACTCTTACCTGCTGATCGGCAAAAGCTGTTCCCCCCAGGGACTCCATGTAAATCCACTGAGACAGTCTTGCCGAATCTTCACTCTCTGCAAATGTTCTTCCGAATGAGAGGATATGCAACTTACTCAAAAATTGGGGGCTTACGCCAACGTCCAGGCAAATTCATGCCCATTTGACGGTAGGAATTGCACAGCAGACGAAGTTTTTCCCCGATTAGTACTAAGGCCTTTACCGCAAAGAAGATTCCGCAATCGCGGGGACTCGCTCAATGCCCTGTGGAAAAGTCGGCACGACTCAGTTTCAAGAAAGGTCATTTCAAAAGGAAACGATTCGCGTTTGCTCTGGGCCACTCAATTCGTATGCCACACCTCGCCAGCGAATCTTGCGTGTGATGAGAGAGTTCGCAAAATTTACAAGGTAAAGGAACGGAATGAAAGCGGTTAGCACGATGTAAATCCAAGCCTGTCCCATGATCTGGGATTTTCCGGCAGGAAGCGCTTCGGTCACACCGATGAGACGAACGGAGCTCCGAATGGCCGAAAGTAGAACGGGAAGAAAAGTAAGGGTGACGAGGTGAAAAGCGGGTCTCTGCTGGAAAATGTCGCTCAGAATCAGAATCACGCCGAATACTAGTGTAATGCAGTAGAGAAGATGCGTGACGGCCGCGCGCGCCCAAACTTTCTCTGCGTATACGCGAGTGATCAAGACCTGGCGGTTCGTGAACTCCAGCAGTCCCTGCAGATCGGTCTCCACATAAGAGAGCGTCAAGCACTCTGGTATGAAGGCAATCGAACGGTTCGTGCGCTCCAGCGCGCGGGTCAAGGAATAGTCGTCGCTGACCGAGCCTCTCCACGTGTCCAGCACACCGGATTGCTCGAAGATGTTCCGCCGGATAGCGGTGCCTCCGCCCCAGCAGAAATTTTTCCCTTTTTCGCTGAGCATGGTGACCACTGGCGCATTCCACGCAGCGAGTATGGCGGTCGGCGGATTGGGTGCGATTGGGAATCAACCAGCGCATGGTGGTTGTCGCGCCGACTCGCACGTCTCCCAGCGGAGCCACCAGGTGATGCAGCCAGCTTTTCCCCGGGCGCCCGTCGGAATCGGTGAACACAAGCACTTCAAATTCCGGCGGCAGTTGCTCTACAGCGACCCTCAAGTTGTTCACCTTTTCGCTGCACGCGCTCGGGCTTCCCGCGATGACCACGTGGACTTTCACTCGCGAACTCTTGGCTAGCCGTTCGACGATGCTGCGCGCCGGATCGGAATCGGAAGCTAGAATGATGAAAATCTCGTAATTCTGACGAACGAACTCCGTAAGCGAGAGGAGGTTGCGTTCCAGGCCCGGTTCGATGCCTTTGCAGGGACAAAGAACGGCCACACGCGGCGAGTAGAATCCTGGATCGGCGTGCAGGCGCCGCCGCACGTAGCCGAGCCACTGCAAGACCTGCCAGATGAGGTAGGCCCCGAGGACGATCTGCAAAAACGCTAGGAAGTAGAAAAATGTCTCCATGCTTTCTTGAGGATAGCAAAGGAACATTGCTCGCAGAGCAGCGTCTGAACGGTTAGAATCGCACAGGTAAACGTCCGTCCTAAGGAGAGCAGAAAATGCCACGAGTGGATGCAGGAATGGTTACGTCTGGCCTGGAGATACCGGGTTATCGCGTGGTGAGAAATTTTGGCATCGTGCGCGGAATTATCGTGCGCTCGCGGAGTTTGATCGGAAATCTCGGCGCGGCGCTGCAAACCATTATCGGTGGAAACATCACCATCCTGACGAATCTTTGCGAGAAGACGCGCGAAGATGCGTTCGAACTGCTCCTGCAGCATGCTGGCGAGCACGGAGCCAACGCCGTCATCGGAATGCGCTACGACGCCACCGAAGTGATGCAAGGCGTCACCGAGGTGCTGGCCTACGGCACGGCCGTGCAGGTGGAGCGCATTTCGTAGCTGTTTTTGGGCGCATTCGCGGCGGGGCCGAGACCAGTGGTAGAATCCCCCTTCCATGTTTTGCTCGAAATGCGGTGCACAGGTTTCTCCGCTCGCCCGGTTTTGCTCTTCGTGCGGAAAAACGGTCGATTTGGACTCGGGCACTACTGTGCTTGGAGATGAAGCCAGCCTCGAGGGAGCAACGATACCGCCCTCGGCCTCCACCCCGCGAAGAGCGCCTTCGTCGCCATCTTCCCTGCGAACTCCACGCCCGCCTTCTAGCAGCGATACGCTGTCCAGTTCAGACCCCATTGGCGGAGGCCGCTTCACACCGGGGCAAATGATTTTGGAACGCTACCGCGTAGTGGCCTTGGCCGGGCGCGGCGGAATGGGCGAAGTTTACCGCGCCGAGGACCTGAAGCTCGGACAGATCGTGGCGTTGAAATTCCTTCCCGAGATGCTTTCCCAGGATGCCGCTGCACTTGCCCGGTTTCACGCCGAAGTGCGCACTGCAAGGCAAGTCTCGCATCCCAATGTTTGCCGCGTATTTGACATCGGCGAGGCCGGCGGAACTCTTTTCCTGACGATGGAGTATGTGGATGGAGAAGACCTCGCTTCCGTGGTCCGCCGGATCGGCAGGCTCTCGCCCGACAAGGCAACGGAGATAGCGCGTCAAATATGTGCGGGCCTTGCTGCGGCCCACGAGCGCGGCGTCATCCACCGCGACTTGAAGCCGGCAAACGTGATGCTCGATGGCGCCGGCAAGATTCGCATCACGGATTTTGGACTTGCGGGCATCGCTGCGAGCATCAAGGGCGCGGATGTCCGCGCGGGAACGCCGGCGTACATGGCTCCAGAGCAACTTGCCGGCAGCGACGTCAGCACGAAAAGCGATATCTATTCGCTCGGCCTGATCCTCTACGAGATCCTGACGGGCAAGCGCGCCTTCGAAGCTGCGTCGCTTCCGGAGCTGATGAAACTGCGCGAGTCCGGGAGGATCACCAATCCTTCGACGCTGGTCCGCGATCTCGATCCTTTGATCGAACGCGTCATCCTTCGCTGCCTGGAAAGCGACGCTGAAAAACGCCCGGCCACGGCGCTACAAGTTGCCGCTGCTCTGCCCGGTGGGGATCCTCTCGCAGCCGCGCTCGCGGCCGGCGAGACCCCTTCGCCTCAAATGGTCGCTGCCGCGGGTGGAACCGCCGGACTCGCTCCCCGCGTTGCGCTTGCCTGTTTTGCAGCAGTGCTCCTGGGAGTCGTTCTACTTGTTGCCGTGGGGATCAAGGAAAACGGACTTACGCGTCTCCATGCCGATAATCCGCCCGAAGTGCTGGCAAAAAAATCCCGCGAAATTATTGCCAGCCTGGGATATCCGGAGGCGCCCATCGACAAAGCCGATGGCTTCGATTATGACGGCGATTTTCTGACTTACCTCGCGAAGGATCATTCGCAGCACCTGCAGTGGAACCGCGTCCTTTCCGAACAGCCGCCCGTCCTCCGTTATTGGTTTCGGCAAAGTCCTCGCGAGCTGAGCCCCGAGGGCTTCTGGAGCGCCTCCTACACGCCCGGAGTCGTCAGCTTCTCCGATCCGCCCACTATCGTCTCGGGCATGATCAACGTGCAACTCGCTCCCGATGGGCGATTACTCTTTTTCCACGCCATCCCCCCGGAAAAAGAAGAGAATCCGCAGCCCGGGCGGCCGGCGGATTGGCTTCCGCTATTCAATGCCGCGGGACTTGACCTTGCACAATTTCACCCCGTCGAATCCTCGTGGGACTCGCTGGCCTCCGCCGACATGCGAACCGCGTGGGATGGCGTCTGGCCTGGCAGCGGCAGGCCTCTCCACATCGAAGCCGCCGCGCGCCGCGGCCGGCCTGTCTTTTTCTCCCTTATCGGCCTGTGGACAAAACCAAGCCGCATGCGCCAGGAGGCACAGAGCAGCGCGGACAAGACCAGCCAAATCATCGGTCTCTGCGTCGCGCTTGTCATCGTCGCGGCGAGCCTGTTCCTCGCGTACCGCAATCATTCGCGCGGCAAAAGCGACCGCCAGGGCGCGCTGCGCCTGGCTTCTCTCATTTTCGCTCTCGAACTTTCCATTTGTCTTTTTCGTTCGCACTTCGTTCTGACTTTTGACACCATCGGAATACTGCTCTTTGCCACCAGCACCGCGCTCTTTGTTTCCGCGTTCATCTGGGTGCTCTATCTCGCTCTTGAGCCTTATGTCCGCCGCAATTGGCCGCAGATGATTATTTCCTGGAGCCGCTTGATCAGCGGACGCCTTCGCGATCCGCTGGTCGGCCGCGACCTTCTATTTGGCGTGCTCCTCGGCATTACTTGGGTTTTTGTCCTCGGGGTTGGCGGCTTCTTTCTCATTCGGGCGGGCGGTCGCCCGCTGCTTGCAAATGCGGATTTCCTCCAGGGATTTCGTGAATCCGTGGCCGTTGGACTCGTGAATATGGTCAGCTCGATCCAGACGACCCTGATCTTTTTCTTTGTGCTCGTTCTTTTGCGCGTGCTGGTCAAGAACCGCTGGGTGGCCGCGGTAATCTTCGCGCTGCTCTTTACCGTGCCGAAAGTGCTGGGCAGCGATCATCCGCTGATTGAAACGCCCACGTGGCTGGCCGTCTACGGCATCGCTGCCTTTACCGTTGTGCGCTTCGGATTGATCGTTCTCGCGATGGGTGTGCTCACTGTTGACGTTCTCATCAACGTGCCCATGACTCTGGATTTCTCCTACTGGTATGCCGGCCGGTCGCTCAGTGTGGTGCTCGGATTTGTTCTGGTCGCCGCCTGGGGCTTCTATACTTCCCTTGCCGGTCAGCGGCTTTGGAAAGAGGACCTCTTCGAGTAGCCGCAGTCTTTCCGGGTTATCATCGGACTCACCCGTCCAGAACCTGCTGCGCCAAGCTCGCCGCTAACTGTTCGATGGCCGTCAAAGTGCGGCTGGCCGCCAGCCGCGCGTTTTCCATGAAGGACGAATCCAGCAGAAAGGCGCAACGGTCGACAAAGGGGTGGTCCGCGGCTTCAAAGGGCTTGCGATTGCGGTGCTTCGCTGCAGCGCGCGAGAGAAGTTCTTCATACATTTGCAGGTCGCGCTGAAAATCGAGCGCGTCGCCCGCGGTCCAACCTTGCTGCCGGGTTAGTGACGCCAGAAATTTTCTGCGGAACGCAGTGGCATCCCGCCGCGGCATGGGACGCGGTTTGGATTTGCCCGTGGAATGCGGTTCGTTGCAGATGATCGCCAGTGCCCGCACCGTCAAAGCCAGCAGCGCCTCTCGTTGCAGCAGCGCCAGGAGCTCGCGGTAAAGCGTAGCGTGAACCTGTAGCGCGTGGCGGCCGTTCTCCACGACGTAAGAATCCACAAACCTCGGCACGATACGCTCCCGCGGCAGCGCCTCTGAGACGCAATGAGCGAGTTCCGCCGGTGCGTCGGTTGCAGTTTGTTTTTCGGGCGGCATGTTCTAGGGAACATGGTAGCAGGAGTTTGTTACGGGGCCGCGCGGTGTCGCCTGAAATGAAAAGGCCCGGCGACTTTTGCCGGGCCCCCAACAACTATCTAGGTTCGAAGATCACTACCATTTCCATCCGCTTAGTGTCGCATGCCGCTCGCAAGCGAATTTTGCGCCATTGCCTGGCTCTTCATAGCCGCACGGGTACTGACCTATTTTGACCTCGATTAGTCTTCCGTCTCTAAGCACTATGTATTTAGCCGGATTAGTGCACATGATCGCCTCAGTGAATTGCCCGCGGGGCGTCCGGGCCTAGGCGCTTCGGTTTTGGCTCAGGCTGCGGCACGATCGGCGGGGTCACCGCTTCCTTCTGCAGCGCATGTTCGAGTACTTCGTCCAGCGTGCGCACGTAGGTGATCTTAATGTCGCCGAGAATCTCTGGCGTGAGATCCGCTACGACGTTCGGCTCATTGTCCGCAGGCAGCAGCACTTCCTTGATGCCCGCCCGTTTCGCTCCGAGCACTTTTTCCTTTACACCGCCGATGGGCAGGACCACGCCAGAAAGCGTCATCTCGCCAGTCATCGCCAGCCGGTCTTTCACCGGGCGGCCGCTGAGCAAGCTCACCAAGGCGGTGACCATCGCCGCACCGGCGGACGGGCCATCCTTGGGCACCGCTCCCGACGGCACGTGGATGTGAATGTCCTGCTTGCGGAAAAAGTCCGGATCGATCCCGTAGCGTTCGCCATTCGCGCGCGTCCAGGTCAGTGCCGCAGTCATGGATTCCTGCATTACCTCACCCAGATGCCCGGTCATGGTGAACTGCTTGCCGCCACGCATGCGCGTGGCTTCGATGAAGATGATGTCGCCGCCCACAGGGGTCCAGACCAGTCCGACGGCGACGCCGGGCCTCTTGACGCGTTCCTCGACTTCCTTTTCCGTGCGGAATTTCGGCACGCCCAGGAATTCGCGAACCACTTCCGGTATGACCACCATCTTTTCCGTTTTGTCTTCGGCGATGCGCCGCGCCTGTTTGCGCGTGATGGTGGCGATCTCGCGCTCCAGGTTGCGCACGCCCGCTTCCCGCGTAAAGCTGTGAATGATTTCGCGCAGCCCCTCGTCGGTGAAGTCAATCTGCTCGCCCACGTTCAGGCCGTGTTCCTTGGCCTGCTTCGGGATCAGATATTTGTGCGCGATGTGCAGCTTTTCTTCGCCGGTATAGCCGGGGAGCTCGATGATTTCCATGCGGTCGCGCAACGGCTCCGGTATGGGGTCCATCCAGTTGGCCGTGGCGATAAAAAGCACCTTCGAGAGATCGAACGGCACATCCAGGTAGTGATCGCGGAAAGAGTTGTTTTGTTCTGGGTCGAGAACTTCCATCAGTGCCGACGACGGATCGCCGCGGAAATCGCGTCCGAGCTTGTCCACCTCGTCCAGCATCATCACCGGATCGTTCGTTTCGCCGCGCTTTAGTCCTTGGATAATTTGTCCGGGCAATGCTCCGATGTATGTGCGCCGGTGGCCGCGGATTTCGGCTTCGTCGTGCATGCCGCCAAGAGCGATGCGCACGAACTTGCGTCCGAGCGAACGCGCAATGGACTTGCCCAGCGAAGTCTTACCCACGCCTGGAGGTCCGACGAAGCAAAGAATTGGCCCCTTCATGCCTGGCTGAAGTTTCTTCACCGCCAGGTAATCGAGGATGCGCTCCTTCACCTTTTGCAGATCGTAGTGGTCTTCGTCGAGAATTTCGTGCGCCTTCTTGATGTCGATTTCCGCGCTGCCCGAGGATTTGCTCCACGGCAGCGAAGTCATCCACTCAAGATACGTCCGCGAAACCATGTACTCCGCGGAAGCCGGCGTCATTTTTGACAGCCGCTTCACCTCGCGCTCGCACTCTTTCTTGGCTTCCGCCGTCATACCGGCTTCTTCCACTTTTTTGCGAAGCTCATCGATTTCCTGCATCGAATCATCGGATTCGCCGAGTTCCTTCTGGATGGCCTTCATCTGTTCGCGCAGCAGGTACTCGCGCTGGTTCTGGCTCACCTGCTCCTGCACCTGCTCGTGGATTTTCGAGCGCAGCTCCAAAACCTCGAGTTCCTTCGAGAGTTCGCGGATCAGCGTTTCAAGCCTCTTGCGCACGCTGGAAGTCTCGATCAATTCCTGGCGCAGCAGCGTCGAAAGTGACGGCAGAGTGCCAGCAATGAAATCCGTCAAGCGGCCCGGATTGTCGATGTTCATCGCTGCGGTCTGCAGATCATCGGAAAGTTGCGGCGAGTGGCTTACGACGTCGCGGAAAAGATCCTGCGCATTGCGTTGAAGCGCTTCGAGTTCCGTATCCGCTTCGCCGATAATGTCCGGCTCCGCCTGCACGCGCGCCTGCAGAAATGGACGCAAACCGATTAGCTCCAGCACTTGAATGCGCTGGAGCCCTTCCAGGAAGATTACGACGTTGCCGTTCGGCATTTTTACGGTCTTATGAACCTTGGCCAGCGTTCCGAGCTTGTGAAGGTCGGCTGCTGCGGGATCCTCGATTCGCGGATCGAGCTGCGCGACTACTCCCAGAAGCTTCTCGTCGTTCTGCAAACTATTCACTAACGCCAGAGAACTCTCTCGTCCCACGGTCAGTGGTAGGACAGCGCCCGGAAACAGGACGGTGTCGCGAACCGGCAGGATGGGAAGAATCTCTGGGACGACAAATTTTTTCTCAGCCATGATATCCCCTAGTCACCAACGCAGCTCGCAAAGAGCTGGTCGGTACGATTTTAGATGCAACCTTGCCGGAAAGGGTGCACAAAAGTATAAAAGTTGCTAGCACAAAATCTTAGTACTCTGCACTCATATTCTACAGAAATTCGTTTCGTTCTGCAAATGTTACTGTAAAATATTTGTTTTCATTGCATTACAGAGCAAGGCCACCCACTTCGATCTCTCAGAAAGGCAGCCCTCGCCGAATCCTCACATTACTTGGATACTCTGCGTTCTTTCGAGGCGAATCTGCTCAAAACGTACCCTTGGGCCTCTTCTCAGGAAGCGCTGGACGAACTCATAGGAATCAAGGTTGCGGTGACTGGACAGACAATCCAGCCGATGTAACGCCAGATGCTCCTCGAAGCGCGGAAGCCGGACAAACTTTTTCAGCGTCGATGCGCGCATCTCTTCGACCGCTCCAAACCTCATGTGATTGTCCACCAGCGCCAGGATCTGCTCGGCGTCTTCGTTGGAGAAGCGCAATCGCTGGCAGATAGCTTCTGCCATGCGCACGCCGACTTCCACGTGGTTGTTGAAACGGATACGGTCGCCCGTCTCCGCGGCGGATTGGAACGTCGGTGGCTTGCCGACATCGTGGAGCAGAGCGCCCCAGGCCAGTGTTGGAGACGCGTTTGCAGGCAGCCCTTCCAGCATCATGAGCGTATGAATCCACACATCCCCTTCCGGATGAAATTGCGGCGGCTGCTCGACGCCTTTCATCGCTCCGATTTCGGGAAGGACTTGCTGGAGGAGCCACGTTTCATCCAGCAGTTCGAACGCGCGGCGGGCAGCACCTTCCGTGAGCAGCTTCGTAAGCTCCTCGCGAATGCGCTCCGCCGAAACCCACATACCGGTGGGCGTCACTGCCAACGGGAAGTCTGGCCGGAAGCGAGGGAGTTCGATCGCTCGAGCATGTTTACGAATCGCGCTGAATGTAGCAGGTTCGATCTCGAATCCGAAGCGCGCGGCGAATCGCACCGCGCGCATCATGCGCAGTTTATCTTCCCTGAAACGGCGATCCGGCTCGCCGATGGCGCGAATGACTTTCGCTTTGAGGTCGGCCTGTCCGCCAACGTAGTCGAGCACTTCGCCGCTGTCGTGGCGCATCAGCAAACCGTTGATGGTAAAGTCGCGCCGCTGCACGTCCTCTTGCGGCGTTTTCGAATAAACCACGCTGTCCGGGTGGCGGCCATCGCTATAGCCCACGTCCGAGCGGAAGGTCGCAACCTCAACTTTCATTCCATCACGGGGAATCAAGATCACACCGAACTGTGCGCCGACGGTAATGCCCTCCGGAAAAAGTGCCGTTACTTGTTCGGGCGTGGCGTCGGTGGTTACGTCGTAATCGGCAGGCTCGCGGCCGAGAAGCAAGTCGCGCACACATCCGCCCACAAGCAGCGCCTGATAACCGTTGCGGCGTAGCGTGTCGCAGATGGAGTTGGCCATCTCGCGGGCTATCATGCTCCGATTATGCGGCAATTCGCGCTGTAGCTCACCCTTTTAGGGATGAGGTTTTTCCTATGCCCATGCTGGATAGAATCGTAGGCTGATTTATCTGCTGCGAAAGACGAGGCAGGTGATGTCGTCCGACTCGCGCGTGGCGCCGACAAATTCATCCACACGCTTCATCAGGAACTTGAGCGATTGCTGAGCATCCCAATCCGGTAGGTTCCGAATAGCGCTGAGCCAGCGTTCGTTTCCGAATTCTTCCCCTGATTCATTGAAGGCTTCGACGACGCCATCGGTGAAGAAAATCAGAGCGTCGCCCGGTCTGAGTTCGAGCGAAGCTGTCTCGTAATTGCGATCCAGGCGAATGCCGAGCGGCAGTCCGCCGACCTCCAGCATTTCAATCGCGCCGTTCGCACGGCGGAGAATGGGCGCATTGTGCCCTGCATTGACGTAGGTCAACTTCCGCGTCGCCGGGTTGTATTCCGAAAGGACCGCGGTCGTGAAACGCAGGCCATTCAGGCTGTGCGCGCAAGCATAACGATTCAGCCGCGCCACGAGATCCGCAAGCGGAGCATTCTCTCCTGCGATAGTTCGCAAGCTTGCTTGCAGGGTTGCCATCAGTAGAGCGGCAGGGACGCTCTTCCCCGCGACATCGGCGATTACCACCATCAGCTTCTCTCGATCCTCGGGATTGGGATAGAACGCATCGTAATAATCGCCCGCGACGGAATTCTGTGGACGTGTGGCGAACGCGATGTTCGCACCCGCGACTTCCGGCGGTTGGGAAGGGACCAGCCAGGTTTGAATCTCGCGTGCAATCTCAAGGTCGCGCTTCATCGTGACTTTGTCCGCCAATTCCAGCGAGAGCAGGAGCAGAAAGGCCAGGGCGGCGACAAATTCGAAATTTACGTCAAACGCAAAATTGTTTCCGAAGCGAAACTTGACTCCGGACATCACGAGCAACACCAGCGACACAAGCAGCAGGACCCGCCGCGCCGGAGTCATCTTCATCAACATCGACCAGAAGAGCGTCTTGGCAATCCGGAACCAGCGCCGGACGCCGTGATGGCCTTGCAGCTCTTCCGCGTCCGACTCCTTCATGTAGAAGCCGTAGGAGGCGCGCGCATCGGCGGTGAAGTGCGACCACAATTCATCAATCTGGCGGCCTTCACTGATGCGCTGCCAGAAATGGCGCAGGCGATCCATCCCGTGGAGCTGAGGAGGTGGAGAAGAGATACCGGGAGTTGAGGGCGCGCTCATGGATGCTCTTTCACGGAAGGTAAAGTATAGGACATCCGGCTGCGATTCGCTGAGAGTTACGAATCGTCGCGATCGTGCCCGGTTTCATCGTGGCGGAGCGAACCGCCAAATTGCACTTTGCCGAAACCAAATCGGTCGCGGAGACGGTCGGTGGCGTAGGTGAGTTTTTCCAGTTTGGCGCGGCGCTCCGCGTCCAGCAGATCGAGTTGTTCGCTGCCGTGAGTGAGGCCGCTTAGGCTGACTCCGAGCAGCCGGACTTTTCTTTTCACGTCCCGATGGATTCGAAAGAGTTCTTGAAATACGGCAAAAATATCAGAATCGAGCCGCGTGGGTTCCGCCAGCGTTTTGGAGCGCGTGTGCGTTTCGAATCCGGCGTAACGAATCGTCAGCGTGAGTGTTCGCGTGGCCAGGCCGGCTTCGCGCAGGCGTTTGCAAGCTTTCTGCGAAAGATGGCTGAGCATGGAGGATAGGGCCTCGACGTCGCCGGTGTCTTCGCCGAAAGTGTGATTGTGCGAGATTGATTTCGGCTCCGCGTCAATAACAAATTCGTAGGAATCGCCGCCGCGCGACTTGCGATAGAGCGCCGTGCCCCACTGGCCGAAAATGCTTTCCAGTTTTTCCTGTGGCATGGCTGCGATTTGTTCCACGGTTTCAATGCCGAGTGCGCAAAGCGCGCGTTCGGTGACTTCGCCGATGCCGGGTATTTTTCGCACCGGTAGCGCGGCAAGAAACCGCTGCTCGCTGCCTGCGGGCACCCAGATGAAGCCGCGCGGCTTGGCTTGATCGGAAGCGACTTTGGCGACCAGGCGCGTCGTTGCAAGACCGCCGGAGCAGGGAAGCGATGTCGTTTTGGTGATCATTCGAAGTAACTTGTCAGCCGCCCCGAGCGGCGGTCCGTGCAATCGTTCGGTGCCGGCGAGATCGAGATACGCTTCATCAATCGAAACCATTTCGACGATAGGAGAAAATTTCGCGAGGATGGTCGCGACGCGGTCGCTCCACTCCGAATATTTTTCGTGGTGACCGTCCAGAAAAATCG
>WNFF01015683.1_pt1 | contig 12816 bp, 12 predicted proteins | sample 5400441 | NCBI WGS metagenome assembly WNFF01 (sample SAMN13153345, study PRJNA577476) | soil metagenome | isolation source: 120 cm saprolite under Douglas fir tree site 2 hole 3 replicate 1 | place: USA:California | collected 2015-04-18
CGGCAGAATCTTGTATGGCACGACTTCGTTTGGCTGCTTGGCTAAACCCTGTTCCAAACCGTGTCTCCATGCGACCCGAAGTTCTGTATTGATGTGGACAATGTTGATTCCCGCTACGATTGCTTTGCGTAAGTCTTCGTCATCGGTTCCTGAACCGCCGTGAAGGGTTAGAAAGACCCGCGCCGTTCGCTTGATGCCGGCGATCCTCTCGATGTCCAAGCGCTTCTTCGTTTCTCCTTGCACCATACTCCTGAGCATGCCGTGCATATTCCCCACCGCGGGAGCCAGGATGTCCACCCTCGTGCTCTCGACAAACTGCTTCGCTTCTTCGGGGGTCGAAAGCCCCTTCGACAGATCGGGAGAGGATTCGTGTATTTCAGAGCCGGTTCCGATGTCCCCGATTTCTCCCTCGACTAGCATGGAAGGATTGATCGCTTTCAGTGCCTCTACGGCCTGCTTGGTTTGGCGTATATTTTCTTCAATGGGCAAGGCCGAGAGGTCAAAGACAATGGAGTCAAAGCCGGCTTTTGCAGCCTCGATGCCCTTGGCGAGGGAGTGCGTATGGTCTGCGTTAAGAAAAATGGGGAAGTCGAATTCCTCGCGCAAACTTCGCACGAAAGCCGCAATTTGACGAGTGCCCACAAACTCACGCTCACCCTCGGACAAACCAACCAAGACTGGCACGTTCAGTTCCCGGGCGGCGGCGAACACCGCTCTCACTAAAACCAGGTCAGAAATGTTGAAATGACCGATGGCCACGCCACTTTGTTGTGCTTTCTGCAGGAGGTCTCGTAAGCAACGCATCTGATTCACATCCTCTCGTCCACGTATTGGTTCTTATCTCGAGGGCGATTCCAGCCAATCTCCCAAATTTATTCGTACTACCCTTTAGCTTTGAACTGATATCTGCTGGGTGATCTCGATTTTGTCGAAGCCCCGCCACTTGTAAACTGTTATGGAAACCACCCAGCTCAGAGCAAAGAGCCCTACGATCACATAGCCAAGTTCGCCAAAGCTATCGTTTAGACGGGCTACCACTACCCAAAATCTTCCCTTCAAATGGAATTGGCCAGCCAATAGTCCCAAAGCCTCGATCCCTCCTATTGCCAACGCAACAATCACGGAAACGCACGTAATCGTCATGTTGTAGTACAGCTTGCGAACTGGCTTCACGAACGCCCATCCATATGCACCCAACATAAGGATATTGTCTGTCGTGTCGACGAAGGACATGCCCGCCGCGAAGAGTACCGGGAAAATCAGGATTGAATTCAATGAAAGCCCTTTCGATGCTTCCGCAGCCGATATGCCCAGTAAGCCGATCTCCGTGGCAGTATCAAAACCCAAGCCAAACAGAACGCCTAGCGGATACATCTGCCAACTGCGGCTGATCATCCGAAAGATCGGACGAAATATTCTCGACAGACAGCCTCGATTGCCAAGAAGCATGTCAAAGTCTTCGCCCTGATAAGAGCCACCAGAACGGACCCTTACGAAGGCGCGATAAATCGACCGCAGGACGATCAGGTTAACGATCGCGATCGCTAAGAGAAAAACAGCCGATACCAGAGTCCCGATTACACCTCCCACAGTCTTAATGGTACCCATCCGATCTTGCAGCGTTAGTGCCGCACCAGCGATTGCCGCGGCCCCGACTAAGACAATAGTTGAATGGCCAAGCGAAAACATGAATCCAACGGCAACGGGACGTGTACCGGCCTGCATCATTTTGCGAGTGACGTTGTCGATTGCCGCGATATGATCCGCGTCCACCGCATGTCGCAGCCCCAAGCTATACGCGAGGAACGCCGTCCCGAGCAGAACGGGATGTCCATGAAAAGCCATGACTGCCCAGATCCATGAACCAGCGTTAAACAAAAACAGGAGGCAATATATTCCGAAGACTCTGCGGCGAAGACTCCCGGGGCCATCCTCTGAGAAGCCGTTCAGCTTGAATCGCATAATGTCCCTTGCAAACCGTATGATCTTGACCGGCGAATAGAATCTTCCAGCCACTACTCTCTCAATCGGCACCGAGTATTTGGATTTCACAACTGTTTAGTGACGGCGGCGATGTCATGTCCTTTTCAGTTTCGCTTGATGATGAACACGGTCTTATCATCAATTCGGTCTTGCTCCCCAGCCCGCCGTAGATGGTCGTCTTTTCTAACGGCGTATTCCAGCAAGGCATTGCAGATGTCTTTTGCTGGCAGCCGGCAGTGCTTGCGCATCAGCGCTTCCAGCAGCAGGCGCTCCTCATCGTCGCTACCGTCGTATACTCCGTCCGTGTAAAGGAAGAGAGTGTCTCCCGGACGGATCAGTGTGAGCTCTGCGACATCGGAGGAGTTGGCCCGCCTCTGACGGAAATGCATGGAGAAATAACGGCTTCGATCAGGATGGTCTTCCGGAATCTCCAGTCCGAGGGGCAGGAACTGCACCATAGGATGGTCTTCCGGAATCTCCAGTCCGAGGGGCAGGAACTGCACCATTCGGCTTCTATCGACGTCCAGAAATTTGCCAAATTCTGCCGAGAACAGCAGCGGCGGGGGATGCCCGAAATTAACGAACCGAAAATGGCCGGAAGGATGCACTTCACCGTACAGCATGGTGGCGACTTCCCGAGAATACTCCTCCTCGCTTCTTCCAAGGGCATTGCGGGCGGTGACGGACTGTGCCAGTCGGAGGTTGATCTTTTCAAAGAGCTCGGGTGTTGTCTTGCCCCAGCGATCGAGTTCGGAGAGCATAAAGGCATGAAATGTGTCGTGCACCGTGGAGGCAATCTTCGCTGAAATAATTCCATGCCCTTCAGCGTCCACGAGAAGGACACCGGCCGTGTCATAGAGCTCGTGGAGGTTTTCGACGATCCGCATCTGCTCCGAGCTTCGCGCGTCCCTGTATTCCGTTTCCATTTCGGACTTGTACGTGGGCTTTGATTTCAGCCATTCAAGATGGTCGTCGACTGAGTTACAAGGCGGGGACCCCGCCCGGCGCGGCTCAAGAAATTCTTTCGATAATCTCAGGGCCCGCTGAATGCGTGCATCGATGTCATAACGCTGTTGAAAGTTTATGTATTCAAAGAGGTCGCCGCCGACCGTTCCGGCGGGAATGGAATTCCCGTACATCTCGATTCCAGGAAGATGCGGAATCGCACCTTCGACCGGCATCAGGCGCTTGCGCAGATACTCGTCGATGCTTGGATCCGTGTAGGGAATTGACATAAGAGAACTGGACCTTTGCACGCTCTTCCGCGAGTCACCTTCATCATCGCCCAAGAAAAAAGGGTTCTCCTTCGATGTTGATAAGTAACTGCGGTCGAGAGAATCTGGGTTCAGCGGGAACGAACAATGGAATCCTTCTCGCTGCCGGCCATTTGCATCAGCCGATTGTAGTTGCTGCGCTGGTAAGAATGTTTTCCCTGCTCTTCACGCAACTTTTCCCTTCTGAGCGACCGCCGCAGTCTTGGTTTGCATTGCCTTGACAAGATCGGCAGCCGAGGCTCCTTCGAGCGAGAGCCCATACCCGACTTCTCGTACGATGCGTTCCTTCAACGGTTGAATGAAATGTGCCCGGGTGTTACGCCGCGTGACTTCGGGAGCCTTCAGATAGAGCGAGGCCAGTTCACGCGCTCGATCGAGCGCCTTGCCGTTCGGCACAACCTCGGCAACCACTCCCCATTCATGTGCCGTGCGCGCGGTCAGCGGCTGCGGATTCAGCAGGAACGCCTCTGCTCTTCCTGCCCCGGCCCGGTAACTCCACGTGGTAAAGATTCCGTCGCCGGGTACAATGCCGCCAGCGAAATGCGGCAGGTCTTGAAAGGTCGCGCCTTCCCCTGCCACGATCACGCTGGCCAGCAGCGCATACTCGGAATGTACATGGGCGCGTCCTTCGACCGCCGCGATCAGCGGCACGCGAATGTTGGCGAGATTCTCGAGAATCTGACCACCCTCGTCGTGCACTTGGCTCCAAACAGCAGGGTCGGCGACGTTGCCGAACGACGAAAAATCGATCCTCGGGATGAACTCTCCGCCTGCTCCCGTCAGGATCACAATCTTGTTCTCCCGATCTTGCGCAATGCGGTAGAAGGCCTCGACAAAGTCGGTATGGTCCTGCGCCGTGAAAGTCAGCGGGCCGCCCTTTGTATGGAATTCAACTACCAGCACCCCTTGCGCATCACGCGTGAACTTCAAACTGCGGTACGCTGCAAAATATCCCGGCTCTTTCGCTTGCACGGCAATCCTCTTGGTCACAAGAAAGTTCCTCGCGGCTAGTTGCGCGAGGTCATATGGTCAGTCGTCAAAGGGGCAGTCCCGAAATTGATGCTGAAGCGCTGGCACCAAACGGAAACTGAGCGGTACTTGGATAAGTCGACGCCAGGCCCGAAGGCGTAGTTTTGGTCGCCTACATTTCCCTTGATGGGCCCCAGATCGATGAAGCCGGCTCGCGGTACGCTGGCGTTATCTTTTGCGTCGCCGGCAGCCACCATGTACACGTGAACGTTGGGCCCGTTCGTCGTCCTGAAGTTGGTGAAACGGAGAACGCGGCTGCCGTCCCCCGATTGGTAAATAGTGGCAGTGCCTTTTGTGGGATGCGCAACGCCATGGAATACCCCGGAAGCGACAGGTTGCAAAGGCGTACCGCCTTTCGCGGTGGGCAATTCTTCCTGCACACGTCGGTCGATGAAAAGACCTTCCGGCCGAAAAGCGTACCAGGCGGCGAACAATACAATCACCAACGCGGCAACAGCGATTTTCCGCTTTTTCATTTTCGTATCTCCTCCGACTCAAAAAGTCCGGGCTCCCGCTGCTAGGTATCCATGGTGGAATATGCAGCGCTCGTTGTTGGCGTGGTGCAGCTTCGCGCAGTAGGGAGGGATACTCCCGCGAGCTCGAAGAAAAACCTCGGCAGCGACCAGCATGCCCAGCGTTGGCGCAACGAAATAGATCCAAAGAGCGTGCCAGTAGCCGGCGTGAAAAGCTGAACCAAAGGTTCGGGCGGGGTTCATGCTCATCCCGGAGAGCGGGCTTTCGAATGTTATGAACGTCGCATACAGTACACCGACAAAATAGGGCGTGTACCGCGCCAGTGTTTCGCGACTCGAAACGAACAGGACGGTGATCATCAAGATAAAGGAGATCGTCAGTTCCGCTATGAATGCCCCAGCGTTGCCATACGTGCCGGGCACCGTCACCGCGTACCGTATCGCGCCATTCTCCGGCGCGCCTCGCAGCACGTACGTGGCGATCGCGACACCGCCAGTTGCGCCCGAGAATTGTGCGGCGGCGTAGAATAACGCATCCCAAAACTCCACTTTTCCCAGCCGATAAAAAGTAAAAGTTAGGGCCGGATTGAAATGCCCGCCGGACCGTTTGCCCCAGGGCGTGGTGACAATTGCGATCACCGTCGCACCCATCGCCAATCCCATCAGTGCCCGACGAAAGACGTCGTTGATGATGAAGTGTCGGACCTGAGAAGCGGGATGCTGTAACAAAGTCGCAAACGCGCAAGCAAAAAACATGTACAAGGCCAGCTCGCCCGCTTCCATCAGATATTCTGGCCAATGCAGGTGCAGGCTGCGGAGTGCGTCCAATGCGTCATACCGACAGACTGTTTTTCGCTGCCGCTGCAGTCCCTCGTTGGCGATCGCTCCGCTCTCGACCAATTCGTTCATCGCTCATTCGCTTCGCATCAGCATGCCGTAAAGCAGCTGCGATAAGGCTCGCCCATACTCACTCCACCTGGCATAAAGCACGACAATAACCAAAAAGAGAAACGAACCCAGATCGCTGAAAATATGGGCCTTATTCACGCATCAGTCTTTGGAAAGCAGATCAGTTACGGCCTTGGCCTCAATCGTCGGTGTCGATATAACAACAGCGAGACGTCCGCTCGACACGCCTGCGACGCGGCTATCGGCGAGCAAAGGCCGGCTGATATTGGCCCCTTCGCGAAACAACTTAGGCGGAAAGAATCAAAAACGACACTACCACTCTGGCTCGCCGACATCGCGTGAGACCGTCAAGCGATGGACTTCCTGTTACCCAAGGGAATATCTTTTGGCTTGAAATTCTCCGAGGATGTTTGCTTCGCTGGCCTTGGCGGAAGAAAGGGCTGCGACACTAAAGATGTTCACTTCCTTACGCTCCCCGGTGGCGGCTCATTGATGACTGCCCAGAAAACGCCCAGTTCCTTGATGGCATTCACAAACTCATGAAAGTCAACTGGTTTTACTACGTACGCGCTCACTCCGAGTTTGTAGCTTGCCACCATGTCCTTTTCCTCTTTCGATGAGGTCAGCACCACTACGGGCATCATTCTCAGCTTCTCCTCGGACTTAATCTGCTTCAACACCTCAAGCCCATAGAGCTTGACGCACTGCGATTGGCTGCGATTCTGCCATTCGGTGCAACTGAGGGAGAGAAAGAACGGCTTTTTGGTTCCTAAGCGACACCACATAAAGCACTCGGATTTTTGAGTTTCATGGTTCGGGACCAGGAGGTCGATGGTTCAAATCCATTCGCCCCGACCACTTCTTTCCCTGAGATCCCTCGCCCACTCCGTCCATACCTTTTTGTTCTGTTTAGAACTGCCATGGTTGCGGCTATGGATACCGCGCTTTTATGAGAGTGACGCAAGCGGACTGGGTCTATTTTGCGAAGTTCACTGTTGCCGCATTTGTTGTTTTCTATCTTCGTGTTTGGTTTCTGGAATCCAGTCGAGCGGGTTCGTGGAGAGCGGGCCATGCCATGCTGTGTAAGAAGCCCAAAAGGTGGCAGCTGATCACTTTATTGTCTTCTCTGGAGCCTCATACTTATCGCATTCATCGTCGCGTTTTCAATTCGACGGTCAAGCTGACCCACTACCGACGAACGAGGTTTGTTGTTCTCAACAGAAGGCTCTGGTAGGATTGCGCAAATCCAGCGTGCGGAGGATTCGTCAGTGCCCAAAGTTAAACAGCTTACGATTTCTTGTGATAACGCTCCGGGATCGCTGGCGCGCATCGCAGGTATCCTTGGCAGCGCGAAGGTGAATATTCTGGCTGTGAATGCCAGTAGCGCGGGGGCCATGGGTTACATACAATTCGTGGTAGACAACGGGACCAAGGCCAAAAAGGCGCTGGAAGGCAACGGAATTTCCTGCTACGAGGAATTCGTGCTTCACACCACTCTTCCTAACGTGCCCGGAGCCCTTGCTCAGTTTGCGAAGAAGCTGGCCGCAAAAGACATAAACATCGGGGCCTGCTATCAGACCACCGTGAAAGGCGCGAAGAAGGCGAGCGTAGTGCTCGCCGTCTCTCATTTACAGAACGCAGCCATTGTGTCCGCTAGCTAGCGTTCCCCGCCGCACACTCTGCTGAATGACATCCAGAGGTCAACTAGAGTCGCAAGTCCATCTTGAAACCGAATTGCCTGAAAGTTCTTCCATCAACACTATTCACTTGGTCAGACAGGCGGAGAGGAAAGTTGAGAAGATTACGCGAGAATCCGCCTCCGAGTAGGCAGCTGGGAAGCGCGATGTCCGGGCCAAATGCTGATCACGAAGCAGGCCTTCGATGGCGCCCATGAATCCAGATCGAAGCGCCTGGATGTTAACGTTTGGCGAGAGTTCTCCTTTGGCGGCCATTTCCTTCAGGATGCCGTCCAGGAATTTGATGAAGTCCAGAAAGCCCGGGGTGACCACGACCAGATGCCCATCGCCGCGAATCCGGCGGCCTTCAAACAGGAACAGCGTCCGCAGCGCACGGTCCCTTTCCAGAAAGGTAAGCACCATGTCTACGACAATCTTCAGCTTGTCGGTAGGGGAAGGTATTCTCTCCGCAGCCAGCCGGATGGCCGGGTTGATCTGCTCCCAAGCGTGCTCAAAGACCGCCTCCAAGATGCCCAGCTTGCTGTTGAAGTGCTTGATCAGCTGAGATTGGCTGGTGCCCGCTAGCCGGCAGATCTCTGCAGTCGAAGTGCCCTCGTAGCCGCGGTCGGCGAATAGATCTTTCGCGGCTCCTCGCAATCGGTCATGACTCGACGTCAATACCGCTGTCTTCTGAACCGGCACTATCTGCCCTCATGCGACTGTAACTACTAAACCGCAGCGCTAATGATACTACCGACTTCGCTTCGTTAACGACCCTCCAGGAAAGCAGGCATTGGTTTTCCGCATGTTGGCCTGCATTTTGTGACATTTGGGCCCCTCGGAAAAAAGACTTGACAGGCATAAATAGTAGTGACACTATCCGCAGTCGTTATGCAAGCTCTTTTCGGTGGACTAACACTTTCGGGACACCGTCGTGATACTACGATTTTGGGACAAGGAGGGCAACAATGAACAAGCCCTTGTCGTTAGCGGTCGCGGCCACAATTGCCGCATCGTTGGTTGGCGCGGTTTTGTTTCTTGCCCGGCTGAGCCCCACCTTCCTGCAGCCGGCCATAGCCTTTGCCTCCGATCCGGTCCGATGGCACGGTCTACGTCGCCTGGCAAGCGAGCGGGACGCACGTGGCTCGTTCCGACGACGGCGGGCGCACGTTCACGGAGAAACTGTCCGAGTCTGATGTCGGCGATGTGGATATTCGGGTCGGTGGGCCAACGCCTTGCACCGCAATAACGGCGACCTGCATACCAGGGAAGCACCGCGTATATGTGTCGTCCATTGAGCAGCTGCCTTTAGCTCTCCAGACCCATCTCGCCTACAGCGACGATCGCGGGGCGAACTGGACTGTCAACAATCTCGCCGCGTTCAACCCGTCGTTCATCGACCGTCCCTGGCTGGCGGTCCACCCAAGCCAGGTATCGGCGACTCAAGACCAAGTTTATATCGCGTACCACGACTTCTCTGCCAGCCAGATCAACGTGGCGGCTTCGAACGATGGCGGCCAGGACTTCGGACCCTCGGTGGACGTTCTCGCGCAGAACGGACTGGCGGAAACTCAGTCCTTCTGCAACACCGTGCCGAGCGGCATCGAAGTGGATCCGGAGACCGGCGAAGTTTATGTCCAATGGATCACCGCTGACCCAGTCCAGAACACGTCTATGGGTTGCAATATTACGCAGATCGAGAATTTTCATCAGGTATGGGTCGCCCACTCGCCGCCGGCGCTAGGCATGAGCCTGGCAACAGTCACCACCACCTGGGATGCTCACATGGTCTTCGACGGCAATATGGGCCGGTCGTGGCAGACGAACACGGATCGGATCTTCGCCACTCTTGCCGTCGATGATTCCGGTGTTTCTGGCGTGCCGGGTAACGTCTATTCCGTCTTTCCTGACAACTTGGCCGCTTCCGGCGTGAACGATATCTGGTTCTCGCACTCGCCCGACAAGGGCGCGCACTGGTCATTGCCCGTAAAAGTTAACCAGGATTTGGGAACTCATTATTTCCCATGGGTCGCGGCCGGGAGCACGGGCCGCGTCGACTTTATCTGGCTGACGACACCAGATCTCAACCCTTCTGATAGCGCGCTGTCGCCTTGGACTGTTACGTTTGCGCAGACCACGAGCGGCACATCGGCCACGCCGAAGTTCAATCAGACCAGCGCCTCGAGCAACGTCATGCATGTGGGCGGCATTTGCACGACCGGGATCTTCTGCTCCGTCACCGGCGGCAACCGCGACCTGGCTGACTCCATTTCCATCGCCATCGACCGGGGCGGCAGCGCTGCTCTGGCCTGGACCGACCAAGGGAATGTGCTGAACGGTCCCACCCATATTACGTACGGGTGCGTCACCGCGCAGCAATCCGCCCTTGTGGGAGCAAATCGGGGCCAAAGCTGCAAGGGTCCGGCAGGGCCTTGATGTCCAATGAAAATGACGAGAACTGAGAAGGAGAGTATGAAAGTTCAGGAAGCTCGATTAACACTTTCGGGACACCGTTGCGGTACTACGATTTTGATTCTCCCCAGACCCGGATCGGCCGAAGAGGCAAGGAGAGAGGCAATGAAAAAGCTACGAATGTTGTTCTTGTTGGGAGGCGCGTTGCTGCTAGGTGTCGCTCCCCTCGCGGCCCAGAACAGCGTTGATGTCCTGGGGGGGACACAGCCGGCGAACACGACCGGCTGCGCCATGAACCCAAGTTGTATTCTGGCGAGCTTTGACGGGAGCTCCAACAGTCATAACGGAGACATCACCGCGCCGATTACGGCGAACGGGGTGAACTTCTACTACGCCGGCGGTGCACAGATCCCTGTTACTCCCGGCGCCGCGGCGGGGACAATCTGCCTGGCCGATAGCCGTATGTTCAGCGGGTTGTTCGCCCTCGAGGTCGCCAACTGCCAGGCAGGGGGCTCCCCCGGGAACCCAGTCCGTGCTGTCCTGATCATTCGGGACGCTGGAGTTCTCAGCGAGGGGACTATCCCTGTATTTCAAATATCCACGAAGGATGGAGACTTCTTGATAAATACGGTCGGGTTCAATGCGAGCAACCTCTCGCACTTCCCGATTCGAATCAATGTGGCCCTGGCCCCCCCGAACCCCACAAACCAGCACAACTGTGCGACCAATCAGGCCGCCCCGGCATTTGTTGGTTCGGGAACCGCGAATTACACCCCCACTGAAAGTTTGTGTCTCCCCGCGGGGGCGGGTCAGGCCGGCGAGCCCAGCATGACCGTGGACTCGCAGGGCACAATCTACGTTGAGTCCATCCGCGGAGTCCCGGGGGGTCTTGACCTATGGCGTTGGAATAAAACAGCAGACGGTGGACCGAACGGTGACGGAACCCTGCCGTTCAAGTACGAAGGTCAGCCTGATTGCGGCATCTTTGTTACCACTTTCTGCACTACGAGCGGGTTGGCGCCGGGAGGAGGCGATGGGGATGTCGCCGTGAACGCGCCGGACCCATCGAACCCGGACATATTCAACGTGGACATTCCCAATCTGGCCGTAGTCAGTCTGTCCGCAGCGGAAGTTACAGGCAGCCACTCCACTGATCGCGCCGATACCTTCAGTACTCCTAACCCGGCCACGGCGCACGTTCCCTTCGACGATCGCATGTGGATAGACGCCTTGGATGATCCGAACCACGTCTATATGGAATACCACGATTTTGGAACAACCTCCCAAATCTTCGTGCAACGCTCGAACGATGGAGGCCGGACCTACACAGACACCATCGCTAACCCCGTAGTTCCCCTTGCATTGGAACCGGTTGTCGGCCCTCCTACCGGCAACATCGCCGGCCAGATCAAGGTGGACCGCAGTAGTACCGCAAGCCACGGCAACGTGTACCAGATCTTTGTGGGCCCCGACAACGTGATGGACAACGCACAGAACAGCGCCAATTTCATCAACGCCGCCTATGTTGGCGTGGCCACGAACGTGAGTCTCACGAGTCCAACTTTGACCTTCAATGTCTACAAGATCTTCAGTTGCGGGGCGGGTTTGCCCGGTTCGAAGTGTCCTAGTGGCTTCGGCCTCGGGAATCTGTTCCCCGCGCTCGCGATAGACAACTTCGGTTACCTGTACGCCGCCTGGTCGGACAACACCGACATCTATTATTCGTACTCGAAGACCCACGGGACGAGCTGGTCTCCGGCCATCAAGGTGACTCAGAGCCAAGCCGGTAAGTCGAACCTGTTCCCCTGGGTCGCGGCTGATGCCAACGGCCACGTGGCCATCGCGTGGTATGGTGCCGACCATGCCGGCAATTCGAACACCATTGATTTGAGCACAAAGTGGAACGTCTACGTTGCGGAGAGCGTCAACGGCCACGCTATCGCGCCGGTTTTCACGCTGAGCCAAGCCACCGACCACTCTAACCACACGGGGCAGATCTCAACCACCGGCTTTAACCCTCTTGGCTCCGACCGCAGCCTTAGTGACTTTTTCCAGATCGCGATTGACCCGACGAATCATCTCGTCAACGTGGCCTACGACGATAACAATGCGGGCACGACACTCACATATTTCACGCGGCAGAGGAAAGCAACCTCGGGCATCGTCACCAGCGGTCCATGTGGAGGTCACGAAGAAGACGGGGAGGGCGACGAACCCGGCAAGAAGGGCGGCAGTGCCCACTTCCGTTTCCATCACGACGATTGCAATCAAGAACCGGACACCGAAGACTTCAGTGATCCCGGTGCAGGGACGGACTTCCATGCCACAAAGGTAACCTCAGCGACTTTTGACGGCGTCGCGCACAGCGTCACCATTGCTGGGATGGGTACTAACAACGGACTGCCGGTTGCGTTCACGATCGTTGCGGTGGACAGCTCCCTGGTGCCGCCAGGATTGTTCAGCATCACGCTGAGCGACGGCTACACCAACAGCGGGCGCCTGCTCGACGGGAGCATTACGCTCCGGTAGCTCGAACTCCGTACGGATGGACTGGGAGGCCGACGTATGGCCGGCCTCCCAATGTTTCTTAATCGAGGAGGTCATCATGGCTCGCTTGCGCTGGGTTCCAACTCTTGGCATTGGTTGCGCACTTCTACTGAGCGCTGGGACGTTACCGCTTCTGGCACAAACTCCGCCGCCCATCAAGTTTGAGGTACCATCCGTGGCGGATCCGATCCGCACGAACGGCGAGCCGGACATTGCGATCGATCCCCAGGGGCGAGTCTTCGTGAGCGGTCCCACCGGAACGGGTACCCAGCGAAGCACCTGGTTCGGGTCGGTAGACCGCGGCCACACCTTCCGAATCATCAACCCCGGCGTCCCGCCGAACGCGTTGGTAGGCACTAACGCTCCTCCGGGCGGCGGTGACACGGACATCAACTTCGACCGCAGCGGCAAGCAGTACTTTGCCGACCTATACGCGCTGGCGTGCCTGCGCACCGCCACCACCACTGACGGCGGCGCTACCGTCAGCCAGGAAATTTACCCGGCGGGCTGCTC
>WNFF01005504.1_pt1 | contig 12815 bp, 15 predicted proteins | sample 5400441 | NCBI WGS metagenome assembly WNFF01 (sample SAMN13153345, study PRJNA577476) | soil metagenome | isolation source: 120 cm saprolite under Douglas fir tree site 2 hole 3 replicate 1 | place: USA:California | collected 2015-04-18
TGGAATGGTCTCCCACGATGAATTCATTGCATATCAGCTCAAGATCTTCGAGATGATGGATACGAGCACCGCGCACAAGGGCTTGGTCGGCAAGGAAGAAATAATGTTTGCCACGGGCGGGGCCAACAGGCGTTGAAAATCAACTCGGCGGGCGACTACTTCGTCATTGCCACAGGGAGCGGGGTCTGAATAGTCGATGCTCTTCGGTTATCAATGGAAATGGACGACAATCGCCGATGCAGATAAATTGAGCAGACACTGTTCCAACCAAACGGAAGAACACTGCCAATGGACATCAAACGAAGCGGAGCACAGCCCTCAGGCTATGGCCCGGCCGAGTATTTCACCGGCATCGTGCGCATTGACCCCCTAATACCAGGCCTGATGACCTAGTCATCCCGCCGGGAAGGAGAAACCATGCAGAAGCGCAAACTTGGGAACAGCAACTTAGAAGTCTCGGCAATCGGCCTCGGTTGCATGGGCATGAGCTTTGGCTACGGTCCGCCTGCGGACAAGAAGGAGATGATCTCTCTGATCCGCGCCGCGGTCGAACGTGGCGTCACATTTTTCGACACTGCCCAGGTCTACGGTCCGTTCACGAACGAGGATCTCGGCGAGTCACTCGGGCTGCCCTCTGGTAGGCTCTCGAGCACGCGGCCGCGCGCGGTTCCGCCCGTTTGCCTCAGATCAAGCGCGCTCCCGCAAGTTCGCGCTTCAAGTACGCGTAGTAGATGGGCGCGGCGGCCAGACCCGAGATGCCGAACAGGGTCTCCATGAGCAGCATTGCGATCAGCAGCTCCCAGGCACGTGCCTGGATCTGCGTGCCGATGATGCGTGCGCTGAGGAAATATTCGAGCTTGTGGATGACGATCAGGAATGCCAGCGCCGCGACGGCAACCCAGAACGAAATCGACAGGGCAACGACGAAGATCAGCGTGTTCGAGATCAGATTGCCGATCACAGGCAGCAGACCGACTACGAAGGTGGTGACGACGAGCGTCTTGGCGAGCGGCAAATGCACACCAAACAGCGGCAGCACGATAAATAGGAAGATGCCGGTGAACAGCGTATTGAGCGCCGAGATCTTAGCCTGGGCGAAGACCACGTCGCGGAAGGCGATCGCGAGATTCGCACAGCGCGCTTTGAGCACGACCGTGAGCGGACCGCCGGCGGGGCGTGCGCGCGCGCTGTAGAAGGCCAACATCGCGCCAAGCACTATGCCGACCAGCAATTGGACGATCACCCGCACGGCCTGCTTGCCGGCAAGTGTCAATTGCGCGGCGTGCATGCGCAACCATTCGATCACCGCGGTACGCATGTCGTCTGAATTGTCCGGCAGGTGATTGACGATGATCGCGGGCAGCTGCGTGCGCGCCCGCTCGATCAGCGGTGTCATGCGCTCGAACAACTGAGTCGGGTTGCCGGGCTCTGTATTGCGAAATGCGATGCCCGCGGCAATGGTGAGCGCGACGATGCCGACCACGACGGCCGCAATCAGGGCGACCACGACCCCGTGCGCGCGCGGGCCGGGCAGATGGCGCTGCACACCGGATGCGAGTGCCTTGACCAGGGAGTAAACAAGTAGTCCAGCGAACATCGCCGGCAGCAGGTGTAACGTGAGGACAAGCCACAACGCCGCCGCCGTCAGGAGGTAGCCGGCAGCGTTCAGGCGCGCGAGTGAATACGAATATCGCTGCATGGGAGTGGCACCTTCTTGCAAGAATATGGCGACGCCGCGCACATGTGCAACATCACCTCGACGCTGCAATGCCGACTGCTGCTCTGATGCCGCTGGCGACAGCGATCGCGGTGAGCTAGGCTGAGGAAGAGGTAGATCGTGGCCATTCAGCTCAACCACACTATAGTACCCGCGCGTGATGCGAAAGCGTCTGCAACGTGGCTCTCGGAGATCCTGGGCCGCGACGCGCCCGCGCCCTTCGGTCCGTTCTGGGCGGTGGCGCTGGACAACGGCGCGACCCTCGATTTTCAGGATTCTCACGAGGCCATCCCTGTAGAGCATTACGCGTTTCTCGTGAGCGAAGGGGAGTTCGACGCAATTTTCGAGCGCATCCGAGCGCGCGGACTTAGCTATTGGGCCGATCCAATGCATCGTCGGCCATTCGAGATCAATCACAACGACGGCGGCCGCGGCATCTACTGGAACGATCCGAATGGTCACTATCTCGAGATCATCACGCGCCCGTACGGCAGTCGCGACTGAAACGGGAGCTCATGACACACCTATTGACCTTGTGCTGCGAAATTCCTGGTCAAGTTGGACGGCTGAAGCCGAGCACTTTCTGTCAGTTTGGGAGGGCGCCGCGTGTGGGTTCAGCCAGTACTTGGCGAGCGTCAGCGCGAGGGTGTAAAAGGCAGTAACAACCAAGGAGCTTCGAAATCCTCCGATGCACACCGTTCAATCGATTGCCGATGGCTCCAAGGCGGCTGTATACCGACAACTGCACGAACACATGAGCGCCTTGTTCGCTGACGAGCGCAGTGGTCTTGCCAATACGGCCAATATGTCTGCGCTGCTATACGACGCATTGCCCAATCTGAATTGGGCAGGGTTCTATTTCCTGCAGGGACGCGAGCTTGTGCTGGGTCCCTTTCAGGGCAAGGTTGCCTGTGTTCGGATTGCGCTAGGGTTTGGGGTCTGCGGCACTGCCGCTGAGCGCAGGGAGACCGTCATCGTTCCGGATGTACACGCGTTTCCGGGGGCCCGGTTTGATCATGACGACCGCGCCGGCCTGATCGCCGCAGTGGATTTGTTGCTCCAGCACACTGACTTCACCCGCATTGCAGATGCAGGTGCATATGCCGTCGTATAGGTTGCCAAAGTATGCCATTTCCAAGGCTGGAGGCTGCGATATGATGTCGGCCGGAGGACCCTGATGACCCCCGTCATTCGCCTCTTTCGCCGGGAATAGGAGAAAGGAAATGCGAAAGTACAGTAAAAGCCCTGAGGCCGTCTCAAAGCTTTCTCCGGAGCAGTATCGCGTAACGCAGCAAAGCGGCACCGAGCGCCCCGGTACCGGCGAATATCTGAATAACAAGCAGCCGGGTATCTACGTCGACATCGTGTCGGGCGAGCCGCTATTCGCTTCGGCGGACAAATATGAGTCGGGGTGCGGCTGGCCGAGCTTCACCAAGCCCATCGAGCCCGCCAACATCAGTGAGTTGAAAGACACCGCGCACGGTATGATCCGCACGGAGGTGCGCTCGGCGCACGGCGATAGTCATCTAGGTCACGTCTTTACCGACGGACCGGCGGATCGCGGAGGACTGCGCTACTGCATTAATTCGGCTTCGCTGCGGTTCATACACCGCGGCGACATGGCCGCCGAGGGTTACGAGGCTTACCTTAACCAGGTGGAGGATATCTCATGAGTGAGGAACGTGCGGTTCTTGCCGGGGGCTGCTTCTGGGGAATGCAGGATCTTTTCCGCCGTTACGACGGCGTCGTGTCGACGCGGGTTGGCTACACGGGCGGCGACGTGCCCAATGCGACCTATCGCAATCACGGAAGTCATGCCGAAGCGATCGAGATCATCTTTGATCCCGCCAAAATGAGCTATCGCCGAATTCTCGAATTCTTTTTTCAGATCCACGATCCCGGCACGCGAGATCGACAGGGCAACGACATCGGCAAGAGCTATCGATCAGCAATCTTTTACACGAGCGATGAACAGAAGCGGATCGCCGAGGACGTGATCGCCGATGTCGATGCTTCGGGGTTGTGGCCTCGCAAGGTGGTGACCGAGGTTTCTCCAGCCGGCGACTTCTGGGAAGCCGAGCCCGATCACCAGAACTACCTCGAGCGTTATCCCGAAGGCTATACCTGTCATTTCGTCAGGCCTGAATGGAAACTGCCGGCTCGAAAAACCACCGCTGCTCCGCCTCGTCCGGAGCACGCGCCGCAATAGCGCTCGCGGATGTCCTCGGCCAGCGCCCGCGCGGCGCAGCCGCTGGAACCAAAGTGACCAATTCGAGCACTCACGCTAGTATGGGAGAACGAAAACTGCGCGGGGACCGGGAGAGGCATGGCCATGAGTCATGTTAAGTTCAAAAGCAGTATCTCCCGGGGAAGCCCGAGCCAATCTGAAACCGACTTCACGTTCTTGAAGCGCACTGTGGCAACTTGGATCACGCTGACCTCGTTGGCAGGCTCGCTTTCCGTCAACGCGGCCGAACTCTCGGTTATGGTTGTCGCTCGCGATGGGCGCGGCGTCGATGAGGTGGTGGTGACCGCCATGTCCACAGCCGCCAACATCGGGTCATCGCCTACCCTAAGGCCGGCCGTGATGGATCAGAAGAATCTGGCATTCCTGCCCCGCGTTCTTGTTGTCGCCGCGGGCACCAGCGTCGAGTTCCCGAACAACGATTCGGTGAGCCACCAGGTCTATTCGTTCTCGGAGGCCAAGTACTTTCACCTGCCCCTGTACAAAGGCCAGGTTCACCCCCCGGTCATCTTCGACCGGCCCGGGCTGGTGGTGCTCGGTTGCAACATTCACGATGCCATGGTTGGCTACATCTACGTCACCGACGCGCCGTATTTCGGCACCACCGAGGCGGGGGGCAGTCTGCACCTCAAGGGGCTGCCGGCGGGCGACTATCGAGTGACAATTTGGAGCCCCTTCATTGCCGACGCGCCCGAGTCGCTCATCCGCACGGTGCATGTCGATGGCAATGAGCCTGCGACGACGCGCGTGCAATTGACCCTCGCATTGCGACCTCTACCGGAGCCCAAACCACACCGGCATGACTGGGAGTACTGATGCGCTGGTTGGACCAGACCTTACTCTGGAGCGTCGTGCTGTGGGCGAGCGCCGCCGGAGCCCAAGATCGCTTGAACGTGAGCGGCGATGTCGACCTCCGTTGGGTGCATGCGACGGGTGATCCTTCTTACTTGAACGGCGGCCTTGGAAAGCTGCGGTTTGATCCCGAGCACGAAGGTATCCGGTTTGGCCGCGCGTTTCTCGCACCAAACTGGCGGGTGACCGACATCGTCGCTGTGCGCGCCGTCGTTGACGCGTACGGTGACCACGATCGAAATCCGGTCGACCTCAGTGAGTTCTATGTGGACGTGCGTCCGTTTCCAACGACTGCGGTCCGTTGGCGCGCCCGCATCGGAGCCTTTTTCATGCCGGTCTCGCTCGAGAATCGAGGCATCGGCTGGACAGACGTGTATTCGATCACGCCCTCGGCGGTGAATACGTGGCTCGGCGAGGAGTTGCGGACCATCGGTGCCGAGATCGAAGCACGCTGGCTGGGCGCGAGCAGCGGCTACCTCGGGGACTTAGCTGTGGTCGCGGCGGCATACGGTTGGAACGACCCGGCCGGCGCGTTGATTGCGCAGCGCGGATTTGCCTTGACCGACCGGCCGTCGACCTTGTTCGGGGGGTTGGGCAGGCCGCCGACGAGGTTCTACTATGAGATCGACCGCAAGCCCGGCTACTACTATGGCTTGAACTGGAGGCATCACGATCGGCTGGAGGTCCGTGCGCTGCGCTACGACAACCACGGTGACCCTGGCGCGGCAACCGCGGCCGGCGGGGGCGCTTGGCGAACGCGCTTTTCCAGTCTCGGCGCTCGTCTCGAACCCTCGGCTCATTGGACTTTCATCGCGCAGTATCTGGGCGGCGATACCGCTGTGGGCGCCGACTCGAGCGGTGACAATCAGCTTTACCTGAACTTCCACGCCGCCTTCGCGCTCGCGAGCTTCGACTGGGCGCGAGAGCGTCTGACGGCTCGCTACGACGACTTCCACACGCACCAGCTGAGCGGACTCTTCGGTCCACCCAGCAACGACACCGGTCATGGCTGGACATTCGCTTGGTCGCACGAGTGTGGCGATCATTGGCAGTTCGTGACCGAGTGGTTGCGAGTCACGAGCCGTTTTCCCCCTCGAATCGCATTGGGGGAAGCTGCGGAGCAAGTGGAGTCGCAAGTACAGCTGGCGGCACGCTACCGATTTGAACTGGGATGGTGATCAGGCACGCTGACTTTGAAGAGGTGAAGGTCGACGAGCTTACCAAGGATCTTCCGCTGCTTTGAATTCTGTGCGCGCGCAAACTCTTGCCGCGAACAAGCCAAATCTTGACTCTGGACCCGAGTCCAGGGTTTAAGCTGGCGGCATTCATTTCCAGGAGTGTCACGATGAATGCGTTGGGAATCGGCCAGCTGGCCAAGCGGGGCGGCGTCGGCATCGACACGGTGCGTTACTACGAACGCAGTGGGCTTCTGACACCGCGTACGAGGCTGGCATCAGGGTACCGCCGCTATGGCGACACCGAGCTTGCACGGCTGCGTTTCATCCGCCGCGCGCAGGGTCTGGGATTCACTCTCAAGGAGATCAAACAATTGCTAGCCCTCTCCGCGCAGCGGGATGTCGGACGCGTCAAACGCTCGGCTGAGGCGAAGCTATTGGACGTCGAGGCCCGCATCGCGGCTCTTGAACGCGTCCGGGACGGACTCGCGACGCTGATTGCGGCCTGCCCGGGTCACGGTCGGGCGGCGGATTGTCCGATCCTGCGTGCGCTGACGGACGAGGATGAAAAATGAACCGACCGCACGAATGTCAGCATGCTCATGCGGCCGCAAGCGCGCCGCTCCCGCACGCGTCGGCATGCCGAACACATACCTCGCCTTCAGGCGGGCACCCAGCCGAGCCACCGCGCGCCGACCTACCGGCCGGCACGATCTACACCTGCCCCATGCACCCCGAAGTCCGGCAGATCGGGCCGGGACATTGTCCGAAGTGCGGCATGGCGCTCGAACCCCTGATGCCGACGTCGGTCGAGGATGATAGTGAAATCCGAAGCGTCCGGCGGCGGTTCTGGACTGCCTTGACGCTCGCCGTTCCGGTCATGCTGATCGCAATGGTGCCGCATTTGTTCGGGAGGGCACACGATCCCACTGCCGCCTGGACGCTGCGGATACTGGAACTGGCGTTGAGCGCACCCGTGGTGCTGTGGGCGGCCGCTCCGTACTACAGGCGCGGCTGGCTCGGCGTGGTTCACGGTTCGCCCAACATGTACACACTGATTGGGCTCGGCGTGATCGTGGCGTTTACTTTCAGTCTGATCGCTACGTTTTTCCCGGGTCAATTTCCGGCGACGATGCGCGATGAGCACGGAATGGTCGGTGTGTATTTCGAGACGGCCGCGGTGATCGTGGCGCTGGTGCTCCTGGGCGAATGGCTGGAGCTTGGCGCGCGAGGGCGCACGAGCGCGGCGATCCGGCAACTCCTGGGACTGAGTCCGAAGACGGCGCGCCGCCTCGCCGCCGGCGGTGAGGAGGAGGACGTCTCCCTTGAATCATTGGCGGTCGGCGATCGGCTCCGAGTCCGACCGGGAGAAAAGATCCCGGTCGATGGCCGCATCGTCAGCGGTCGATCGAGCGTCGATGAATCGATGCTCACGGGCGAATCGCTGCCGGCCGAGAAAAATATCGGCGATCGCGTGGTGGGCGCCACGATGAATCAGACGGGAACCCTCGTGATCGAGGCGGAGCGTGTGGGGGCCGACAGTCTCCTGTCGCAAATCGTGGCGATGGTGAGCGATGCGCAGCGCTCGCGCGCTCCCTTGCAAAAGCTGGCCGATCGGATTGCGCGGTGGTTCGTCCCCGCCGTCATCGGCATTTCCATCGTCACGTTCATCGTCTGGTGGCTCATCGGACCTGAGCCGCGCCTGGCTTACGCACTGGTGAATGCGGTTGCCGTGCTGATCATCGCCTGTCCGTGTGCGCTTGGGTTGGCAACGCCGATTTCCATCATGGTGGCGAGCGGCCGCGGCGCGCAGTGGGGCGTTCTCTTTCGCAACGCCGAAGCGATCGAGACCCTGCGCACTGTCGACACCCTCGTGCTCGACAAAACCGGAACGCTCACCCTAGGGCGCCCGACGCTCGGTGAGGTGGCCGCCTTCGGCGCGTTCTCGCAAGAAGTCGTTCTCGCCGGTGCGGCAGGCCTCGAGCGCTCGAGCGAGCACCCCTTGGGCCGTGCCGTCGTGCAAGGGGCGCTCGCGCGCGGCGTCACGCCCGTTGAAGTCACCGGCTTCGACTCCATTACCGGAGAGGGCGTCACCGGCAAGTGGGATGGCCGGCGCCTGTCGCTGGGAAATGCGGTGTTGATGCGTGCCGCGGGCGTCGCGGTCGACGCTGCGCACGAGGAGAGTGAGCGGCTGCGCCGAACCGGGCAAACGATCATGTTCCTAGCCATCGATGCACGGCTGGCAGGAATCCTCTCCGTGGGCGATCCGCTCAAAGACGGCACGGCCCCGGCGCTTCGGGCGCTCAAGGCGCTCGGATTGCGTCTGGTGATGCTCACGGGCGATAGTCGCACGACGGCCGACGCCGTGGCGGCCGGCTTGGTCCTGGATGAGGTCATTGCGGAGGTGCGCCCCACGGATAAGGCGGCCGTCATCGCCGCGCTTCAGAAAGACGGGCATCGCGTCGCGATGGCGGGCGACGGCATCAACGATGCGCCCGCCCTGGCACGCGCCGATGTGGGCATCGCGATGGGGACGGGAACCGACATCGCCATGGAAAGCGCGCAGGTCACGCTGGTGAAGGGCGACTTGCGCGGGATCGTGCGGGCCCGGCGCTTGAGCGAGGCGACGGTGCGAAACATCCGCCAGAATCTACTGTTCGCTTTTGGCTACAACGCCTTGGGAATCCCGCTCGCCGCCGGCGTCCTGTATCCGCTGACGGGCTGGTTATTGAGCCCTCTCATTGCGGCGCTGGCGATGAGCTTTTCGTCCGTCTCCGTGATTGCCAACGCCCTGCGCCTGCGCACCGCAGCCGAATAACAAGATGTTTGACGGCACAAGACTTACGTTGACTCGCGCGGCGGATCGCCGGACGTCGACGACACCTCCGAAATTGAGGGCGGATCGGCTGCGTCCGGATCGATCACGCCGAAGCATGCCGGAGTATGGGCATAGAACAGCGGAATTTTTTCGCGATGAATCAGGTTCAGCAATTGCTGTGCTTCTTTTTCTGTCACGATGAATTCGACTTCCACCGCGAGCGCTCCCGCTAGCTCGAAGAACTTCGCCTCGGTGAGTTTGTGGTGCCGTCCAAATCCGGCCATTGCGCGAAACGCAGAGCCGCCGCGAATGCCGAGCTTGTTGGCCTGTTCGAGTAGCCACTCCCACGCCGGCCGGCCCCGATGTCGTTGACCTTCATGCACATACAATCTTAAGAAAGAGCCTTGCATAGGGGACCCGCGAATCGGACAGGCCACGCTCACCGTCCGGCTGCAGCTTCGGCGTCATCAGCCCCGAGACGGCACTATCGCGAGGGTACTCCTCTCGTATTTATCCTACAATCAAGGACAGCAAGCCGCCGATGAGTTCTAATGGATGCATGCCGCCGACACCGGACTATCCGATCGAAACCGAACCCAAGACCGGCGACGGCTCCGCGATCGAATTAGCACCCGGCGTGCTGTGGTTTCGGATGCCCCTGTTCGCGTCGCTCCCATGGATCAACGTCTGGGCGATGAAAGAGGAGGGCGGCTGGACCATCGTCGATACGGGACTCAAGTCTCCGAAGACGATCGACGCCTGGCAGGCCGCCTTTTCAGGAGCTCTGGGTGGCGCCCCCGTGTTGCGCGTAGTGGTAACCCACATGCACCCGGATCATTGCGGCATGGCCGGCTGGATCGCGGAGCGTTTCAAGGCACCCCTCTGGATGAGCCGCCTGGAATATCTTAGCTGTCGTTTGATGGCGGCGGACACGGGACGAAAGGCGCCCGACGACGGCGTCGAGTTCTACCGCGCCGCCGGATGGGACGACCCGGCAATCAGCCGGTACAAAGCAAAATTCGGATCGTTTGGTGAAATGATCTATCCGTTGCCCGCCTCCTATCGTCGCCTGTCAGACGGCGATACTCTGCGGCTCGGTGCCCGTGAATGGATCGTGGTCGTCGGCAGCGGCCATTCTCCCGAGCACGCCTGTCTGTACTGCCCTGAATTGAAGCTGTTGATTTCCGGGGACCAAGTCCTGCCCCGCATTTCATCGAACGTGTCGGTGCATCCCACCGAACCCGACGCTGATCCGCTCAACGATTGGCTTCGCTCGCTGGCGATGATCATTCGGCGTATTCCCGATGACGTGCTGGTATTGCCTGCGCACAATAGTCCTTTCAAGGGACTGCACGCGCGAGTCGGTGAGTTGATCGAGTCACATCAGCGCGGCTTGGAGCGGCTCGAGAGCTTGCTTGCCGAGCCCAAGCGCGCCGTCGAGGTATTCGGCGCGCTATTTGCCCGCCCCATCACCGCCGAGCTGCTGGGGATGGCAACCGGTGAGGCGATTGCCCATCTTAATTATCTCTCCGGAAGCGGTCGCGCCGTCCGCGAAGCGGATGGCGCCGGGATTTGGAGGTGGCGGAAATCTGCAAGCCGACCCAACTCTTCGCCTACGGATTCTCTGTAAACGACTCGCTTTACGCGTTCTGGGCGGAGGTTCATAGTCCCGTTTGCCCTATGATTGCGCTGCAGCGCGCCGATGACTCGGTCGCGGCGCGAGTCGGCAACTGGAGATGACCATGAGTGCACACAAAGCATCGAATGCCAAGGTCCAGATCGCCAAAAATGGTCCCTACCTGGTCTCGGGAAACTTGCCGTTAGCCAAGCAAACCATCGGTACGAATTCGGCCGGCGAGTCGGTCAAATGGATTGCCGGGCATGTATATCCGGCGCAAGCAACGTACGCGCTGTGCCGTTGCGGACACAGCGCGAAGAAGCCCTTCTGCGACAACACGCATACCAAAGTAGGATTCGACGGTACGGAAACAGCCAGCCGCGAACCCTATCAAAGCCAGGCGAAGGTCATGCAAGGTCCCACGCTGTCGCTGACGGACGTGGAACAGCTGTGTGCCTTCGCGCGCTTTTGCGACCCGCACGGACAGGTGTGGAATCTGGTGAATGAAACGGACAATCCGAGCGCAAGGAAGAATTTCGTGAGACAGGCCGGCGACTGTCCATCCGGGCGGCTGGTTGCCTGGGACAATGCAACGGGAAAATCGATCGAACCCCAGTATGAGCCGTCGATTGGGCTCATTGAGGATCCCGCGAACGAATGTGCGGGACCCGTGTGGTTGAGGGGTGGCGTTCAAGTGGTGGGTTCGGACGGATTTCATTACGAAGTCCGTAACCGTGTGACTCTATGCCGGTGCGGCGCGTCGAAGAACAAGCCGTTCTGCGACGGCACCCATGCCTCGATCAAGTTCAAGGACGAATGAGCCGTCGGCCAGGCGTTTGGTGCAGCTGCCGCCGGCTCGAGCAACTTGGATATTCGACTAGGCCGTCGCAGATACCAGTCGGATGCGCGTAATTTCCGAGGGGACGCCGAAGCGATTCGGCGGTCCCCAATATCCCGTGCCGCGGCTCACGTACACCCACAAATTCTTCAATCGGTACAGACCGCCGGTGAACGGCTGGAAAAAACGCACGAAGAAATTCCACGGCCAGAACTGGCCGCCATGGGTGTGTCCAGAGATTTGCACATCGAAGCCCGCGCCTTCGGCGCCGGCCGCAGAATTCGGTTGGTGAGCGAGCAAGATTTTGGCTCCGGCATGGGCCGGTGAACCGCGCAGGGCCGCCGCAGGATCACTCTGCTGACCAGCATCAAAGTGATGAGCGCTCAAGTCCGTGACGCCGGCGAGGACCAGCAGCGCGCCGTTGTGGTTCAAGACCACGTGCTCATTCTTGAGAACCCGCAGCCCGAGGCGCCTGATTTCCGCGGTCCAGGCCCGTTCGCCGGAGTAGTACTCATGATTGCCGGTCACGAAGTAAACGCCGTGCCGCGCGGCCAGCCCGGCCAACGGCGCGGTGTGCGGAGACAGTTGTTGCACCGAGCCGTCGACCAAATCACCGGTCACGGCGATCAGGTCCGTCTTCAGGCCGTTGACGAGCGCCACGATCCCCTCGACGAAGCCACGCTTGATCGTCGGCCCGACATGCACGTCGCTGATTTGAGCGATCGAAAAGCCGTGCAACGCCTCAGGAAGTCCGGTCACCGGGATGTCGACATCGACGACTTGGGGCCGGCGGCGAGCAATGACCAAACCTGCCAACGTGACGAAGACCGTGAGTGCCAATGTCCACAGTGCCGAGGGGCCAACCAGTGAGGCGGCCAGCTCTCTGGACAGCAATAGATGCGCGCCCAGTAGAAATAGATCGCGGAGCAAAGTGAAGACGAACAGCGACGAAAAGAATCCCATGGACAGAACGCCCACCCAAGCCAGCAAATCCGCCAGCGCGGGGTTCCGGATGGAATGATTTCGCACCGCAAGCGGAATGACGACGCAGCAAACGATCAGCAGCCCAATGCCGGCGAACGCGCCCAAGGGGCCGATCGACAATGCCGGCAGCAGTCGCCAGCAGATGTATACGGGCAGCGAGAGGACCAGCCACAAGGGGTTCAAGAATAGGCGGCGCGCGGTCACGTCCCCAGCGTGGGGGCATGTGCGGCCAGTTCAAGGCCGCCGCAGGGGTTTGCGCAGCGATTCCATCCCCCTGAATTCGACGAATTGGGTCGTAGTGGCCCACAAATAGTCCCCGTAGAGGAAGGGCTCGAACGACGCACCGTCTACGGGCAGCGGCCGGATCTCGGCATCGGCGCGCGCCTCGTAGAAAAATGGGATGGACATGCGCTCCCGGCCGCTGCCGATCACGCGATGCTCGGTTGCCTTGATTCGGCCCCCGCACCAGCGCTCGAGCACCTTGCCGAAATTGACCGCCAGACCCTCGTCGTTCGGCGGCACATCGAGCCAGGTGCCGTCGCGGTGGCGCGCCTGCAGACCCGAGACG
>WNFF01004968.1_pt1 | contig 12803 bp, 14 predicted proteins | sample 5400441 | NCBI WGS metagenome assembly WNFF01 (sample SAMN13153345, study PRJNA577476) | soil metagenome | isolation source: 120 cm saprolite under Douglas fir tree site 2 hole 3 replicate 1 | place: USA:California | collected 2015-04-18
CGCTCCCATGACCTACACCGTCGACGGTGAACAGTACGTCGCCATCCTCGCCGGGTGGGGTGGCGTCTTTCCTCTGGCCGGAGGTGAAGTCGCTCTCTCTTCCGGTCGGACGCAAAATATCCACCGTCTGCTCGCGTTCAGACTAAACAGCAAAGCCAGCTTGCCGCCACTTCCGCAATTCACCTCGCCGCGACTCAAACCACCGAAATCCACCGCTAGCCCTTCAACACTAAGAAAGGGAGAAGCTCTCTACCAAAGTATTTGTTCGCTATGCCACGGTGACGTCGCGGTCAGCGGAGGCATCCTCCCCGACCTCCGCTACTCCAGCACGCTCGACAACGATCAATGGTTTGAAATCGTTCTGAAGGGCAAGCTCAAACAAGCCGGCATGGTTGCTTTCGACAAGGATCTTTCCCACGATGACGCCGCCGCCATCCGTGCCTACGTCATCTTCCGCGCCAATCAAGGCATGCCGCAGTCCACGCCCGCGCCGAAATAGCAAGGGCGCTCACGGCTTTCAGTGCGTCGCCGCAGCCGCGCCGCCCAGAAAACTCGTTACCGCCGCAAGAAACTCTTCCGTCTTTTCGATCGCCGGGACGTGCCCGCACTTATCAAAGCTGACCAGCTTCGCCCCGGGAATTCCGGCGGCGTACCGCTCTCCGGAAGCAATCGGCAGCAATTTATCCTGTTTCCCCCATGTCACCAGCGTCGGCACCCTAATACTCGCCAAGCGCTCGTCCAGCCTCTCCGCGCCGAGTCCGGGATTCCCCAGAATGCTTCGCACCGTGTAGCCGTCGTGCACTGCTAGTTTGTCGGTGAAAATCTTCCGCAGCGCATCCTCACTGAGCCAGCTCGTGTCATAGAAAACCGCTTCCATCATTCCACGCATCGCCGCCAGCGAACTCGGATTCAAATCCGGAATCGGCTTGTCCTGCTTCAACCCCGCCGCGTCCACAAGCACCAGCTTCTCCACTGGTATCAAGTGGGCGCCACCACCGATCTCCGCCACGTAAAGCGCTGCGATCCACCCGCCCAGCGATTCCCCCACCAGGCTGGCCTTCTCCACTTTCAGTTGCCGCAAGAACTCATTCAGAAAATCCACATACGTCTGGATGCTGTAATCCAACAGCGGCTTGTCCGAGCGCCCGAATCCGATCTGGTCCGGCACCAGCAAACGGTATTTCTGCGCCATTGGCTCCAGCACCGGCAACCAATCCTCTTTGCGGCTCCCCAATCCGTGCAGCAGCACCACCACCGGCCCCGAGCCCATGTCAAAATAATGGATCGCTTGTCCAAACACCGTAATCGTTTTGTCCTGCGGTTGCCCCTGCCCAAACGCCGGAGCCGCAATCACCACTAACAGTAGGATGAGCCCGAATTTCATTTTTCCGCGCATGATCCCTCCTGCTCTCGCGGCCCCTCTTTAACACACCCACGCTCCGAATACTACTCACGCCCAACGGGAACGCCGATCTCCCGATCGGCGCTTTGGTTAGCTTTCACTTTAGGACGTTAGGGCGCCCCAATCGCGTATGGGAATTTCCGGCCTTCCTGTTGTACCCTCTGGCCAGCCATGCCAATGACGCTACAAGCATTCGACGATTGGCTGGAATCCTACGGCCACGCCTGGAAGAGCCGCAACCCGCAAGCCGCCGCCGACCTCTACGCGGAAGACGGCACCTACCAGGTCACCCCGTTCCTCGAGCCAATGCGCGGAAAGCAAGCCATCCTCGAATACTGGACCAACGTCGCCCAGACCCAGCAAAACATTCAATTTGGATACGAAATTCTCGCCGTAACTGCCGAGCACGGAATAGCCCGCTGGTGGGCTTCCTTTGTGATTGTTCCGCCCGGCCTCCAAACCAGACTCGACGGCATCTTCCTCATCTCCCTGGACGAAAATAGCCGCTGCCATTCCCTCCGCGAGTGGTGGCACAAGCAACAAGTTTGATCGCGCACTCCAGGCCCCCGAACATCTGATCGGTCGGTTCGATTCGGCTCCTATGCGAGCCACTGGCAACTGGGGATTTGTTTTAATCTCCGAAAAGGCACTCCGAATCTGCTTCGAGGTACACGGTCCAAACCATCTGCCTGCTCAATGCTTTCTTTAATCGCACTTCCAATTCTTCTCTGCGGACCGGCTGCCCATTCACCAGAAATCCCCTCCGCGCGTCTACGTACACGCTTACCGTCTCTGTCCAAGGGCTCTTCTCCACTCCCACCACTTTCTGTTCCCGGACATCCACCAATAATCCTTTTTGCGCCAACGGTGCCACTATTGTGAATAAAGCCGAAAATATGAAAATAACACCACCCCAAATCACTCTGAAACTCGACAAATCGCAAATTAGCGCCATCGGCCGATGCCGTTTCCACGGAATCACATTTCGCAACGCCACTTCCGGAAGCATTCGCATCGATTGTTTCTCGGCGATATCGCTCGCGAGCCATCCGCTTCTTCCCAGCAACACCAGCGCGAGGCCCACGCCGCCGAAGAAAAGGCAAGTATCCTGGATCAAAGCGCTATGGAATTCGTCCTCATCCGCCAGTCTCCAGATGCGCAGCCGCGGATGTCGCGCATTCAGACAAGCCACGTCGCGGGGCGCGTCCCATTGCACCCAGTATTTCCCCGCCTTCGGTATCAACTCGTAAGCGAATCCGCGCTGCCGGCCATAGAACCATAACGAATTTATCCAGAGGTCTGTTTTCGCTGCCTCTCTATTGTCGACGCGATATATCCTCCAATCCGCCGCTTGCAATCTCCTCGGTGTGCACGATCCGCCGATCCAATCTTCAATGCTGGAATCCACCAGAATTTCAAACCAGTAGGCCTCTTCGTGTTCAATCTTGAACACCCCGGAATTACCGATTCCGTTTTTTGACCGATATAGGCATGTTGATCAGTTCATGCGTGCGCGTCTTCAACCAGTGGTCGGTCCACAAGGACACCGCCACTCCGGCTACTACTGCGGCTAATCCCACCTTCGCCAATGTTTTAGGTAACATGGCTCTAGTCTATTTGGACTCCGCCACCCGTGCCCGTGTTCCCGGCTTTGTATTTCTGCTTCGCCAACATCGTCGCACGCGCCTCGTTACAACTTGCCAACAAAGTAATTGACACGTACTCGCGCCAGCGGTATACATTCCCCCCATGGCGGCGAAAAACATCTCGTTGCGCGCAATAATTCTCTCCCTCCTAATCCTTGCGGCCGTTTGCACCCTCGCCGGCCCCAAGGACAAGGAGCCTGCCCCGCACTTCAACGCCATCACCACCACTGGCGAAAAATTCTCCAACGAAACCATCCAAGGCAAAGTCGTCCTTCTCGAGTTCTGGACCACTTGGTGCGGCTTCTGCGCCGACGAAGCCGCCTTCGTCGACAAGATCGGCCATGAGCTCGCCGGCAAAGGCCTCGTCCTCCTCGCCATCAACGTCGGCGAATCCAGGAAAACCGTCAAAAAATATCTCGAGCAGCATCCTCGCAACTGCAAGATCGTCATGATGGAAGACACCAATCTCGCCGCCATGTATCAGGCCAACGCTTATCCCATTTACGTGGTCATCGACCGTGACGGCTTCATTGTCGGAACCCAGCGCGGCGCCGGCGGCGAAGATGCTCTTCGCAGACTCATCGCTCGCGCCGGCATCGAATCTCCCGACTCTGACGACTCCGACGCCAATTAGCGCCCTCCTAGGCGCATATTTCTTCACATCGCGCACGTCTAACCTTGTGAAAACATTCATTCGATTGCCCTTACGGTTGAATCCCTAATCTAAGGCATTCCTCAAAACAACCTGTTTCTTGCCCTACTTCCTTTACCAACGCTCTGCGGCCCTTCAGATCTTCCACCCATCCCGTCTCTCCAGCCGGTGGCACTTTGGAACACCCTGCCCCTTGGGCCAGTTGGCCCCAACGTTTCCAAGCCTGATAACTGTCTTAGTGGCTCGGGTGTGTCCCCGAGCCGAGGAGGGGGCGATGTCTCGCAATCGATTATTTATTATTTTGGGTGGGTGTTTGCTTGCGGCTTCCGCCGCGTGGGCCGATGACGTTGGCTACGTCGAATGTTCCAGCCATCCAGATGGCACGCAAGTTTTCGCAAAGCCTAGGAAATCTCCCGAAGTCGTGGCATCCATGGCTTGCGGCGAGCGTTTCACCATTCTGGTTTACGGGTTTGTCTTCTCCAGGGTCCAGACCGGTGACGGCAAGGTCGGCTACGTCTATTCAAACATGATCGCTGTCGACCGCGCTGCAGCTCCCGTGCAAAAGCCAGCTTCTCCTCAAATGGTCGCTGCCTCAGAAAAAGTTCCTGTTCGCACTGCGCCAGTTGAGCAGCCTGCTCCACCACCGGTTGCAAAGCCTCAACCCGCGCCTGCTCAATCGACTGTAACCGCCGCGCCCCAACCAGTATCCCCGGCACCGGCATCACCCGCACCCGCAGCGTCCGCCGCGCCCACGTCGGCAGCGGCCACGCCAAATCTCCCCGAAATAACGGTGCCCGCCGCCCCGCCCGCGCCCGCAGCAGCACCCGCTTCTGGGTCGCTCCTGCCCACGCCGTCTGTCCCGGAAACAACCGTAACCCCGGCGCCAGTTTCTTCTGCGACCGCACCTTCGGCAGCCACGTCCAGTGTCCCGGAGCCAGCCGCGCAGCCTGAACCATCCGCGGCGGCTCAACCTCAACCAGAAGCGGCTCAACCGCCAGCTATCCGGCCCGTAGAGTCGCATACCACCTGGGAGCGTCCTCTCCCGGGCGGGCGCACTACTACGCCTCGCGTTGAAGTCTTTGGCGGCTACTCCTTTGCCCGTCTGGACGGCGGCGCGGGGTCTCATACCAACTTAAACGGCGCCATGGGGTCCTTCGGCTGGAATTTCAAGCCATGGTTGCAGATCGTCGCCGATAGCAGCTACAACTTCGTAACCATCAGCGGCACCAAGAACATCCTTTATGGAAATCATTTCGGCGCGCGTTATTTCTACCGTAAGCATAGTCCATGGGGTATCACGCCGTTTGTTGAAGCCCTCGTCGGCGGCTCCCGCGCAGACACCACCGTTACCGGAGTCGGCGGCTACACTACTTCCGCGAACTGCATGTCGTACAAAGTGGGCGGCGGCTTGGATATCCACCCCTCTCGCCACTGGGAAATCCGCGTGCTCGATTTTGACTACTACCGGACTTCCTTCGGCACCAATGTTCACCAGAACAACTATTGGGCCTCCACCGGTATCGTCCTCCGCCTCTTTGGCGGCGCCGAGTAACGCCCAGATCGATTTGTCGTAGCCCTCGCCATCAATCTAAATATAGGGGCACCCGCCGTGGCGGGTACCCCTGTTTTTTCTTGTCCAGATGTAAGAGCGCAACACGATGCGCCCTGTGCGTTCGAGGCGTAGTGGCTGTCCTTCACAGCCGCCTCTTTTTCTTCTCACCTTGTTGTAGTGGTGGGTCTTCAGACCTGCGTTGTCATGCTCTTCTTGCCGTAGGATATCTAAGCTTGAGCGCCTTCTCGAACCTCCGCCTGTCGATCACGAACTTTGCCGCCCTCCGGCTTCGTCCGCACGTAGGCGTCCTCCTGCTGCCACTTCCGCGCCAGTTCGTCCAACCCGCTCAACACCTTGCTGATGTCCTTCATCCGATTCGTGATGCTGTAGGTCACCGACGGAGGAATGGTCGGCTCATAGTCGCGGAGGACGAAGCCTTTTTGCTCCAGAACGCGAAGGCGCTCCGTTAGCACCCGCGAAGAAATCCCCTCCACTTGCCGGCGTAGCGCTCCAAACCGCGTGGGGCCGTTCGTACTCAGAACCCACAGAACGTGCATGGTCCAGGGCCGTGCCAGGACTTCCAGCAACTCACCGAAGGGGCAATGGGGTGGTTTTATTGCTGACTCTCGCATGTGAACTCCTTACTTGGTTACTTTAAAGTTCCTACTTTACAAATGCAAGTAGTTATTTAAAGTAACCAAGAAGCATCTCAGGTCATCGAAACGGGCATAAGGAGGATGTACATGGCAACGAATTCAGTGGCAATTTCCCAAGGTGCGGAGACGCGAAGCCTTTCCCAAGGAGCAGTGGTCGTCTTGGGACGGTTTTTATTCGCGCTGATTTTCCTGGTAGCTGCCCCCAATCACTTCACCAAGCAAACCATCGCCTTTTCGGCTTCTCAAGGCGTGCCTTTGGCTTCCATCGCGGTTCCGCTTTCCGGTGTGCTGGCCATCGCTGGCGGCCTCAGTATTTTGTTGGGGTATCGCGCAAGACTTGGCGCTTGGCTCATTGTGCTGTTTCTGATTCCGGTTACCTTGATGCTGCACAAGTTCTGGCTGGTGACCGATCCCATGATGGCGCAGATCCAAATGATTCTCTTCATGAAGAATGTTTCTATGCTCGGCGGCGCCTTGCTCATTTCTCAGTTCGGCGCAGGCCCCTTCAGCCTCGATGCCCGGCGCTCGGGCTGAACGGGTCCAAAAAGAGAGAACCAAAATGCACATTCAATCTGAATCACCAAGTCTTGTTGCCATCAAAACCCCGATCTCACACGAAGCCCTCGATCAGCTATTTCGCGAAGCCCGCACCCACTCCACGTGGCTTCCCGAACCCGTGCCAATCGAGCTCCTGCGCAAGGCTTACGAACTGGCGCGTCTTGGGCCGACCAGCGCTAATGCATCGCCTGCCAGGTTCGTCTTTCTGACCACTCCAGGCGCCAAGGCGCTCCTTAAGCCAACCCTTGCCCCCGGCAATGTCGACAAAACCATGGCTGCTCCTGTAACCGTGATCATCGCCTGGGACACGGAATTCCATGAGCATCTTCCCAAGCTCTTTCCACATGCTGACCTACGCTCCTACTTCGCAGGAAATAAACCTCTAATTGAGGAGAACGCCCTCCGCAACAGTTCACTGCAAGCCGCCTACTTCATCCTGGCCGCGCGCGCTTTGGGCTTGGATTGCGGACCGATGTCCGGTTTCGACGCAGATAAACTCAATGCGGCATTCTTTCCAGACGGCAAGTGGAAAGTGAATCTTCTCTGCAACCTGGGCTATGGAGACTCAAGCAAGCTCCGCTCTCGCAATCCTCGCCTGAATTTTGAGGAAGCATCTGTAATTCTGTAAGGTCGAAACTCATCAGACAGTGGCACAGCCTTCAGGCTGTGCGCCTTTGACTCTATTGTTTCTGTCGCCGCTTACCGTAGGGGCGGAGCTCAGCCCCACTCCGCGCTAGCAACGCACGTCATTCCGAACGTAGCAGGCCGATTTTTTCTTCCGCATTCGCTCCTGCGAACGCGTCGGCCTGCGCAGAGAGACCTCCGCCCCATCGCTCGCCTTTTTTGTGAGCGATGAAATCTCTCCTCTTTTTGCCTTGATCACCCAGAAATCCGAACAAGTGTCACTCGCCGCAGCGTTATAATCCCTCAAAACTCATCGAGGCGCATCCCCATGAAGAATCCCAGAAAAATTATCGTCCACATCGCCACCAGCGCCGACGGCTTCATCGCCCGCCCCGACGGCGACGTCGCCTGGCTCGACCGTCCCCGCCCCAAGGGCAATTACGGCTATCTCGCCTTCTTCAAATCCGTCGACACCATCCTCTGGGGCTATAAGACCTACGCCAAGGGCATCGAGATGGGCATGGAGAAAGGCTTTAAGGCCGTCGGCTTCGGTCCAAAAATCAAGAACTATGTCTTTTCCCGCCAACGCCGCGAGGCACCGCTGCCAACCTTCGAATTTGTCAACGAGCCCGTCAAAACTTTTGCCCAGCGCCTGCGCGCCCAGCCCGGCAAAAATATCTGGATGATGGGCGGCGGCGAAATCATCGCCTCCTTCTTGGACCAGGGCGAAATCGACGAGTTCCGCATCCACCTCATCCCCATCCTCATCGGCGAAGGCATCCCCCTCATTCAGCCTCGCCATCGCTCCAGTTCACCCTGACGAAGGAAGGGCCGCCTCAAACTCCTCTCCTCGAAATCCTTCCCCGACGGCGTCGTCCTCCTCCACTACCGCACTACTCCTCCTTCCTGAACGCTATCTCCGTTGTAGGGGCGCGGCTTTAGCCCCGCCCGCTCGAACATTGCCCACGAGGCCGAACGGCCGTCTTTGTTGGATGATGAATTTAGAACCAGGGAGGACGGCGGGACTTGCGAACTTGCCTAGGCCACTCTAGCCGTCAACTGCATGTTGAGTGCAGACAAGGGAAAAACATCTCCCGAATAAAAGAGCGCCTCTATATTCCTAGCGGCGGAGACGGAGTGTTCGGCGGACATCATGGGGTGTCGAACGCGCTGGGGAAATTCGTCATACGTTTTCCCTTCGAGTCGCCTGCCAGCCTTCGCCTTGCGAACTCCGCCCCATTGTTTGAAGAAGAAAGGAACACTGCTGCGCTTGCACTGATCCCGAAGTGGCAGGACCCACTCCTTCTTCATTGGCCTGGCGCCTGCTCCGCTCTCCCCACCTACAATCATCCAGTCGATGCCTTGCAGGTCTAGTCTGCCCATGTCTTCCAGCAAGGGCTCCACAGAGAGAAAACGAATCTCGGCGTCTGCGTTTCGCAAGTCTTCGATGCGCGGCAAACCATACTTCTTATCTTCCACGCTGACACCCCACCAGATGTGCTGCTGCCCGGCGGCAAAACGAAGCTTTGTATTGAGGAGATCGCGGAGGCGCTCCGACCGTTTGGTCAGCACCTGATAGGTATGCCATCTCGCAGCCACCATCACTTGGGCCACCGCTACAACGTAATTGTCTGGAACTTCATCGTGAAACAGGTCGCTCATTGAATTGACGAAGATCATTTTCGGTGCGCGCCACCGAAGTGGTTCCGCAAGCTTCTCCGGGACTAGCCGCAGATCAAAACCTTGCTCATACGGATGCCCCTTGACCCCTCTGAAGCGTTCCGCAAATGTTTCGGCATAGCAATGTTTACAACCAGGACTAATTTTCGTGCAGCCCCGCACGGGGTTCCAGGTTGCATCCGTCCATTCAATCGTCGAATTGGAACTCATGATTTTACCCTCTCGGGAAATGTGACGAGCACGCCGTCTGCAAAGGTGACCTCGCCAAGCTTCCTGGGCCGCTTTGCGGCCGGCGGTTCGGCCTTTACTTTATTGTTTGCTTCTAACCTCGTAAGGGCCTTCTTATAGTTAGCCTTGATGAATCTCCTTCCCACATTATGGCGCTCATAGACCTGACGCATAGTTAGTTTCTGACCGGCAAAGTGCGTCAACAACAACTCTTCGAGATCGCCCAGGGGTCTGAGGAACTCGAATAATGTTTGATACTTTTCAGTCGCATCAAAATACGCAAATGAGGCTACTCCTTGGTCATGCTCCGAGCTCTCCTTTGCCATGATTTCTTTCATGATCTCGTAGCCCTTGAAGTGCTTGCTAGCGAACATGAGATGATGCGTCGTTCGCCCACCTTCTTCAGTTTTGAATGTGAAGGGCAAGACATAGGCAATGCCAGATTCATTCAAGGCCCTCGATAACTCCTCAACGATTACTGCCTCTCGCTCATCTGGGTGGAGACCTAACAATTTCTCTCGAACTGCATCCGCCCTTTTTTCTCCAAACAGATCATTCATGTGCTCTCGCACCATCTCGTTGTTCAAACCGGCGTTTATGCGATTGTAGTTAAAGAAAAACACACAGTCGCAACCCCAGTTCTGCAAGACAGAACTAATTAGTGCGATTGAAAGCCCCTTGTATCCCCACGGATCAACAAAGAGCAATGTAGGAATTAATCGCGTCTTCTGAAAGCTCTCAACAATTGCCTGGCCGATTTCCTCATTCTCGACACGCGGCTTGTATTTGAGTGTCTCAATCCCAGGGATGGAATTGATGGTCTCCTGAAGAGACCTAGCAAAGTCCAACCTCTTGTCGTTAAATACCGTTACAAGCATTTGGCGTAGGCGAGGATCCTTGATCGCTGTCTGCAGTACGATGACCGGAGTCGACGGGGTGTCATCCTTATACTTTCCTGGTCCGGCGAATAGATCCATATACGCAATCCTGTTTCCCCGCCCCTTCATAGTAGAAGTGATTACCTGTGCCCAAGCCCAAAAATACTTCGCGACGATTCTCGACTTAATGCGAGACTGTTGGCGTGATTCCTCAAAAAAATCAGTGCTAGTCGTCATCTGCAAAACCGAAACTGCGAATTAATCCCTGAGGGACTGTAGTAAGGACTATACATCACCAACCTTGTCGTCCAAATACTAATGGCGCCAATCGCACAGTTTAAGATTCGCTTTTTATTCGCCAGTAGTCAAGTGGGATCGCTGGCGCGTGGCAGCCTCAACCATCCCGTATCTCTTAAGGTGAGGTGCTGTGCGACGGGCGGCCGGATGCGCTGAACCGATGCTATGCTCCGTTGTGACCCGGCAACACAGCCACGGAGGTCACATCATGAAACTTTTAGCTGTAACTGGCGCTCTACTTTTTGTTTCCGGGTCCGCCCACGCACAAGCCCCAGCGCAAACACAAACGCAAGCGCCAGCGCAGGCGGCAAAGCCTTGTGAAGAGCTGAAGGATGAAATCACCAAGAAGCTCGACGCCAAAGGCGTGAAGGGTTACACCCTGGAAATCCTCGCCAAGGACAAGGACGCGGAAGGCAAAACCGTCGGCACTTGCGACGGCGACACAAAGAAGATCCTGTATAACAGGACCCCCGCCCCCGCCGCCACCCCGGCAAAAGAACCACCCAAGTCCTAATCCACGAGCTATTGCACTGGCCGGGTGCCCCAGGTCCGGTTTCATACCTGGGGTTTTTGACTTTGCTTTCTCTTACCCGTCACGAGCCCGCCCGCACCGTTCAGCCAGCCCATAGCCATCCAGCGCCGATTGATACGCATCCTCCTGCGACCTCCCGCCAGTGCTGATGCGCCAATCACCGATATCCCGGCCAAGGATTTCTGAGGTAGAATGCGGGCATTCTCAGGCCGCGCAGAAAATCACAAATGCACGAAGAGATCGGGAGGAATGATGGCGACGGCCGTGTTAGAGCCTCGAGAGTCGCGCCTGGATCGGTACTTTTTTCCGGGACTGGCGCTGCTGATGTTGGCGACAGTGTTTTGGGGATTTGCGCGCTCGTACTTCCTGGCGGGAGTGTTTAAGGCCCCGCTGCCCAACTGGCTGATTCATCTGCATGGGGCCGCGTTTACCTCGTGGATTCTGCTGCTGATTGCCCAGACCACCCTGGTGGCGTCGAACCGTGTGGACGTCCACCGCAAGCTGGGGCTGGCCGGATTTGGCCTGGCGTGCCTGATGGTCGTTCTAGGCATTTCAGCGTCCACGGACTCTTTGCGAAGATCCTTTGGCGCCGGGGCCACCGCGGCAGGCGAGCTGGACCCGAAAACGTTTTACATCATTCCGCTCACGGACATGCTGATTTTTGGGACGCTGGTGTTTCTGGCGTTCCGGGCGAGATCCAATCCTCCGGCCCACAAGCGCTTGATTCTGGTGGCCACCACAGCGCTAACGCTGGCGGCGGTGGCCCGTTGGCCGATTCCGTTTATCCAGCACCATCCATTGTGGGTAGCCGAGTTGTTCACGTATGGATTCTTGGCGCTGTTGCTGGCGTACGATGTGTACAGCACGGGCAAGATGCATCGCGTGACGATTTGGGCCAGCGCCTTCCTGATCGCGGTGCAGCGCGTTAGGGTGCCTCTGGGAGAAACGGCTGCCTGGCATGGTTTCGCCACTTGGGCGCAAAACCTGGCAAGGACGATTCATGGATGATACCCGGGGGCCGTTCGGTCCAACGGTACACCGATATCAGTACCACTCAGTTATGTGTTGACAGAATTAGCGTCGCATGTTATCATGGGTTGTGATTATTCGCTCCACTCTCCGCCGACGCTCCCCTAAGTCCTTACCACTCAATCCTTTTGCCGATCCCCACCCTCTAACCCCTGTCCCATCAATTCTTTACAAAAAGCATGGGGGAAGAGGGACGAAGCCCTTTCGACCCTCGGATGTGCGTAGCTTGCATCCCGAAGGGGGGCACGGGACGCAGTTTGCATCCCGAATGAATCTAAATCCTTTAGAATGCGCAGTTGCAGCCAAACACCGTGTTTTGACGGTTTTTAGCCGCAATCGTCCAAGGCCAAGTCCTTTAGAATCCGCACTTCTGAGCCTCCTCGCAAGTGTTGATTCTAAATGGTTTACAGCTCAGGCTAACCCTTTTAGATGCAACACTTACAAAAACCACCGGGGTGGGGACGGAGTTCAATCTTTGGGCTTCACGGAACACGTAGCACGGGGCACTGGTCACGGGACACGGATCACGCATCTCTATCCCATCCGTCCCATTGCAGCGCAACCCCTTTGGTGCCACAATCCCCAAAGGTGCCAAGTTTCTTTACGATCCGGGGAAACAACTTCGCTCCCCCTGGTGTCTAAGAATAGTGAGCGGACATCGGGAACTGTCCACCGACGTTCCCGGTCGCAAGCCGCTCGTACTTACGAGCGCACTTGCAAGAAGGCCTAGGTCCAGCGTTCTAGCACAAAGGGCGTTATTGGACCGATTAGCAGGGTGGCTCGCCCTCCCGCGGCGGGTCGGAAAGGCCGGCAGTGTCCGATTGGGCTAATGCCCTTTCTTGGGGCCGCGATGAAGCCGAACTCGTCCATGAGCTGCAAGCTGGCTCGGAGACGGCCTTCGACTGGCTGGTCACGCACTATCATGCGCCGGTCTATAACCTGATCCTCAGCATGCTTGGCGACACTTCCGATGCCGCCGACGGCTCCCAGGAAGTCTTTTTGAAAGCCTTTCGCGGTATCCGCAATTTCCGCCAGGGCAGCTCTTTGAAAACGTGGCTCTACCGCATCG
>WNFF01003528.1_pt1 | contig 12800 bp, 13 predicted proteins | sample 5400441 | NCBI WGS metagenome assembly WNFF01 (sample SAMN13153345, study PRJNA577476) | soil metagenome | isolation source: 120 cm saprolite under Douglas fir tree site 2 hole 3 replicate 1 | place: USA:California | collected 2015-04-18
TACGAGCAAGGCGGCGAGCTGGTAGGCGTGATGGGGATCCAGGACCGCGGCGAGGTGGAGCTCATCCGCCACGCCTACGTGAAGACCGCGAAGCGGAACCACGGTATCGGTGGGTTGCTGCTCGAGCGCCTCGAGAGCAGGACCAGAAAGCCGATCCTGATCGGCACCTGGGCCGCCGCGACCTGGGCCGTGCGGTTCTACGAGAAGCACGGCTACCGGAACCTGTCGCGGGAGGAGACGGCCCGCCTTCTGCGAAAATACTGGAACATTCCGGAGAGGCAGATCGAGACTTCGGTGGTGCTCGCGAGCCCCGCCTGGCAATAATGACCGGCCGGACAGCGATTTTCAGGGCCGCCGCGCTCCTGCGACCGTCCGAGAGAACCCGAATTCTCCGCGAGGAAACCGCTCGTTGGAATGGCTCCCCATTGGACACCGATCTAGAACGCTTTTCTCTCGGTGGTCCGAGAATCAAGTACTTAGGTGCGGTTGTTCGTGATCGAGAGTGGTGCCCGGTCGCAATCACGAACTCTCTCTGTGTTAAGCGGGTGCGAGTGACGTCGCGGGTTAACACAACAGAGAATCCACGACCCGTGCGCGCACCGTTCTGGCGGGCACCCGCTGTTACGGGGGCGCCTGTGATCGCGGTGGGGCGCCCGGGTTCACGTCGCTACCACCTGGAAGAGCCCGGCGACGCGCAATCAACGCTGGTGTCGCCGCACGCGTGTGACGGGGCGTCCGACCGCCAAGCCTGCTCTGCGCAAGGCTGGCACCTCGTGCACGCCCTCTCCGTCACACCCCAGGTGCGACTGCGAATGGTCTTCAACAGTGACGCAAACGACAACCACTCGTCGCCGGTTCGACCTCCTTCGTTCATGCCACGCATCGACTACCAAGGCTTCTTCTACAAGCGGCCCGCGCAACGGCCGCCTTGGGTGCGATCTCTCGCCGACGCCGCCGGCGGCTTTTGGCTGATCTCTCCGAGCTTCGCCGTCGGCCACCACTCGAACGGGCAGGAATACTGTCGTTTCGATCCGACGGGCAAGACGAAGGACCCGAGCGAGTGTCCACCTTGGGATGGGGACCTCGGCAAGCTGAACTTCCGCAGCGGAGACTTCTCGACCAACTACCTGATCGAGCGCGTGCACGTCGCCTGGATCGACCTAGACGCTTACGACTTCGAGGTTCGTCGCTATGCCGCGGGAGTCATCTTCGAACAGAACCCCAAGCACCTCTTCGGGGGGAGCGGATTGAACGACCAAGAGTATCCGCTCTACGGACCGTGGAGGGTAGGACTTCAACTTGAGGCGAGTTGGAACACCGGGTGGGACGATAAGGGTAAGGATTCCGGAACCGCAGGCCAGTGGGGCGTGCTGATCGAGGGCCACAAGTTCTTCGGCGTTGGCGAAGGGATCGCGAGCTATAGAGCGCTGGCGGAAGTGCGTCGGACCTTCGACCGGCTCTTCGGGTTCGGGCTCTTTGCGCGGTTCTATTCGGGCCAGGACTATCTGAACGTTCTCTTCGTCCGCACCATCCCCTGGACGATCCAGCTGGGATTCGTGTTCGACTCGAACCAGCGATTGCGCCAAGCGTTCTGAACGGCCGCGACCACATCGTGCAAGCCCGATAAGCGGGCATCCGTCAACAACGTCGCGCACTTAGGCTGAGTCGATCCCAGCTCGATCGCTACACGCAACCCCCGAAACCCTGCGCTCGTGTGTCGTGGAGGGCCAGTTCGGTACCGGACGGAACATGAGGAGCCCCGAATCAGGCGATTCCTTGGTCCACCGGTGTCCCAAGACAGCCCGCCGGAGCAAATCGCGACGCCCAGGATAGGCCCAACCCTGCGCGACTGCGGCGTACTGCGCGCTGCGGCGAGACCCACAGGCGGCTCGTACAAGACCAGGTGCCGCGGGCGACTCCGTACGCTCGGCAGATGGAACTTGCCCGACGCCGTTTTCTCGTTGCCATGCGCCGACACGTTCAGCACCTCCGGCTGTCGCGTGGCACACGCCCGCCGTGTTCTGATAGAGGAGGACGATGCCGCAGGGGAGGAGGCGGAGGCGACAAAGCGCCGCTTATCTGTGATTCGCCCTGTGCCAGATCAAAATGCGGGCGGCCGGTCGGTGCATGCTTTTTTCCCGAGCTCCACCGACCCGAAGGGAGGAACGCCAGATGCCAAGAGTCAAAGTGAACGACATCAACATGAACTACGAGCAGCAGGGCGCGGGCGAGCCGCTGCTGCTCATCCCCTATCTGGCAGCCGACAACGCCTGCTACGCGTTTCAGGTCGCGGAGTACGCCAAGCACTTCACCTGCATCTCGGTGGACCCGCGCGGCGCCGGCGAGACCGACAAGCCCGCGGGCACGTACTCGATGGAGATGTTCGCCGACGACGTGGCGGGGTTCATGCACGCCATCGGGGTCGCGCGGGCGCACGTCTCCGGCCTGTCGCTTGGGGCCGCGGTAGGGATGTGGCTCGCGGCCAAGCATCCGCAGCGGGTCAAGTCGCTGTCGTTGCACAGCGGCTGGAGCAAGACCGATCCGTTCCTAAAGACAGTGGTGCAGGGCTGGCAGGTGATGGCCAAGGGCATGGGCAGCGTCACCGAGATGATAATCCTGGGCATTTTTCCCTGGTGCTTCACGCCCGAGCTGTACGCCGCGAAGCCTGAGTACATCGCCTCGCTCGCCGAGTTCGTGCGCGGCAGGCCCAGGCAACCGCTCGAGGCGTTCATGCGCCAGTCCGACGCGGTGATCGCGCACGACGCCGAGGCGCAGCTCGGCAAGATCAAGGCGCCGACGCAGATCACCTTCGGCCGCCACGACCTCGTCACCTCGACGCGGTTTGCCGAGCGCATGCACAAGGGCATCGCGGGCTCGGAGCTCGTCGTGTTCGATGGCTGCGCGCACGCGCCGATCTATGAGAACGTGGCCGACTTCAACGCCAGGACGCTCGCGTTCCTGAGGCGCCACTAGGCCCGGAAGCGCAGCGTCACGATCACCAGGCCGAGCGTGAGCAGCGCGATACAGCACCTTCCCATCCGCAAGCAACGTCGCGCTGTGAACGCCGAGGCGCAGCTCGGCAAGATCAAGGCGCCGACGCAGATCACCTTCGGCCCGACTTCGATGCCCTCGTCGTCGCGATGTCTGCGACGGCGAACTGCTATTCGCACAAACCTGTTCCGCGGGGCGAGTTCGCACAGGTAAGCTCTTGCCGTCGCAAGCGATGCCATCTTCGCCATCGGGACGCGCCAGGTTGCCGGGCAGGCGGACGGCGTTCGTATCGCGTGTCGCGCAGCAGTCCGCTGCCCCCTACTCGCACTCAGCCACAACAGCGCCGGACCGACGATAGTCGAGACCGATGAGTACCTCAAATGAGCACTAACGCGAACCGATGAGCCTCGTGCCGAGACCCGGGGCCACCTGGTCCCAAGCCAAATGCCTCGTGCCACGCCGTGCCATCGTGGACGAGGCGCGTAGCGGCGGCGCACGAAATCCGCGATTCGGCCCCCGACTCTTCTACACCTTGCACACCCGCCGCAACTAGTTGCTTACGGTTGCTTGAATACGTCTACAACGATCAGCACCGCTGGGCTAGTCCCTTTATTCTCGACCCAGTGAGTAATACCCTTTCCTGCAGTTGAGAGCGTATCGTTAGAGCGCACCTTGATATAGCCGCCCGCTCGATATTCGGTAAGCGTGCCCTGAACGAGGTACGAGGCATCGGGTCGGTCATCGTGGCTGTGAATTCCGAGGACGCCCCCAGGTTCCACGTTCAATTTCCGAATGCGGAGTTGACGGCCTTTCATGTCGTCGGCCCAAGGGGCGAGATCGATCGCTACAGGGGCGCTGATCTGAACGCCTTTGTTCTCCGTTGGTGGCGCCTGTTCCCCGACTACCGTGCCGATTCCGAAGGCCAACGCCATGGCACCAATCAACAGGCCGATTTTGGTGTATCGCTGCATGTTCATGCTGGTTCTCCCTTGATTCATTGCTTCGCTTGGTTCACGGGGATCGTTACTGGTTGGGCCAAATGCGGTGATCCCCATCTGCGGCTTAATCACACTTGGCTTCTGTGGTCGCGGGATCCACGCGGCCTCCAGCGCGCGATGCCGCACCATGCTAGCCCAATGCGCACCGGCCCGTGAGGGGTTCCGCAATGGTGCAAAGTTATCGTGCCGTCGATTGCCGGGGGGGCTGGCCGTACCCTGTCTGCGTTTCAGCCGCCGTGGTCCGCCAGGAAAGCGAGCAGGGCCGGTTGAATGGCTGCGGGTCTCCTCTCCCTCCACCGGCTGAAAGTTTTCCTTTTTGTTGCGGTCGGAGCTTGCCGTGAAGCCCACTTGACCTTGGTAGCGCGGCCGGGTTACCGAAGTCCGAGCGCCACGCCGCATGCCGGCTGGCCATTCTCCACGCGCCGGGGTTCGCCCGCCTTGATGATGTACCAGCCGAACAACCGGGTGTTGATCGTGCCGCTGTTGACGATGGTGTGGGGCTGATTGCTTTCGGTGAGCGATTGGCCAGCCGTGTAAGTGTGCTTCACACAGTTTCGATCGTACCAATCGATCGCCCCTTCTTTGACAGTGACCATCAGGAGGCCTGGGTGGTTATGCCACCCGCTATATCCACCGGGGCCGATAACGATCTCCTGGGAGTAGAAGTCCGCCGGACCACTGGTTTGCAAGGTAAGCTCCCAATCCTCCCCGTCCTCCCCTCCTCTTCTTACCGTGAGATCCTCTTGTAGCGCACCCGCAGTTCTCCCCTGGGATGGGAACACGTTCGAAAGGATTCCAAATGGTGGAGTTGCAATCGCGATCGCCGGAATGAGGATACCGCCGATTGCAAACAACGCTTTCCTTGTCGTGTTCATTTTGTCGAGCCTCCTTTTTTGAGCGGAGTCGTGCCCGCCGTATTCACCAGGACGGCGACAGCACCTCTTGTCGGAGCGACACACGTGGAAGTCGGCTTGCCTCTAGCGATGGGTACGGGGTCGCGGGCGGGTGTGACGGGTCGTTCTGCGGTTTCGCCCGTGCTAACCTCAGGCCGTGTCCGCCGACGAACGAATGCTGTCGTTGCTGTCCGCAGGGGACGTGCGCCAGGCCGCGACCGAAGTGATCCGGGCGCACGGGCCGGCGGTGCTGCGCTATTTGCGCGCCCTCCTGCGCGACGAGGCATTGGCCGACGACGCCTTCTCCCTCTTCGCCGAGTGGGCTTGGTCGGCGATCGGGAGCTTCCGCGGGGACTCCCCGATTCGCGCCTGGGCCTTCGGCATCGCCTGGAACGCAGCCCAGCGCGTCCGCGGCGAGGCCTGGCAGAAGCGCCGCGAGCGGCTGCCGACGAGCGAGGCCTCGAAGCTCGCCCAGGACATCCGGACGTCTTCAGCCCGCAAGCGCGAGCGGCGGGCGGACGAGTTGGAAGAGCTGCGCAGGGAGCTGGCTCCGGACGAGCAGAACCTGCTCGTGCTGCGCCTGGAACAGAATCTCTCCTGGAGCGAGATCGCAGCCATCCTATCCGGCGCGGGCGAGTCCGTGGGCGCCCCGGCGCTCCGCAAGCGCTTCGAGCGGCTGAAGGAGCGGCTCGGACAGCTTGCGCGCCGGCGCGGGCTCCTGTCCCGAGAGCGGCCGCCGTAGGTTGACGGTCCTGGCAAGCCGGCGATTCCGGCCGGGTGCCGAGTGGACGCAGTAGCAGGTCCGGACAGGGGGCCGCTCTCTAGGGGACCGCTACTCGGGGGCGCTCCGGACTGGTAGGCTGTCCACGGCGACCAGGTGAAGGCATGGCGAAGCAAGGCCCGCGAGTGGCCGGAGACTCGACAACGGCAACTGACTCGCAGCGCGAGGCGGGAAGCATCGCGCCGGGAACGTTGTCGGCGCTGCTCGCGGAGCTGGCGCGAGCGCCCGAAGAGCGGTCGGAGGATCCTGAGCCCATCCCCGGGACGGTCATCGGTCGGTTCGAGCTGGTGCGCGAGCTGGGGCGCGGCGGCTTCGGCGTGGTGTGGGAGGCGCGGGACCGTGAGCTCGACCGGTCGGTGGCATTGAAGCTGCTGCGGCCGGGGAGGAAGGCGGAGCTCCGGGGGGAGACGCTACGGCGGGAGGCGGAGGCGGTGGCTCGGCTGTCCCACGACAACATCGTTGCACTCCACGACGTGGGGAAGAGCGAGCGCGGGCCGTACCTGGTGCTGGAGCTGCTCCATGGGAGGACACTCGCGGAACGGTTGGCGGAGGGTCCGGTTGCGCTGCGGGAAGCGTTGCGGATCGCCGTCGAAGTCGCAAAGGGCATGGCCTATGCCCATGCCGAAGGGGTGGTGCACCGTGATCTCACGCCCGGGAACGTCTTCTTGTGCGACGACGGCCGCGTGAAGCTCCTCGACTTCGGGCTGGCGCACGCCTTCGGTCAGCAGCGACAGCCGGGAGGGACGCCGGCGTACATGGCTCCGGAGCAGTGGCGGAAGGCGCCGGAGGACGAACGCACCGACGTCTTTGCGCTGGGCGCGATCCTATATCGGATGCTGGCGAACGCGCTGCCGTTCGACGGCGAGAAAGAGACGATCGGGAGCCGGCCGGCGCCGGCGCTGGAGACCCCGGACGCGCCAGAGCTCGGCACACTCGTCGCGCGGATGCTGGAGAAGGACCCAGTGAAGCGCCCGCGGGACGGGAGCGAGGTGCTCCGCGAGATCGAGCAGCGTCTGGAGGAGCTGGAGCGGGCGGACCCGGGGGCGACGCCAGCGCCGGTGACGGCGCGGCGGCACCCGAAGTGGCGCGTGGTGGCGCTAGTCGCGGCGGGCTCGGCGACCGGGATCACCGCCAGCATGGCCTACCGGCTCTGGCCCCGCACAGAGATCCCGCCGGTCGTCCTCTCGGTGGCTGATTTCGAGAACGACACGGGCGAGAAGGATCTTGACGGTCTTTCCGGGATGCTCATTACCACGCTCGAGCAGTCGAAGCGGTTCTCGGTCCTGACCCGCGCGCGCATGATCGACCTCGCCCGGCAAGCGGGGGCCGAGCGACTGGAGCGGATCGACGAGGCGCTCGGGCGCGAGGTGTGTCGGCGCGGCGCGGCCAACGCGCTGGTGGTAACGGCACTGCACAAGTTCGGCGACCAATACGCAATCGACGTGAAGATCATTGACCCGGAGAAGCACGCCTATCTGATGTCCTTCCAGGAGAGAGGGCGGGGGAAGGAGAGCATCCCCGCGTTGATCGACAAGGTATCCGAGCGCGCGCGCATCGGGTTCTCCGAGCGGCGGACCGAGGTCGATGCCTCACGAGTCAAGGTGGCCGAGGCGATCACTCCGAACCTCGCGGCATATCAGCATTACTTCCTGGGCGAGGAACTGTTGAACCGCTTGCCGACGGATTTCGTTCAGCTCTCGCAGGCGCGGGAGGAGTTCCGGAAAGCGGCCGCGCTCGATCCCAACTTTGCCATGGCCCATTACCGCGAAGCCCACACGCTCCTGATCGAGGACCGCGATGCACACGTCCCCATCGCAGCGGCCGCGGCACGCCTCGGAAGCCTCGGAGCCAAGGAGCGCGCCTACGTGCTCGCACTGCAGGCGCGGATCGAGAAACGCCCGGCCGACGCGATCGCTCGCTACGAAGAGCTGCTGCGCGCGTATCCGGCCGAGAAGGAAGCGCACCTCCTGCTGGCTCAGCTCCGCTGCGCGGAGGGCCAGAGGGCACGTTCGGAGTTTGCCCGTGGCGCCGAGGAGGCACGGGCGGCCCTCGCACTCGATCCTGGCTACACGCTCGGCGGCTTGCTCCCAGTCGGCGAGGCGCGCGCTCCGGGATGGCAGCAGCTCTCGGCGTGGGAGCACCTGATCCTCTGCGAGTTCTTCGGAGGCAACCCACGCGGCGTACTCGATGCGGCCAAAGAGTACGCACGGCGTGTCCCAACGGTGCTCTCGATGACGCAGCTCGGGTACGCGGAGCTGGGCGTCGGTCGTGTGGACGAGGCGGCGCGGGCGTTCGCGCAAGCGGACCGGACATACCCGGAAGACCCCGAAGGGATCCTCGGGCTCGCGGCTGCGCGGCTGAAGCAGGATGACTTCGCGGGTGCGGAGGCGGAGTACCGCCGCCTGCTCAGCGGCCGCCCGGAGCGGCAACGTGAGGGTCACTACGGACTCTCCTGGACGAGCGCCTACCGCGGACGTTACCGCGAGGCAGTGCAGCGACTAGACGAGGTGGTGCGCCTTGACCGCGCGCTGCGGGACGCGCCGGATCTGGCGCGTGCCTTTGGACATCAGGCACTCTGGCTTTCCCTCGCGACCCGCGACTTCGCGCCGACCCAGGAGAAGATCGCGCGCGGGATCGACGCCATCGACGAGGCCGTCGAGCCAGCCATCGTATATCGCCACTTCTACTGGTTCGCTATCACGGCGGCCCTGGTGGGCGGTCGCGGGGACGTGGTGGACGATCTCGTCAAGCGCAGCGCCGGCCTCGGTGGCAATCACCCCGCGGGCGTGCTCGCTGTGGAGAAGTTGCGGCAAGCTGGTGAGGACGCGAAGGCGCGCGAGGAGCTTCGCGCCCGCACCGGCCGACGCCTGGGCAACGGACTCGAGGCCTACGCCGCGGAGTGGGCGCTGTCGGAGAAACACTACGGCGACGCCGTCGACGCGACGCTCGCAGCCGAGGCGGCGCCATTCTGGCATCATCCGGATTGGATCGCGTTCCACGCGTCCTATTATCCCCGTGTTCTCCTCCTGCGAGCGAAGGCACGCGTCGCCCTAGGGCAGCGCGACGCCCCACTCGCTGATCTCGGTCGGCTGCTCGCGATCTGGGTCCAAGCGGATGCGGGGATTCCCGCGCTCGAGGAAGCGCGCGCGCTCCGTCGCAGCCTGCGACAGTCGGCGTCTTTATCAACCAGACGCTGACCCTGCGCGGCCGGTCGCGTCTCCTGCGTCGGCGCAGGCGTGGTAGGTCGCGCGGCCCTGTGTGCGTGATGAGGTCGAGCGTGAGGCCGAGGTAAGAGCATGTCTGAGAAGAAGGACACGACAGAGCTACTCGAATCGCGCTCTGCGGGGTCGCATCTAGACGACGACTTCAGGCGTAGCAGCGGGCACCCTGCTGTTACACCCCGGCGCGCTAATGAACGCCGAAGGAGTTGGTGTTCGGAATGCGATCGATCGGGAGTGGCGGTCGCTCGTCCACCGTCGCTTTCGTGATCTCCGAATCCCGGGTCACCCTGCCGTCTCATCGATCGCATCAGGCTCCTCCGTGATCCGGCTCCACCTGGCCGCGCTTGTGGAGCACTCGTCTGGCCTTGGACGGCAGGATTCTGCGTCGCAAGCCAAGTAGCCCGTCTACGGCTGCTTCGTCCAGCGCGGCTTGCCCTTCTTATCGGCCTTGCACTCCAAGGTGGCGCCCTTCGCATCCTGCGAGGTCGTGCCTACAGCAGCCTTGGCGCAGAATTGCCCGGCGCGTGGCGCCTTGGCAGACTTGGTCTTGGCCATGGCCGGCGACACAAGAAGAGCAAGAGCGAGGGCCAGCGGCGATGCGACGCATGGGAACCTCCGACGTCAAGGCAGCATCCTAGCGCAGCTGGGGTCCCACGCTAGCGGGGCGAAGTTGGGAGATGCGGATGCGAACATTCACGGTCGCGCTGATGGTGGCCGGAGCGCTGACCACGCCAGCGCTGGCGCACGGAGGCGGCCTCAACGCATGCGGCTGCCGATCAGCTCGTACTTCGCGTAGTGGCGGAAGTGGAAGTGCTTGTGGCACTGCGCGAACTCGTAGAGCCCGTCGTTGTTCGCTACGTGCACGTTGGGGTCGCCCAGGGCCAGATCGCCGGTGCCGATGTTGGGCGTCGAGACGCTGAATCGCAGCACGCGGTGGGTGCCTGCGGAGATTCCGCCCTCGACGGCCGCGCAGTCGTCCGCTGCGAAGTCCTCGTCGCGGACGATCCAGTGGTTCTGCAGGAACTTCTGATCGACGACCAGGTCTGGCGTCCCGCTGGTGTCGCCGGTGTGATCGGCCCACGCTGCCGGAGCCAGCGCGACGGTGAGCAGCAGCATGAGACAAGTCGGTCCGAGCGAAGTGATCCGCATGCCTTCCCCCTCTGTAGGTCGATGTGGTGGGTCCGCTTAGCCTCCCCGACGACGTGCTGTCAATCACGCACCGCGACGACGTCCGTCTCTTGTGTCAGTGGTCCGGCGTCCAGGGGCTGCGACCAAGTCGGGACCTATCCTCGCGTGCATCCGCGCCCGTTGGGACACCGTTGAACCAAACTATGGCATCGAACGAACCGCTCCCGGGCCCTGCCCTTTGCGTGACGGTCTCGCATGACGCGGCTTCGCGTGATCGCGGGCTAAGAAAGACTAAGTAGTTGAGGCGGCCTCTTAGAGCCTCGTATCAACGCACGACCGAACGCGGCGTGGACCTGATCAGAACCGCAGTGCGAAGCCCCCGTTACCGGGTTCAGTGCGTAGATGCGCAATGGGGACGAGCGTGCCTACGGTGGCACCAGCGATCGCACCCACAGCCACGTCGGTATAGAAGTGGCGTCCAGCAGCAACTCGCTCGGCCGCGACCATGCTGCCGAGCGTCGCGACCAAAATCCAAGGCCAGATTCGCTGGCCGTAGCGTGCCCCCAATGTGACTGCGGTGATCGACAATGCCGCGACCACGACGGAAACGTGACCGGAGTAGAAGGAGCGATATCCGCCAGGCTGGTTCAACAGGGTCGGATCTCCAGCATAAGTACGAGGGAGCGGCCGCTGCACGGTGTACTTCGCGGCGTTGACGAGCGCAGCGTTCACGGCCAGCGTCTCGGCAAAGACGGTCGCGTCTTCGACCAGCGCGCGAGATGCGCCGACATCCACCGCGTCGAGGACGAGTGGCGCGACCAGCACGATGCCGGCCGTCGCGTCGCTGACGTCGTCGAGGAACTTGTTGTGGTTGCCGATGACGTGCCGATCGAGAGCGTTGACCTCGGCGGGATCGCATGGGCAGCGCGGGTGGATGAGGTCCCCGGCGAAGGCGTAGGGGATCGCGATGGCGAGCACGCCTGCAACGATCACTGGCGCATCGATGGCCGGCTCGACCTGGTACACAGACCTAGGTCCCGCCTGGACGGCCTGCGGAGGCGCTGCTACGGCGAGCATGAGCACCAAGGCGGCCACGGCGGAGAAGCTAGGCACCTTTCTCGTGCAGCCAACGCGTACCTGCTGCCGCAGTGCTCTGAGCCGTTCGTCCTACGGCGCACCAGGGTGTGCCGCCAAGAACGTAGCTTCTTCCCGCTCGTTGAAGTTCAGGACGCCTCGCTGCGCGTCCTGTAGCGCCGCCGTGTAGGAGACCTGGAGTCCGACGAATCCTGCCGTGGAGAGCACGATCGGCAGCCACTCGACGCTGTGGTTCTTCACCAGTACCACGAGGGGAACGATGGCCAGTGCAGCGAACGCGGAGGCAACGGTGAGGCGTGCGAGGCCGTTCCCAGTCTCGCCGACATAGATCTGCCCGGCACCGGGGAGCAACGACCAGAGCGCGGCCGTGTCTTGCGACTTCCATGGGGTCGCCCGCACGTCGGGAACGAGCCTCGCGAGGGGCGAGTGCGGGAACTCCTGTTCAAGCTGGGCGAGAGTTTCACTGGAACCGCGCGAAAACCCTTCCGTGTACCTGCACCGGTAAGCCCAGCCGAGCCGGTACAGAGCGAGGGCACGAAGTCGGCTACCCGGATACCGTTCCAAGAATGCCTCGTACAACTGGGCGGCGCCATCGTAGGCGCGCAATCGTAGCTCGAAGAGCCCGCCCGAAGCCGCGAGGACGGTGAACGGCGCGAAGTCGGTCGCTGCCGCCGCTAGCTGCGCGAGGTACGATGAAGCTGTTCCGCCCCGGGTCAGATCGAAGCGGTACTCGTAAAGGGCCTCGGCGCGCAGGAAGAGCGCCTCCTGGGCATCGAGTTTCCTCGGCCCCGACTGTCCGAGAACGTTTTCGCTGACGGACGCAAACCGTGCGTCGGCGGCGGCGAACGTTGCATCATTCGGCCGGAGAAGCGGGGACGGTGCGCAACCGGCGGCCACCAGCGCCGCCGCGGCGAATGCTTTCAGGAGATCCATCCCCGGAGACCCTACACGGAACCGATTCCCGAGGACACAGGGTCTGCGATCGAGATCCTTCGGCGCGAAGGGACCTGTCTGGACGACGGTTGCACCTCGCGTAGAGCAGCCGCGCAGAAAGAGAAAGACCTATCAGGCGGGGCGAAATCCCCCGCGCTTCAGTCGGCCGTACTCCACCCACGTCAGCACGATGACAATGACATCGAGCACCGTCAGCGCGATCATCGCGAAGGAAGGGGACAAGAAGTATCGATACATCTGGTAGACGCCGAACGCGGCAAAGACGACGATCGCTGCCGGGTACGCCCAGAGCTTCGCGCGAAAGAGCGCCCACACGAGCAGGACTTTGACGACCCCGTGCACCAACAAGTACATAGCGGCGAAGAATTGTGTGTTGGCTGAGAATCGCTCGGACAGGCGCAGCAGGTGCGATGCGATGAAGTCGTGCGGATCCTCGCTGAGTTCGTGCTGGGTGACCATTGCCAGGGCATGGCTGATCGCACGAGGCGGGACGACAAACAGCAGGAAGGCCCCGATGATCTCCGCTACGCCGTCGAGTCCCTTGAAGAAGATTCCGATCTCGAAAGCCGCGTGAGCGGGCGATTTCATCTTCGAGAGTCCAGGCACTGGCTCTTCGACCTCGCGGAGTTCATCCTGCAATAGGAAGCGCCTTGCGCGATACCGAGTCCTGCGCATGCCGCGCCTCGCGGTGCGCCACCACATTGGGGCAGCAGCACCAGCGCCCGCGGACCCCGCTCGC
>WNFF01011613.1_pt1 | contig 12798 bp, 20 predicted proteins | sample 5400441 | NCBI WGS metagenome assembly WNFF01 (sample SAMN13153345, study PRJNA577476) | soil metagenome | isolation source: 120 cm saprolite under Douglas fir tree site 2 hole 3 replicate 1 | place: USA:California | collected 2015-04-18
CCAAGGTTCGCCGGCCGAAGGAGCCCCTCCACCTCATCCGCCAGACTGCGGAGACCGTGATCCTCTCCCCCTTGTCGCCCGACGAGGCCTTGGAGGCCCGGGGCCAGGAGGTCACCAAGGCGGTCACCGCGGCGTACATGGCGGCGGCCGAGGTCTACCACCAGATCCACCGAGAGAAGCTCTGGGAGCGCCGCGGCTATGCCGATCCTGCCCCGTACTTCGAGGAGCGCATCGGCGTCGCCTACCGAACGTTCATGCAGGCGCTCGCGGTATGGTCGGCACACCTGGCCCTACCGGAAGACGTTCGCCCGGCCGCGCGCCAGGCGCTCGAGGCCATCGGGGTCTCCAAGGCTGCCGTGATCGCTCCGATCATCAAGGAGCGCCCGCTGGAGTGGGCCGAGTGGACGGCGGCCGCGAAGGAGCTGAACCGGGAGGCCCTGCAGGAGAAGGTCTCGAGGTCCCGCGGTCTGCCGCCCACCAACTCGAAGAAGGCAGGCGACCGACTCTACGGCGCGTTCGTGAGCCTACTCGACGCCGACCAGCGCGGGGAGATCGAGGAGATCGTCAAGGCGGGTATGAAGGTGACCGAGTCCGACGACTTCCTGATCGTGATGCGGTGGGCCTTCATCGAGGCCGGCCCCAGTTGGATTGCCCAAGCGGACCGGATCCAGAAGGGCCACGGCAATGCCTGAGCTGGAGATTCCGTGGGACGTCTCGGGCTACTTGGAGGCAATCGGGTGGCGAGCTGATCTGCTGAAGACGCCCCGAGACGACTGGGACCTGGCGCCCCACCTGGGCGACGCGGGCGAGACGCTGCCCGTCAACCCGCTCAAGGCCGATCACCAGCTCTTTCGGTGGTTGTCCACGCGGTACACCACCGAGGTGGCGCTGGCCCACTGGGTCCGCACCGCCGCCATCGACGCGTGGGTACCCGGCAACCGGAGCGCGTTGATCGCGCGGGGGCTCATCCGCGGTGGCGGAGCCGAGGTCAGCCGCGCCCTCCTGCAGGCCCTCGCCGAGCTGCCCTACTCGAGGAAGCTGAGGAACGGTGCCCGGACGTTCTCCATGCCTGAGGTGCTCCGTCGAGTTGATGAGCTGATCGAGGACGAGTACGCCGACCGGGATCGGGATCGTGGGCTCTGATCAGGGCAGGGACGATCCGGATCAGGCCCGAACGGTTGATAGACAATCATCCTGGATCAAGGAGTCAGTGGCGGGCAGTGGCGATACAACCCCTATCGAACATTCAGGAATGAGAGCGAGTGCGATGAACTCCAGCGACAACGGCAACCCGAAGAATCAAACGCCGGGCAAGAAGACGTCCCGCCGCGGTGGGGCACGGCCCGGAGCCGGGCGGAAGAAGGGGTCAGTCGAGCCCCAGACGTTGGCGATTCGCGAGATCGCCCGGAGCATCACATTGGGCAACCCGCGGGTGGTCGCTCGCCTCAACCGCGAGGCTGAACTCGGCACGATCAATCCCTCCGTGCTCATCAACCTCATCGACCGCGGCTGGGGCCGCCCGATCCCGATGGAGGAGGAGGCCAAGCCGGCGGCGCCCACGCTCGTGTTCGGAACGCTTCACGGCTACGTTCCTTGGGATAGGAGGATACCTGCAGCCCGGGCGATGGATGAACGATCCGCGCGGATGAATGCCGCCAAGGCCGAGGAGTTGAAGATGCAGGCCCAGTCCGGGAAGGACCCTGTGGTGATCGAGGCGGGGGCGGCCGACGCCAAGGCCAAGCCCGCTACCGCCGACAAGGCCGACGAGGGCGACGGCGAACAGCTGGAGGTGGTCCGCCTCCCGGAGCCCCCCGAGCCGTTCAATCCTCGGGGCCGCTGATGAGCCCGCGCTGCCACATCCCGAGTTGTCTTGGCCACGCCGATGAGCGCACGGCCGAGGTCGCCTGTGCCCGGTGCGCTGGCCAGCAGTCGATCCTGGTCCGGCCCGCCAGCGCCCCGGACCCGACCGACTACGTCTGCATCAGATGCAAGGCGGTGTTGGCCGGCAGGAACGCGTCCGACTCGGTCGGGAGCCAGGCCCAGCAGGATGCCCGTGCCCAGGCTGGCGAACGGCTGCGCGAGCGCCACGCACAGGCATGACGGGCTCCATCTCCTTGGCTCCTTGCCACGCTGGCGGCCCGGTGAAGGGGAAGACCGGGGGGACGGCCTCTTGACGGCTTCGCGGGCGCTCCTGGACGCCCTGATGGAGGCCTTCTTCGATGTCCCGCCCCGTATCACGTCGCGGGGGCCAGGGCCCGGGTCGCGGCCGGTGAAGCCCGCGGTCGCCACATCGCCGCCGCCCTCGAGCACCTCCGGGCCACCTCCGCGAGGTGCGTGTACGTGAACGACCCGCGGCTCAAGTAGGGGTGCGGCCCCTGCTACGATCCGGGGCGATGGCCCCTCCGATCTCGCCCGACGAGCAGGGCCGGCCGCTGCCGACGTATCCGTCGAAGCGATAACCGAGGATCATCTTGACGATCAGCCGGTCACTGCTCGGCGTGAGCCCAAAGCCGACCCCGGCGTTGAACTCCCACTTAGGTCCTAGGTCGAGATCGACCACCCAGGAAGAGCTGGTGCTTCTGGTCATGTGCCCGATCGAAGTGCGTGGTGCCGGATGCTGACGGTCGGTGGCGGTTGCTCGTGATCGAGGGCGAGGCGACCTGACCGTAGCTACAGCGGGAGCGTGCTGAGGGTGACGGTAATGTCCTTCAGATTCCCGAAAAGCTGCTGACCGAACTCCCGCTCCGTGTCGCTCATGACATCCGACTCAATCAGGCATACCTCGTAGTGGGCGCCGTCCATGTCCAAAATGCCCATTCCACGCCTGCGGCCGTAGAACGCCTTGGCGGCGAGAAGCATACCGCGGAGGGACTTCAGCATAGCGGGTCGGGGCAGTCCTCTCGTCGACACGAGGAGGTAGACAAGATCCGGTTTCTCCGGGGCCTGGAATGCGCGGTACGCGCCAGGATCGCCTGAGAGCTTCAACGCGTGCTCTAGATCGAAGAGCGCGAAGCCCAACTCGCGGCGCGTGACCAACCGTAGGTCGCACAACTCCTCCTGCAGCAGAAGGTAATTGCCTCGCCGGTCATCGGGATCGAAGCCGGCAAGCGTGTCCGGGTCCAGATCCTTAGCGTAGTCCAGCCCCCGCCTCGCCAAGGCGTCGCAGAGGCGCTCCACGACGGGAGCGAAGCGATCCAGGTACGCCTTCTTCGCCTGCCTGTCCCGGAACTCTTCCATGCGCGGCTCGACCACTGCCTGGACCTCCGCGATGGAGCGGTGACCCTGGAACTGCTCTTCCCCGAGTAGGAAGCACTCGTACAAGAGGCTCTCACGACCGATGGTCCGGCGAACGGATGGCGCGAGCGCCCGCCGCGCATCAAAGTACTGAACCAGGTCTGGGAAGGCCCGCACTTGACGGACCAGGTTCAGGGCGTCGTTGAGCGAGAGGTAGGTGAGCGCAATGCCGTCGTACTCCTCCACGATGCTGTCCGGCAGCACGACCTCGGGGTCGAGGGTCTCTAGGATGACGACCGCGTGCCGAGGCCGGAGAGCGCCTGCCGCGAACTCCACGCGGCCCCGTCGCTGGTGGTCGCACCAGAACGGCTGGGACTTGATACACCGCAGTGCACCGCCAAGTTGGCCAGCCGCCCTGGACGCGTGCTTCCCACACCAGGCCGTCAGCTTCTTACCCGTTCGCGGCTGGGGATCTCCCTGGCTCTTCAGCGCGAACAAGATCGCCTCGCCCCGCAAGGCAAGCAGGGTGTCGCACACTTCCTTCTCGATGGCCCCATCCCGGCGAGTCGGGCGCAGGAAGACGGTTTCGGCGGTCAGCGGCGCCGCGCAGAGCTCGCCCATCCAGCGTTCGATCATCTGCGTACGACTCTCGGCCACTCATGGAGCATGACGGACCCGACGAGAGTCGTCAACGACGCCAAGCCGGAGCGGACAGGCAGAACCCGCCGGGGCGGGCCGAGAGGGCGACCGTGTCACCCACGCCAGCTCGTCACCGCCTTCATCGACTAGGCCCCGGAGTCGATCAGCTTCTGGTTGGTTCCTGGGATGGGGACGGCACCCGCCATGGCACGGTCGAGCTGGGCCATCGTCAACGGTGAGCCTCGTCCGGGTGGCATGACCGGCTGGAGTTCGCCCCACGGTCTACAGCACGCGGGCAGGCACTTATAGCGATCCGCGTTGTAGTGGTGGGCCATGAGCGCGACCGCGTAGAGCCGGTCCACGTGGAGGCCTTCTTGTCTCCATGCCTCCCGGATGTCGAGCACCTTTTGGGCGACCTGCTCCTCGGACATCTTCGTGATGGCGCGATCCGCGCGGCGCTGGGCGATATCGAAGCAGCCAAGATATCCGAACTCCCGTAGGAACTGCGAAATGGCTTGAACCTCGCGATCAGTCACGTTCGTTCTCTCCTGTTGGTGAAGGGTGAGTCCCTTGCTCTCTAGGTCCGTCCCGGATCCGGCTCTTCCAGCCACGCTGCAGCCGCCCGGAGAACATCCTCAACCGCCTGCTGGGTCGCGAGATCGTTCCACGAGCCGAGGTTTGTCGACAGGGACCGCTCCCGGAGGACCGCGCGGAGAGGGCGGCGCAGCGTCATCCACAAGCCCAGGTCGAGGCGACACGAGTACCAGTTCCACCCGAGCACGTCCAGCAGCGCGCGGTTGATCGCTCCGTTCAGGCACCAGGAGACCGCCTGGGGATCCGTGGCTACGACCTTCAGGCCCAGCTCGTTGCGGGCGCCGGCTCCTCTCGTCCAGCCCGTCGCGACCAACTCGGCCGCGCGCAGCAGCACCTTGCTGTGAATCTCGCGCTGGACCGCCTGGGCCATCTGCTCCCGCGAGATCGGCGGCTTGGCCAACTCCTCCGTGGTGCTCACCACCAGCGACGGGTAGGCCACCAGCGCCTTCATGGCTCGTCCTCCGAGCCGTCGTCGAGGAGCGCCCGCCGACGCTCATCCAGCATGAGCAGGACGCCGGGCGCGACGGAGTCGAGTGGGGAGTCGCGCCCGTCCTTGTCCCTGAGGGCTCCCTGAGTGACTAGCCGGTGCAGAGTCTGCGGGGCGAACGGCCGGCCACAGCGCGCCAAGAGGCCTCGCTGGGCGAGTGTCTCCGCGATCGCGCGCAGGGGCAACCCGCGCCCATGGAGCGCTAGGATCTCGGTCAGGACCCGCTGCTCGGCTGCGTCGGGGATCAGGCGGGCCGCCTCGAGCTTCCCGTTCCGCTTGAGCCGGCGGACATACGTGGGCTCGACCCGGTAGCCGTACGGTGTGCTGCCGATACGTCGGTGCGTGGCTCGCAGATGATCCATCGCCGCCCGGGTGCGCTCGCCGATGGCCTTCCGCTCCCACTGCGAGAGCGCCCCGATGATGTTCAGGAACAGCTCACCGCTGGCTGAGGTGGTGTCCACGTTCTCCGCGATCGATGTGAAGCCCACCTTGGCCCTCTGGAAGGCCTCGGTGAGCCCAGCCAGATCCTTGACGGAGCGGGTGAGCCGGTCGAGCTTGACGACGATTAGAGCCTCCCAGCCGCGCTGCTTCTTGGGCAACGCCGCGAGGATCGCCTGGAGGCCGGGCCGCTTCAGATCCTTGGCCGAGCGGCCCTCGTCACGGATCACGTCCACCAGATCCCACTCGCGGGCGCGGCAGTAGTCGCGTAGTCGGCTCTCTTGGGCGTCGAGCGAGACACCCTCCCGAGCCTGATCCTCCGTGCTGACCCTGATGTACCCCAGCACCTTCGCGCCGGTTGAGGGGCTCATGGAGATATTTGACTGTAGGCAAGCACATATCGCAGAGTGGGCAGCCATGAGTCCACGGAAGGAACGGGTACCGATGCAGGCGCTGGAGTTCTTGCGGAAGATGGGGAAGAAGGGCGGCCGTAACCGGGCCAAGGCACTCTCGCCTACGCGCCGAAAGGAGATCTCGTCCGCTGGCGGTACCTCGCGGTGGCAGGGCCTCTCGGTCGAGCAACGGAAGCGGGTGATGAACAAGGTGCGGGCGAAACGGACGTACCACACGAAGAAGCCGAAGTGACGGGGCCCGCGCCGCGGAGCTGCGGAACGCGCTGCCGATTCCCCGTCCTGTCCTACCCTGAAGCCGTCCTGATGAGGCGCGCAGGGGCCCACCTATGACCTGGCCTGTCACGAGTCACTGGGTGGATCCAAAAGTGCTCGACGCGCCCCCGCGCCGGGTGTACACGAGCGACATAATGACCCCGACACAGAGGCCGCCGGAACTTGAGCCGGACCAGCTTACTCAGGCGGTCTGCGTGGGCCTCTGCCTGGCCCTGGCAGCCGTCCTCTTGGTCTTGGCCGGCGTAGTTCGGACCTCGTTGTGAGGCAGTAGGGCCGACGGCCGACGTGCTATAGAGCTGAGCCGCGTCGCAGAGCGGGCACCCAAGGGCCGGTGATGCTCAACGCCCTCGTCGCGCGCCTGAGGATGTTGCTCGATCTCCTGATCGGCATCGGGGGACCTCGCGGCTGGCAAACCTGGCCCTGCCCCGCCTGGGGGCGGCGGATCTCCAAGCGGGCGTTGAAGTGCCCCTTCTGCGGCACCTGGCGCGCATGGGGAGACCGCTGGTCGGCCTCGGAGCCATGGCTCCGTCGTCGCTCCCCACCGTGGACCTGATGCACGCGACGCAGGTCGCCGCCCAACCCTTCCACCGCGCCGGCTGGGTGTACGAGGAGAAGTACGACGGCTGGCGGATAGTCGCGTACAAGCGCGAGGGGCGGGTGCAGCTCATCAGCCGGCCGGGGCGTGACCACACCAACCGCTTCCCCGCGCTGGTGGCCGCGATCGCCGCGGTCGGCCCGTCCACGCTGATCCTCGACGGCGAGATGTGCATCTTCGATGAGCGGCTCGTCTCGCGGTTCGAGTGGCTTCGGCACGGGAAGCCACCGGGCGTTGCCACCCCGCCGATCTTCATGGCGTTCGATTGCCTCTACGCTGCCGGGCGCGATCTCCGCCCGCTCGAGCTGCGCGCGCGGCGCGACTGGCTCGAGGACGTGCTCGAGGGGCAACTGATCCTGCCGGCACGACGCCTCGCGGACGACGGCCTCATGGCCTGGTCGGAGGTCCTCAAGCGCGGCTACGAGCGCGTCGTGGCGAAGGATCCGGCGTCGCCCTACCGCGGCGGCCGAACCCTCTCGTGGCTGAAGGTGAAGCAACCGAAGTACCGTGAGGTAGAGCGTGGCTTTTGCAAGCTCTAGCCGGCGGCTACGGGAATGTACGTAGGTGAACGACTATTCCTTTCCGGTTGAGCGCGGACACGACAGCGACGGCCGCTTCGCGGGGATCAACCGGGTCAACGTCGAGGGCGTCCCGCGCCTGCCCTCCTTTCCGGCGGCCTGGACGCTGTCTGATCCTCGCGGCCGGCCGTACTTTGTCTTCTGGGTCTCGCCGCACGACGGCACGTTGACCCGCATTCTCCGCATGGAGTCCGTCCAGCAGGGGGCGGCCGTCCAGCTCACCATCCCGGATGTCGGCGTCTTCCGGATCCCGATCGTCCGCCGGCCGCTACCGCGCCGGGGCGGGCAAGCGATCCTGTATCGGTGCCCGGGCTGTTCCGAGCGGAGGCGCCATCTGTACTTGCGCAGCCTGGTCATCGGGCGTCTGGTCGACTATCAAGGGCCACTCTGCACGGCATGCGCTGGCTTGCGGTGGGCTTCTCAAGGGCGGTACATCGGGGTCTTCCATCGTGCGTTTCGGGCTGGCCTGGGGCTGCAGGCCTCGGATCGGTTTCCGTTTCCGCGTCATCCCCGGGACCCTCGGGCGATCTCTGATCCTCGGCTCATCCTGGACGAGTTCCCCGACCTCGTCGGCGACCGGCCAACTGGCCCGGGCTCGGACTGATCGCCACGGTGGATAAGGCCGAGGAAAGCGATGTCGGCGGAGGATCGGCATGTATCGCGCCCTAGATGGAGCCGCCCCACGGGCCAGAAGCGGACTCTTCCTGCACAGCCTGGAGCGGGTTCTCCTGGGACGTTAGGACCAGAGGCCCCTGAACCGACTCGGCACCAGCGCGGTGTACCGGACGGTGTGCTGGATGTTCCGGTGCCCGAGGTAGTCCTGAATCAGCCGCGTGTCCGCCCCTCGGTTGGCGAGGTAGAAGCCCGTCGCGTGTCTCAGCATGTGCGGGTGGACCGGGAAGGGGAGCCCGGCCCGTTGGCCAGCGCGAGCGGTGAGCTTCCGCACAGTGGACGTGGCGAGTGGTCCGCCTCGCTCGGTCAGGAACACGTAGGCGGCGTGGGGAGCGTGTCTCCTGAGCTTCCTGAGCGCCCGTAGCTCGTCACCCGTCAGCGGGTGGGCGGCTGGCTTGCCGTTCTTCACCCGGTTGACGTGCAGTGTCGCGGTCTGGAGATCGACCTGCGACCACTGAAGCTCAACAAGCTCAGATACCCGGAGACCATGCCGGTAGGCGAGCAGCAGCAGCGTGGAGTCCCGGTGCCCGTAGCGCCCGACCGTTCCGGCCGCGGTGATGAGCTTCTCCACCTCGGCGGGGGTCAGGTGTTCCCTAGTGCGGGTGGCGCGGTTCGGCTGACGGCGAGGTGGACGCAGCTGCCGGACTTTCCCGTTTTCGGTGGTTGGCGTCCGCTTCATCGCACCCCGTAACCGGTCGATCCGACGTTCCCGGCATTGACCCACTTTCCCAAGTTAGCGCATTCGAGGGATAGTTCAGTTAGGAGTCAAGGGTGTCGGAGGTAGAGGTCCAGGTCGCTTGCGCGTCGGCAGCTGCGCTCGCCAGGCGAACTGGGGATGCGCCCCCCTCGGTGTCGGCAAGCTTCTACCGGCGTACGGCCAAGCGGCAGGAGGCGCAGGAGCACCTCGGCACCCCGACGACGCTGTACGGCAAGATGGACATGCCGTACTGGCTGGAGCAGGCGGAGGCGCGGGAGTTGGCCTGACATGAGCGTCCTCGGCGCACTTGAAGCGAGTCAGGCCCTGGGCGAAGATGATGCTCATTCAGGAGCTTGCAGGGCATCGCACGATCGAGCGGAGCCGCGGGTCCGGCGCAGAACACATTCGAGCCGGCTACCGACAGGGAGAGGGTTCAGAACACATTCGAGCCGGCTACCGACAGGGAGAGGGTTTATGGCACTGAACGAAGCACTTCGCGCGCGCCAGCGGAAGCCCATTGCTGCCGAGGGAGCCCCTCGTCCGCCGGCGGACATGAGGCCGGAGGAATGGCAGACGCGCGTGGACCTGGCCGCAGCGTACCGACTGGCCGCCATCTACGGCTGGACCGACCTGAACAACACCCATTTCTCGGCTCGCATTCCCGGCAGCGAGCATTTTCTCCTCAATCCGTTCGGGATGCTCTTCGAGGAGATCACGGCATCGTCTCTCATCAAGCTGAACAAGGACGGCCATCTCCTGGGCGAGTCGGACTACCCGTCGAATCCCGCCGGGTTCGTGATCCACGGTGCCATCCACATGTCTTCGCCCGACCTGAACTGGGTGATCCACACGCACAGCCGGTTCGGTACCGCGGTGGCCACGCAGCGACAGGGCTTGCTGCCGATGAGTCAGAAAGCCCTGACGCTGATGGGCTGGGTTGCGTACCACGACTTCGAGGGGCCGGCCACGGACATCGACGAGCGGCCACGCATCGTGGGCGACCTCGGCGACAAGCGGATCTTGATCTTGCGCAATCACGGCCTGATGACGGTCGGAAAGACAGTGGGCGAGGCCTTCGTGTGGATGTACCGAATCGAGACGGCGTGCCGGATCCAGATCGACGCGCTGGCCGGCGGCAGCGAGCTTCAGCCGATCTCGGAGGCCACCCAGTGCAAGAGCATCGAGCAAGGCCGGCGGATGTACGGGCCGGGCGGCTTCATCGAGGCCGGCAAAGAGTGGCCCGCCCTGCTGCGCCAGCTCGAGCGGGTCGACGGAACATCGTACCGGCAGTGAGGCGGCTCCTGCCCGAGCCGGCCGTCTGAACAAGATGTCCGTTCAACCGAACAGGCTGCCGCTCGCCGGCCTCCGTGATCGAGTAGGCGAGCGCCTACAGGTTCAATTCGCATCTGCAAAGTCGAGCGAGCGTGCGTACGGCAGGCCGGACAGCCAAGGTCATGTTCTGCGCGTTAATTCAGTTTCAGACCCGCCGACACCCATCGACTCTGGCGAATGATCCGTCGGCATCCGCTCTCTTGCTCTAGGGCCTGGCGCTCGTTCGGTGGCGCGGGCATCGCTCTGGATCATAACAGTAAGGGCAGCGGCGGCTCCCCCAGCACCCGGCTGCGGTGGTAGGCTTGCGGTTAGGGGATAGAAATCGTGCCCAAGTTGCACGAATCGTTGGAAAGGGTCTTGCGCGCCAATCCGGGGACGAACTACTGTGCGAGTTGCTTGGCCGACGCTGTGGGACTTGGCGCTCCAGAGGACCGGACGCCGGTTGCCCAGACATTGCGCAGAGAATACACCAAGGTCAACGACCGAGTAGTCGAGAGCGGCGCCTGCGCACGATGTGGTAGGACGGGCATGATTGTCAGGTATCAGGGCTAGATCGCACCACCGCCCCCCACACCCCCTTAGTGTGATTGCTCGCGGAGAACTCCATGACCATCCGCTGGCCCTGCGTCCTCCTCGCCCTCCTCTGCCTCCTCGCCCTTGCCACTTCCGCGGCCGAGTGCGCGTGGGTGCTGTGGGTAGAGGAGCCAGTTGGATCTAACCGATGGAGTCTCGCCAGTCGGACCGCGTTCGAGAGAAAGAGGGAATGCGACGAAGCGCAGCGTGCCCTGACGGGAACCCTTATAGAAGCGTCGAATCGAAAGTCGCCGGCGCCAATAGCGCGGCCGTATACATGCCTCCCCGACACCGTGGACCCGCGTGGGCCGAAGGGGAAGTGACCGAGGCGGCTAGGCTCAACCACTTCGACGGGCGGCGCGTCTTCCCCTTTCCGGGGGCGTCGTGCGTCGGAACAGTAAGCACATCTTCCCGCCTCCCCGCACGCCCGGCTGCGGTGGTAGATTCGCGGCTATCCAGCCCCGGAGGTGAGCCAATGGAACCCCATGACATTCAGAAGGCCTTGAGTCGCTTGCCAACGACGGCCAAGGATGCCGACGCCGCGTTTGCGAAACTTGCGCCGTTCAATCACGGTGGCATCTTCGTCGGGCGCTTCTCTAGGCAAACCCCTTGGGAGCGACATCCGCAAGGCGACGAATTCGTCCACGTGCTCGACGGCGAGGTCGAGCTTACAGTATTGACGGAGCATGAGCCCGTCTGCGTGACGCTCCGGGCCGGCTCCATCTTCGTTGTGCCTCAAGGGCTGTGGCACCGGCAGGTCGCTCAGACGCGGCCAGCAGCGTTGTTGTCCGCAACACCGACGCCCACGGATATCTCTGCCGCCAAAGACCCGCGTGGGCCGAAGGGGAAGTGAGCCGCGAGCGGAGGTCAGAGAATGCCGCAAGACTTTCTTCAAGACCTTGATGACCCGAACAAAGCGAACGCCTTCATCCTGGCAGCAACCACACCGAATACCTCGGAGATTAACAGGACGCGGGTCGCCAGCCAGATTTACCTCGCCTATAAAACAAGGCTGGCGGGTGAGGGCCTCGCCACCTCAGTCGGGGCGCTAGCGGAAGCCCTTGAGGATTCGCTCGCAAACCACGCGAAGGCTCTACGAGAGGCCGCTGAGGCCTCGGAGAAGTATGCCCGTGGACTCAATCGGGCCACGTGGGGGTTGACCCTCGTGACGGCATTGCTATTTCTGGCCGGCGTTGCCCAAGTATGGGTCGCGTACAACGGCATCAAGTGATGTGCACCGTGGACCCGCGTGGGCCGAAGGGGAAGTGAAGTGGCCTCCCGTGGATGGCGCGAGCAGTACGACCGGATGATGCGGTGGCATGCTCGACTCAGTGAATCCACGTCGGTTGATGATCGCCGGGTCGATGAGTTCTACGCATTCTTTACTTGCTCGTTCCATCTCAAGGACTGGCTGACGGCGGATCTTCCCGCTGCTAGCGGGATCGAGGCGGATGTCGAAGCGTTCGTGAATGGTCGGCTCTGGCTCAAGCTCTGCGCGGACATCGCGAACGGCTCAAAGCACTTCAGGCTCGATAGGCGTCGATTCGACGCCCAGGCTCGTGTGGAGTTGGCGACAGTATCATTCGAGCCAACTGGGTTCAGTCCAGGCTTCCAGACAGACGAGATGATCGTAGTCCCGGCTGGCGGAACCGCATGGGAGGCCATCACGGTAGCCAACGGGTGCGTGAGGGCCTGGAAGGAATTTCTCGCTGGGAAGGGGCTGCTCCGCTCGGAGCCTAACTGGCCCAGCCCTTCCGCTCCTTCTTCTTAGCCCAGCGCTTCGCAATAGCCGCCCTCTGGAGGCTGCCCCCGTCGGACTCTTCCTAGCGCGCCTGGCCCGGTCCGTCTCCTGCTGCTAGAATCCCCGCACCGGCCCGATCGGACCCGAGCTGGGGAGTCAACGCCGATGCCCGCTCTCGGCCTTGCAGGCTGGTGGAACGAGCCTGACTACCGTCATTGCTACACAGCGAACCTGCGGGGCGAGTTCATCCTGTCGAAGCTCCTCCAACGGGACCCGCCGAAGTTGCGCGCGCTGATGGCAAGCCTCTACGCCGATGGCGAGCCGCTGGCCGAGAACATCAGCGCGGCCGAATGGGCGACGATCCTGACGGCGATGGGCGCGAGCCCCGACGAGATCGCCGAGGTACAGGCTCGGATGGGCCGGGCCGGCATCTAACGCGTCGGGCACGGGTACGTCGGCAGCGGGCGGCCCTGCTCGTCGGGCCACCGGGACGGGACCATCGGCGACAGAATAGCCTAGCCGGTGCCGTCGG
>WNFF01003531.1_pt1 | contig 12796 bp, 10 predicted proteins | sample 5400441 | NCBI WGS metagenome assembly WNFF01 (sample SAMN13153345, study PRJNA577476) | soil metagenome | isolation source: 120 cm saprolite under Douglas fir tree site 2 hole 3 replicate 1 | place: USA:California | collected 2015-04-18
AGCCAGGGTTCCAGGAAAAGATGGGATTTGCGCGCCTGCAGATTCTGACTCAGGAGTTGAACCGCTCTCTGCAGGAGCAGGCGGCGCAGGTCCCGGAAAAAGAAATTGAGCAGTACTACCACGATAATTCCGCCGCTTTCGAGCAGGCGACATTGCTAAGGGTTTTTGTTCCCCACAGCAAACAGATCGAAGCGTCTAAGACTAATAAACCTACCGACCCGAAGGCTGATGAGTCTCAAGCGCAGCAAAAGGCGGCCGAAGAAGCAATGACCACGGAAGCAAACAAGCTGCACGGACGTGCCGCTGCAGGAGAGGACTTCGAGAAATTGCAAAAGGAGGCCTTTGAATTTGCCGGATTAAAGGCCAGTGCTCCTTCAGCTAACCTCGGTAAGATCCGGCGAATGAATCTGCCTCCCAGCCAGGCGTCGGTCATGGATTTGAAAGCGGGGGAAGTGTCTCAAGTTATCAACGACCCCAGCGGGCATTACATTTACAAAATGGTGGCCAAGGAAGTCTCGCCACTGCCGCAGGTGAAGGACGAAATTCGCAACACTTTGCAAAGCCAAAAAATGAAGGACGCTATGCAGGCGATTCAGCAGTCAGGGACGCCAGAATTGAATGATGCCTATTTCGGCGCTGCTCCTTCCGGGCCTGGCCCGGCCACTGTCAAGCCGAAACCGGATGCGAGCAAGGAGTCACCACGACCTAAGTCTCTCCAGCCCAAATAATGGCATCAGCGAAGCCAACCGTACTCGTCACTGGAATCGCGGGAAACCTGGGGTTGCGTCTGCTGCCGCAACTGGAAGACTTCGTCGTGGTCGGCGTAGATATCAATGCACCTCAGACGACCGCACCTATGCGCTTTGTCCGTCTGGACCTGGGACTTGAGGAGTCGTGCCGGACGCTGTATCACCTCCTGCGAGAGACCCGGCCAGTGGCGGTCATCCACCTCGCGTTTGTGGTCGACCCGGTTCGCACCGGAGTTCTCGATCTTAACCGCATGTGGCAAATCAACGTGGCGGGTACGGCACGAGTCATGGAAGCCGTCACTGAAGCCAACCGCAACGAAGATGATGGAGTAAGGCAGTTCATTTTTTCCAGCAGTGTTTCTGCTTATGGGTCAGATCTTCCAGGACCGGTGATGGAAGATTTCCCACTTGATGCTCATACCTTGCCCTATGCGATTCACAAGAGAGAGTCTGATGAAGTAGTTCGGCAGAGGGCGCCGGCGCTGCGCGGTTGTAGTGTTTACATTTTTCGTCCGCATATTTTTGCCGGTTCCACAATGGACAACTATCTGATCGGCGCGTTTCGTGGCACTCCCAATGGACAAAGCAGACGTGCCGAGCGCATGCGCCAACGCGGCGAACGGCTTCCCTGCATGCTGCCCTTCGGGCAACGCTATCTTGACAACAAGATTCAGTTTGTACACGTAGACGACATGGCAAGACTGATTGTTCATGTGCTTCGCCGCGAACCCGAAGCGCAGCGTCTGACGGTGCTTAACGTCGCTGGGCAGGGCGCTCCACTCGATTTTTCGCGCTGCATTGACATGGCTCATGCCACCCTTCTTCGTGTGCCGGGAAAAGCAGCGATGCGGGGGGTATTACGGTTTCTTTGGAAGCGCGGGATTTCTGCGATTCCCCCCGATGCGTTGCCTTATATGATCGGGGAGTACATCATGAACACCGACAGGCTGCGCAAATTTCTGGGGACGGATTACCAGCAAGTCATCCACTACAGCATTGCGGACGCCTTCGCTGACTGTTTCACTGCTTCAAAGTCGGCCGTCGCACAGTCAGCTGTAACGTAGGCTTGCCTGTTGTTGCAGCGTTCATTTCTTCCCACGATAGAGTCCGGCAATGCCAAAACAGTAAGGGCTCCAACTCACCTCGCGAAAACCTGTGCGTCGCATACGCTCTAGCATTTCTTCTGGCGATGGGAAGTGTTCTACTGAACGGGGTAAATAGGCGTACGGTCCCTTCACTCCCGAGATCAAAGTCCCCACCGCAGGTAGAACCCGCTTGAAGTAGATTCGGTAGATCTGGCCTATCAAGCCGCGTGGCTCTCCGAAATCCAAAATGCCGCACTCACCATCCGGCCTGAGCACGCGGAGAATTTCCCGCAGTCCGGCGTCGTAGTCTGCAAGATTGCGAAAGCCGAACGCAGACGTCACAAGATCGAACTGTGTGTCTGTAACAGGAAGGTCTAGTGCGTCTGCTTCCAGCCAGCGTAAAGACGTCCCCGCTGATTTTGCATCAGCCCGCCGCAGCATTTCGTGCGAGAAATCTGCGCCGAGGATTTTCCCACCCCGGTTGCCAGCTACGCGCTGCAAAGCCAACGTCATGTCACCCGTGCCGCAGCAAAGATCGAGAACCAGTGTGTCTGGACGTTGCAGAATGGAAGTGAATGGTCTTGCTGCGCGCCGCCACCAAAGCCTGTCTACGTTGAACGACAGAACATGGTTCAGCAAGTCATAGCGGGGGGCAATCGAAGTAAACATCTCTCGCACAGCTCGTGCGGCGCTCTGCGGATCTTGTGTGCCATGGGGAGCGGCGCCTATGACAACTGCTTTATACTCGTCACTCATAATTACCGATGTGACAGCCCGCCGATCTCGTGCAAAGCCTGAATTACAGCCTTCTCGGGCACATCCTTCACCACTTCAACTTTACCGATTTGTCGCGGCAGGACGAAGTGCACTATACCGTTACGAGTTTTCTTGTCAGCCTGAAGCCGGCGTAGAATGCTTCCGGTCCGCATCTCTAGTGGAGGCAAGGGCCCAAGACCTAGCACGGCGCCTCGGATGCGTTCGGCAGTCGGGGCATCAGTTTTCCTGGTGATTTCCGCGATATGGGCGGCGGCAATCATCCCCCACGCTACGGCCTCGCCATGGAGCAATCCCCGATAACCGGTTTCGGCCTCCAGCGCATGCCCAATCGTATGGCCGAAATTTAGAACTCTGCGCAGCCCACCCTCTTTTTCGTCCGCCGACACTACCGAGGCCTTTAGTTTCACGGACTCGGCGATGACCCATTCCAGAGCTGCCGAATCTCGTTTAAGGATCTTGTCTTTATTGTGCTCGAATTGAAGAAACAGTTCGGCATTTCCGATGACTCCGCACTTCAGCGCCTCGTACAATCCGGAGCGAAATTCCCGCTCGGGAAGGGTGGAGAGCACAACAGGATCGATCAACACGGCTCGCGGCTGATGAAATGTTCCCAGCAGATTCTTGCCGGCGCGAAGATTCACTCCAGTCTTGCCGCCGATGGAAGCGTCCACCTGGGCCAGCATGGTGGTCGGAACCTGGATAAACTCCACCCCACGCATGTAAATGGAGGCCAGCAGGCCCGCGACATCTCCCACCACTCCGCCGCCAAAGGCGATGATTACCGAGTTGCGATCAGCTCCGAGGTGCGATAGTTTCTCGGCTAAAACTTCAATCGTTGCCAGCTTCTTATAGCGCTCACCATCACTCATCTCTACGAACTTCGCATCAAAGTCTGCCGAGGCGAGCGCCGACGTTAGTTTCTTTCCCCATTTCCGGCGGACGGTGGGAATGGTTACGACGAATAGACGCTCGTTTCCCGTAAGCATCCCGCGCAGGTGCATGCCACAGCGTGCCAGTAGGCCGCTTTCGATCCAAGCTTCATAAGAACGTGGTTGAACCGCGATGTTCACTCGCTGCACGCGTTCCATCATAGCGTATCGTGCCCGGACCCTTGCATGTCACATGCGTGATAACATTTGCGGTTATGAAGTGCGCGCCATCCGAAACCGATTTCCTTGTGATCGGCGCTGGAATTGCCGGCCTACGGGCCGCCATTGAGTTGGCCCAGGCCGGGCGCGTCGTGGTCCTGGCAAAGCGTGAGGTAAAGGACTCGGCCACCCAGTTGGCTCAGGGCGGCATAGCCGCGGCGCTCAGTGATGAGGATGAAGTTAGTCTTCATCTTCAAGATACACTCAGCGCAGGCGATGGTCTGTGCAATGTTGAAGCGGTAAAGATCCTGGTCGAGGAAGGCCCGGAGCGGATCGAGGAGCTTATCCAATGGGGCACTGAATTCGATCGCAACGGCACAAAGCTGGCTTTCACGCGCGAAGGTGCCCATAGCCGCAACCGGATACTGCACGCGCATGGCGACTCCACAGGTCAAGAGATACTGCGCGCTCTTTATGCTAAAGCGAAAACTTTGAAGAACATCTCAGTTTGCGAGTTCGAGTTTTCCACGGAATTGCGACTACACAACGGACGGGTGTGCGGCATCTCGCTCATCAATGACAAGGGCATCCCGGACGAGATGGCAGCTTCCGCTGTGCTGCTCGCAACTGGAGGTCTGGGACAACTCTACCGCAATACTACTAACCCGCCGGTCGCTACTGGCGATGGTGTTGCAATGGCCCTCCATGCTGGAGCTGAAATCAGCGATATGGAGTTTATTCAATTTCATCCCACCGCGCTTTATCTGAAGAAGGCTCCGCGTTTTTTACTTTCGGAGGCTCTGCGCGGCGAAGGCGCGTATTTGCGAAACTTAGAAATGCATCGCTTCATGGCCAAGTACCACCCCCTGGGTGAGCTTGCTCCGCGCGATGTCGTGGCGCGAGCCATCGTCCATGAACTAGAGGTCAGTAACGCGAAGGATCCGGTGGTTTATCTGGATCTCACACACCTCAACAGCGAGCACCTGAAGAAACGGTTTCCACGCATTTTCGCCACGTGCATGCAGTACAACATTGATATCACCACGGAAATGATTCCAATTCGCCCGGCTGCGCACTACGCCATGGGCGGGGTTCGCACCGACCTTATGGGGCGCACCAGCTTGCCTGCTTTGTACGCGGCTGGAGAAGCAGCAGCCACAGGCGTACACGGAGCCAATCGCCTGGCCAGCAATTCCCTGCTCGAGGGTTTGGTGTTCGGCGCGCGGGCGGGACAACAAATGCGTGCCGAGCTGAAGCATTCACCTGGACGGTCGCATCCATCGAAACATGCGGCCACGTCAAACGGCCCGGTAGATGCAGGCCTTGAGGAACTAGTCGGCGAGATTCAGGACCTCATGTGGAAGGATGTTGGGATCGTGCGCAGCCGGGGCGGACTGAAAGGTGCTATTCAACAGCTAGAGCAACTCTCAGCCCGTTTGGCGCACCCACGCACTCGACGGGCTTACGAGGCTCGTAACATCCATACCGCGGGCTTGCTGGTTGCGCGATCGGCCCTGGCCCGTGAAGAGAGCCGCGGGGCGCACTATCGCACTGACTATCCGACTCACAACGATGCCAAGTTCCTGAAGCACTCAATTGTCAGCGGCGATTCCATTCGCTTCGCGTAAGAACCAGATTCTCGAGGCGCAAAAGTCGTCGTCCATCGCCACATTAAAGATCCGCGTTAACTTTTGTGCGCTTTGGAAAAAGCAGCGATGCAGCCACCGAGATCCCCAGCACCAACACTACTGTCAGCAGCGCCACTACCGTCGGAATTTCATAATAGTGTGATATCAGCATCTTCGCGCCAATGAAAATCAGGACCACGGACAGTCCGTAATGAAGATAGTGGAATACGTCCATCATCGTAGCCAGCGCGAAGTACATCGATCGCAATCCAAGGATGGCGAATACGTTCGAGGTATAGACGATGAAAGTGTTCAATGTGATCGCGAGAATGGCGGGGATGGAATCGACCGCAAACAGAAGATCGGAAGTCTCGACTACCAATAGTGCGACGAGCAGAGGGGTTGCATAAAGGCCACGTTGCCTAACAAAGAATTTGCCGTCAACATAATCTTTGGTGACCGGCATGAGGCGCCGAAATATCCGCAGAACGGGATTCTTTTCGGGATGGATATTTGCATTTTCTTGCCGAAGAAATTTGATTCCGCTATAGACCAGCAACGCCCCAAACAGATAAATGATCCAGTGAAACCTGCGGATCAGGCCGACTCCGGCAACAATGAAAATTGCTCTCATGACAAGCGCACCCAGGATCCCCCAAAATAAGACTTTGTGTTGCTGGTCGGCGGGCACTCGGAAATAACGAAAGATCAAGAGAAACACAAACAGGTTATCAACGCTGAGCGAGAGCTCTATTACGTAGCCGGTCACGAACTCGAGGCTGGGTGTACGCCCGTGCCAGAAATAGACCAGCACGGCGAAAGCACCAGCGAGACCAATCCACATCGCACTCCAGCCGAGCGCTTCGCGAAAACGGACGCCATGGGCTCGACGGTGGAATACTCCAAGATCGAGAAGCAGCATCGCCACGACAAAAAGATTGAAGAGAATCCAGAAGGTGGTTTGGCTCAACAAATACCTCGGCGATTCAATTCACCGGCCTCATAAATTCAGCTCGTCGGTTTTCAATTGATGATGTACGAAGTTCCGCGGAGCTCTCAGCAATTTAGAAAAGGGCAAAGCAAATCTACTGCCTGCGCCCTCGTTTTCCGCTCTCCCATTCCTTCCAAATGCCGAAGATCTTCAACTGGTCGTCAAGATGAGTCTCGCGCAAAGTCTGTTCAATTTGTACGCGGTTTAACCGCGGGCCAAGCCGCTCGGCAGCATTGGCGATGGAGAATGTGACTTCCGCTGCCTCCGCCACATGCTTCTTCAGTTGGGGCATATCTACCTTGTCGAAGGTGTCGGAACTGGCGTGGTAGTTAACGAGGTAATTAGCTTCTTCCTGGTTCGCCACGAGTGTCGGCACACCTTCCAGCATGAAATCGAAATTGTCCGTGCCCCATTCCGCGTCAGTAGTCAATGCGGTCGCATCGAACTGCTTCAGTGGTGCCACGATCGCGGTCGCTGCGTTGATCACGTCTTTACGTCCGCCTAGCGAAAAACCGGTAGTTTTGCCGGTACCGGAATCAAAAATCACCACGCCAGCCGCTTTGTCTAATTCATTAGCATGCGCTTTGACATAAGCGTGAGAGCCCAGCATCCCCTCTTCTTCTCCGGAGAAGAGTATGAATCGAATAGTGCGGCGCGGACGCAGACCGGACGCCTTGATGGCTCTCAATGCGTCGATGACGAGCGCGGCATTGCAGCCGTTGTCCAGTGCCCCAGTTCCCAGTTCCCATGAATCAAGGTGTGCGCCCAAGATGACAAACTCGTCCGGCTTCTGACTACCTTTAATCTCAGCAACAACATTGGACGCAGTTACTGGGCCGCCAATGCGGTTCGGAATCGCCAGATCGGCCCATACCGGATGGCCGGACGTCAGCAGGCGCCCGATGCGTTCTCCGTCTTCGCGGGCAATCAGCACCATCGGGAGCCGGTCGATCTCGCCATTTATGGCATTCGTGTGACGGTAAAGCAAATCGTGCTCACGGGTGGCAATGAAAGCTATCGCTTTGGCCTTTCCCTTCACCGCCGCGTCGATCACCGGCGGTGCTTTCAGATATTCGCCGAACAGGTCTGCCCAAGTCTTCAGAACGTCCGAGTGAACGAGGATGATTTTCCCCGAGATGTCGCCCGCCTTCTTGAAATCATCCGCAGAACCCGTCCCAACATCCAGCATCGGGACGTGCCGTACTGGAGCCAAGGCGGGGGCCCACGCCATCGAGACTGCGCGCACGCGAAACTCCACCTTGGGAATGGCACTCAGCTTCGCATCAAGAGCGGTACCGGTTGCTGACACGCTCATCTGGGTAGCGCCTTCCGCCCAGGATGCTGCCGTAGTGAAATCCTCCGTGCGGACGCTGTCAGCGCCAGCGGCTCTGAACGCTTCTGTACCCCACTGAAACGCACGCTGCATGGCCGGCGTGCCCGGCACGCGACCGCCGATCTCGTCCGTCAGATGGCGGAGATTGCCTTCAAGGTTAGATGGTTTTAAGGCCTCGCTGATAATTCGATTAGACTCGGGCTCTGGTGTAGCCGCCGCGAACGTCAGCGCCAGCGCGGCCATACAGCACAGAACTGCTCGATATGTTTTCATCATACCCGCCGCATTAGAAACTAATTTCGGGAAAACGGAAAGAGGAAACGAAAATGAGAGACAGGGCGGGCGGCTAGTCCTTCTTGTCCAGCATCCACACGGTTTGCAGAATTACGTTACCCACGATTTCCAAACTCTTGGGACTGAGCTTGTCCACCGTGTCCTGAGGGGTGTGGTGAAAGACATTGCCGTAGCCATAATCCAAGTCAATGAGGTCGGCACAGGGAACCCCACGGCGCACGAATGGCAAGTGGTCGTCGTCTATAGCGAGGGTTCGAGCGTAGAAATGAGACTGGTAGCCCAACCGCGTCGCTGCCTGCAAAACTAGATCTTCCAGCCATGGGGTAGAGTTCTGCTCGCGTTCAATATTCAGGTCCGCATCCCCGATCATGTCGGCCAGCAGAAAAGCTTTGATCTTTTTCAGGGTGCCGTCATTCTGCCATTTCTCCGCCAGGTGGCGGACACCGTACAAACTGTCGGTGTCAGACCATTGTTTCACTGCCTCTTCCCCATCGGTCCACAACAGCCACACGCTGTACCCATGACCCTTTCTTCCGCGTAGTTGGTTGGCTATCTCAAGCAGGATTGCGGTGGAGGACCCGCCGTCGTTCGCTCCTACGTAACCAGTATTGCGCAGCGGGTAATTGGTGTCGTAATGGCCGGCAATCACGATGACGCCGTCTTTCTTCCCGGGAAATTTGGCGATGATGTTACGAACCGGAAACTTTCCTTCCGGCGTGTCAGCCGTGAAGCTATCGTCTTCGACGTGGTCACCTTTAAGGTGTGAAATGATGTATTGCTCTAATTTTTTATGATTGGCGCTGCCGATCGGCCGTGGCCCAAAGGCCACAATTTCCTTGACGTACTGCATGGCGCGCGCAGAATTGACCATAGGAGCAGGAGCCGCGTCCGAAGTGCCGGTTTGGGCACGGGCTGGATTGCTCGTTACGGGTACCAGGCTTGCGGTCTGTACGGCTTTAGTGGAGCGTGCGGAAAGAGTCGTCGGCAACAAAAGGCAAGTTATCCATAGGAAACACGCGCTCTGTCGAGCCGCAAAACCCGATCTCATCTCTATTGACCTCTCGTTCGCCGAGCTCTTCGCTGCGTAGGGTGGACCATCCAGGCTATCGCAATACTCACGACATAGAGCGCCACCATCGGCGCCGCAAAAATGCACATATTTAAGATGTCAGTTGTCGGCGTCAGGATCGCGGCGATGATGAAGATCACCAGAATGGAGTAGCGCAGATTTCGCCACATCCATCCTGCCGTCACAATCCCCATAAGGGACAAGAAGAACACCAGGATTGGTAGCTCGAATATCACACCCATGCCGATAATGATTGTAAGAAACAGGTCGGTATACTCACCGATCGTAATCATCGGCGTGAACTGCTTGCCATAACCGATCAAAAATTCGAGGGCCTGCGGATAGACCAGTTTGTAGCCAAAGTAGCCGCCAGCCAGGAACAAGCCGACGGTGGAAAACATGAACGGCGTCAAATAGCGCTTTTCATTGCGGTAAAGGCCGGGCGAGATGAATAACCAAACCTGGTAGAGCACAAACGGCGAGGCTACAAAAAGTCCAGCGAGCAGCCCTACCTTCAAGTAAAGGTTGAATGGTTCAGTGGGGTTCAAGTAAACCAGTTTTTCAGCCAGCCCGTTGCGGCGCAGAGCTTCCATGATGGGCCGCTGCATGATTTCATAGATCCGCTCCGCATATCCCCAACACAGAAAGAAGCCCACCGCAACCGCGATGATCGAATAAATGATGCGCCGTCTAAGTTCCTCGAGGTGATCGAGGAAACTCATGGCCCGCATGGGCTCTTGTTCGTCGCCGCCAGCGGGAAGTTCTGCAGCCATTTCAGGCATTGGGCGCCTTAACGACGTGATTTTCTTCGCGCTTGCCCGGGGCTATTTCGGTAAGACTTCCACTGGCGATCACACCCTGCGGGGGCTGCGCCGGAGGTAGAATTTGAGGTGTGCTTTCGTGCTCCAGATTCGCGATTTCGCTCTCGATTTGCGATTTGAACTCATTGCTGGCACGCTTGAATTCGTTCAAAGCTTTGCCAATCTGACGCCCAATCTCGGGTAGTTTCTTGGGCCCAAAAATAATGAGGGCTATGAGGAAAATGAACACCATCTCTGAAAAGCCAAGATTCATACCTCCATCATACTGCCGGACTTGCATTGCCAGCAATCGTTGCGCCTTCTACAAGCAATGAGCGAGTGTTAAGTAATGTGGAAGCCAGTTCCCTGTTGCCCGCATCGTATATTCAAGCGGTAATCCGAACGGTTACGTAAGGTTCGGAAGACCGAAATTGTCGTTGGCGTACGTGTTATACTGCGCTCAGCAAGCGCGGTAACAGGACGCCTATCCGTAAAGGACTTTGAAGATGGTTCGTAGTTCTCGTCGCTCACTCTTTCTGGTAGTTTTTATCCTTGTCAGCTGCGGCTTTTTGGGGATGTTGTTTGCCCAGAAAGCGAACCCGGCGGGGACATCCAACGGTGACTCGGACGTTCGCGACAGCCTGAAACAATTCACTCAGGTTTACCAGGTCGTCGAAGAGAACTATGCCGAGGCAGTGAATCCGGATAAAGCCATCTACAATGGCGCCATTCCCGGGATGCTGCACGCGCTTGACCCGCACTCCAATTTCTTCGATCCCAAGTCGTATTCCTTACTCCGCGAAGAACAGCGGGGCAAATACTACGGCGTAGGTATGACGGTCGGCCCGCGCAACAACAAAGTCATCGTCATTGCGCCTTTCGCGGGTACACCCGCCTATCGGGCCGGCATCCATCCGGGCGACATCATTATCGCGGTCGACGGCAAACCGACCGACAATATGAGCACGGCTGACGTGGCCGATCTTTTGAAGGGACCCAAAGGAACCACGGTACGAATCACCATACTGCGGGAAGGTACCGACAAGCCACTCGATTTCAACGTAGTGCGCGATGAAATTCCGCGCTATAGCGTTGACCTGCATTTTCTGATCCGTCCGGGCGTTGGCTATATGCACGTTTCTGGTTTTCAGGAGACGACTGAGCACGAAGTCGCGCAGGCACTGGACGAAATGGGCGATCTTAAAGGCCTGATCCTTGACCTGCGGCAAAATCCCGGCGGTCTCCTTAGTGAAGGTGTAGGGGTAGCTGACAAGTTCCTGCACAAGGGCCAGCTCATTGTGTACCACCACGGACGCTCGTCCCCAGAGAAGCGCTACGTCGCATCTCACGGCAACGGCGGGAAGGAATTTCCACTCGTCGTGCTGGTGAATCGTGGGACAGCATCAGCGGCTGAGATTGTGGCTGGCGCCATTCAGGATCATGACCGCGGCCTTATCGTCGGTGAGACCACATTCGGGAAAGGACTGGTGCAGACCGTCTATCCGCTCTCGGAGAATACCGGACTGGCTCTTACCACGGCAAAGTATTACACGCCAAGCGGCCGTCTGATCCAGCGCGACTACAGCGGCGTTTCCCTTTACGACTATTACTACAATCGCGAGAACGAAGAGGGGAGCGCTAACAACCACGAAGTCAAAGTGACCGACAGCGGGCGCACCGTTTATGGCGGTGGCGGCATCAGTCCTGACGTCAAAATTCCGCAGCCGAAAAGCAGCCACTTCCAGGACGCGCTACTGCAGCATTACGCATTTTTTAATTTTGCCAAACACTACACCGTGACGCACCATCCCACCAACAAGTTCGAAGCGGATGACGCGGTCATGCAGGACTTCCGTAAATTCATGGATCAAGAGAAAGTCCCCTACACCGAAGCCGACCTCCTCGAAAACAACGATTGGGTTCGCTCAAACATCAAGAGCGAGATTTTCGTCGATACCTTCGGACAGGAAGAGGGTCTCAAGGTTCGGGCCGAAACTGATCCGCAGGTGACCAAGGCATTGGATCTTTTGCCCCAGGCTCGCGCGCTTGCTGAGAACGCCAAGAAAGTTATTGCGGAGCGTAACGCAGCTCACATCATGAATCGTTAAGCGTCCATCCAAACCTCCTGATACAGGCCCGAGCAATCGGGCCTTTTTTTCGACGGGCGGCTCGCCTGCCTGAGCGATTTTGGCAGCACTTCAGTGGCTAAAAGTTGGGGCGTGGGTTTTGTCTTAAAATTTTAAGACACCACCGGGCGTGAGGTTTCGTTGACTTCCCCAGACGACTGTGTGAAAATTCGCGCATTAGCCCGCCGTTCGTAGTGATTGGCGAGTTCGGAGCTGAAAATCCCTCCCCGACGATCGATTCCAATCCAGCCACGGCCTGAGGACGTGAGTGCCGTCCCTTGCTGGTCTCTTGGTCATCCGATGAGCGGGCGGAGCATAGGCTGGTTGGGCACGCCGGGGGTCCGGCGACGTATCGCATAGCAAATGGCGGCAGCCCGCATGTTGAAAGAAGGGGTTTGGATCAGCGCCGTAATATTGGCCGTTCTGGCGGGTTGGTTCGACTGGCGTTACCGGCGTATCCCCAACTGGCTCACTATACCGGGACTGCTAGTCGGCATTGCTGGAAATACGCTGGCTGGAGGCTGGACCGGCACAAAGTCTTCCCTGCTGGGCGCTGGACTCGGTTTGGGATTGTTACTACCATTCGTCCTCGTCAAGAGCCTGGGCGCGGGCGATTGGAAGCTGGTCGGCGCACTAGGCGCATTCTTGGGCCCTGGCCCGCTGGTTACGGTACTAATAGGTGCGGTTTTCGTCGCGGGCGCAATGGCAATCGTGTTAATTATTTACAAACGCCGCGTATGGCAGGCACTACGCAATGTCGGACACATTCTGGGGGCGCTGTTCACTCTGCGACTTCCGGCATCCGACCTTTCCCTTGAGAACCCGGAATCCCTGAAAATTCCGTTTGGGGTAGCCG
>WNFF01003532.1_pt1 | contig 12794 bp, 8 predicted proteins | sample 5400441 | NCBI WGS metagenome assembly WNFF01 (sample SAMN13153345, study PRJNA577476) | soil metagenome | isolation source: 120 cm saprolite under Douglas fir tree site 2 hole 3 replicate 1 | place: USA:California | collected 2015-04-18
TTCTATCCACCACATCTTTCGCCTCCTTCAATCCTACCCCTTTCACTTCTCGGTAGCGTTTAATGGCATTAATCTTGTTGCCAGTTCGCAATAAATTTCGTATCTCAACATTCAGTGTATCGGAAGCGTAGTTGCTACTTCCTCCAAAGCCATCTTGCATTCCATCGCTATCCACTGAATGCTCCTCATTAAAATCGAAATCGTTTTGACGATTTGGTAAAGGTATCCCCACCGCCATCCTATCTACAGCATCTTTCGCTTCTTTCAATCCCACGCCATTCTCCTGGCGGTAACGTTTGATCGCCTCGATTTTGCGGCCCTCTCGCAACAGTTCCTGTACGCTTTTACTCTCTACCGGGGGCATGTTCCCTGCCGAAGACATAGTTAAATTGGCAAAAGGATCTGAAGATTGTTTGTTTCTATTTATTACTCGTCCAATCAGCAATCCGACAAGGAACGTTGCAATGACTACTACCCCTAAAATTATCCAGATGTTCATATTGACCCTTTCCGCGCTACCAATACACGCTCATGACAGCCAGTACAAACCCAACTATCATGCTATATGATTATACCCCCAGAAACCTGCTCATAGCCCATCGTCTGTGGCGGCATCTGCGAAAGAGCAACCAATCGTGCAATAACCTCGCGAAACTCCTCCGTAGCACGATAAGCGTTGCTATCCTCTTCGCTCTCCCACTCGTGTACCTCGGTAAAACGCTGTGGATTGGCCACGTCACGCCACAATCGCCCCTGGATATAGCCGGGCTGGCGTCTCACTATCGCTGACGCCCATTCCCAGAAAGCATACATCTCGGCTTCTTGGCCCTCTGAAATCGAGATTGTCACTGTACGGATAAACATAGATTGTCCCTTCCATATCTTGATTTGGAGCTATTGATTATCTCTGTCATTCAGTGGTGGTCAGGTCCCCCGGTTCTTTCCCAGGTCGCAACTCTTTTTCATAGAGGTAGCGAAGCTGCGTAACATGCATACCTGCCCGCTCGTAGAGGCGCGTCGCTCCCGTGGGATTCAGTGTGTCTACCATGAGCTTGACGGTGCGCGTCCCACGTCGATAAAACTCGGCAAAGCTGTGGTGCAGCAAAGCAAGGCCGAGGCCCTTCCGACGCCAGGAATGGCCAACTCCCAGCGTGCCGACAAAGCCATCGCTGACCCAGTAGTTACAGAGACATATCCCTGCAACTGTCTTCCCTTCACATGCCAGGAACCACAGGGAGGGGTCAAAGCCCTCTTGCTTGACATGGAAGTGTTCCCACGTCTCAAAACTGGGCTGTGTATATCCCCGGTGCTCTGCAAAGGCATCTAGTTGTGTTTCAAAGATCGCATGGGTATCTTGTTCTGGAATACAAGGACGCACAGAGACACCTTCAGGCCAGACAGCAAGAGGAGGAGCTTCATACATTTCGATTTCCATACGCCATTGTCCACGCTCCCGGTGGTAACCCGCTTGTGCAAGCAACTGTTGATCAGCTATGTTGACATCAGCGATCCCTGTGCCCAGCGTAACACGGGTACCTGCCGGGGCCTCAGCCAGATACTGCTGTGCGCGTCTCTCAACGAGATCAAGTAACCGAGCCTTAATATGCAAATGGTTATACTCGGAAAGTACAGTGAAATACGTGTAGATACGTACATGCTGCTGGTGCCACACGCTTGCATAGCCAATCATTTGTCCATCATGGGTCGTCACCGCCCAGGCATCTGTTGCCATATTGAAGTCAGGGGCCTGCCAGAAGTTTCGGATGTGTTCTTCGGTCATGTCCACTTCACTATACTCTGCCTGGTTACGTGCAAGCATCAGGGTGAAAACTGCGGAAACATCGTTCATCGTTGGGCGGCGCACCCGAACCTCTTCAGGGAAGGTCATCATCATATATCTGCTCCTTTTGCTTCAATTTCTCTGAGGAAAGGATACGTGATATGACAGAAAAATACATCGGCCCTTTGGACGATGCGTTCAGCTTGACAGGTATGCTACGATGAAAGTGTAGAAGATCCCTATAGATTGCTCCCAGGCTCCCTGATGAGATAATTCCTCGCTTTGTTTTTTCCTGTTGCTGCACGATCACAAGGTACACAGCAAGCACATCGTCGCCAGTTAATGCAAACTCGTGCCAAACCACATAGCGCTGTCAGGCAAGTGGTTTCTTTGCCATAACCGCCCCGCTGCGTGGATACTGCGCAGGGCAGAGCTTCTGCTGCTCCCAGACTAGCAGGCGTCGACCATCGGTAAGGCCGGGAAACGTGACAGCAATATCAGCCTTCAACATCGATCCGACCGCTCTAGCAGCACGTTTTCCCTGAGCCAATTCCTCCTCAAGTGCTCCTTTCTTGAGCAGAATCACCTGTCCACCAACACGACAAAACGGCGCGGCATATTCTAAGAGGGTGGGAATTGAGGCAACGGCACGCGCTGTGATAACATCAAATGCCGCCCGGTATTGCTCTTTATGCGCCAGCTCTTCAGCGCGACCATGCACGGCAACCACACCCTGTAGCTGTAGGGTCTCGATCATATGCTGCAAGAACGTCACTTTCTTGCCCGTCGCCTCTAACAGCGTGACCTGCCACTGAGGGCGTACCATCTTGAGAGGAAGACCAGGGAAACCCGCGCCTGAACCGATATCAAGCAGGCGGGCCTGGGGTTTAGCGTAGACGCTCAGCACAGACAATGAATCGAGGAAATGTTTAATCAACACTTCCTCTGGATCGGTAATCGCGGTGAGATTCACGCGAGTATTCCAGTCCAGCAATTCCTGGCGATAAAGCAGGAATTGCTCAATTAACTGGTCAGGTACGCATGGAGACCGCGAGACACCCTGTCCCTTGGACAGGGTGTCTCGCGGTCTCCATGTATCCTTGACAAACTGTTGCAAGCCCTCCGTGAAAAGAGCTAGCGTGTCTTTCTGCATCTACGAAACAAACTTTCGCTTGCTGTTCAGGTAATCGACCAGCAGGTATTCACCCAGGTTGTTCTTATCGGCGTAGAAGGTGCGCCCATTGTTGATCTGTGACATCTGATTGACGAAAGCAATCATCCAGCTATCGTCCTCCAACATGAAGGTGTTGATGGTGATGCCTTCGCGGGTACAGCGCTTCACCTCCAGCAGCGTTTGCTGCTCCGCCAGGTGATTGTAAGGCCAGTTGAAAAGCCATTCACCATCTTCATACCAGACGGTTGGGCCACCGTCGGTAATCATGATGATCTGCTTGTTCACGCCGCGATGGCGGGCTAAGAGCTGGCGTGAGAGCATCAGGCCATGGGCCATATTGGTGCCCTGCTGATTATCCAGGGTACTCAACTCGATCAGCTCGTTGGGCTTAAATTCCTGGGCGATACGTGAGAACCCCACGATATAGAGATTGTCACGCGGAAACTGCGAGCGGATCAAGCTTTCTAAGGCAACAGCCACCTTCTTCGCCGCGGGTTGACAGCCATTGTAGACCATACTCAGGCTCATATCAATCATCAGCACCGTTGATGACTGGGTAGTGAACTCGGTACGATAGACTTCAAAATCATCTTTTTCCAATCCAACGGGCGTACCTGTGCCGCGCCGGTGCAGGGCATTCATCAACGTCTTTTCCAGGTCGAGCAGGAAGGGGTCGCCGAATTGATAGGGCTTGCTCTCGTCGGTGCGTTCGCCTCCCACGCCACGGAAAGGGCTGACATGTCGGCCAAAGCCATCGCGCTTGAGCTTGTTGAAGATGTCCTGGAGAGCCTTCTGACCGATCTTGCGAATGCCACGGGCGGTTAACTCCCAACGGTTGCCCCGTTTCTGGATATAGCCCGCCTCCTCCAGCATCTTCATCAGCTCTTTCAGTTGCTCAACCGACTGGTATTCTTCGTCGCCAAGCAGTTCCTTGACCTTCTCGCTATCGATAGCCTCCAGGTTGTCCATGCGGCGGGCTTCGGTAAACTGATCTTCCAGGCCCTCCATCTGCTGCAAGCGGCTCATCATGCGCATGGCTTCGTTGAAGGGCAGAGATTCATTGCCGCGGAAGTTGAAGCGCGTGCGCATCCCCTCCATTGGAGCTACGGCCTCAAGGTTCTGTGCCAGTTCCATCATATCCACGCGGATACGGTCATCGCCCATCAGTTGTTCCATGAGGTCTTGCAGCTCCTGTCGCTGCTCAGGCGAGAGGTTATCCATGATGCCCTGCATGGCAGCCATCTGCTGCTGCATCTGCTCGATCAGATCATCCAGCGAATTGACACCGGGGAAATACTCACCGTGCTTCTGCATAAACGCGTCAAAATCGGGCTCCTTGCCTTCCTGTCGCTCGCGCAGCATTTTGTTCAGGTCGCGAATCATTTCGCGCATTTTCGCAATATCTTCAGGAGTCATATTCTGTAACGATTGCTGCATCCCCTGGAAGAACTGCTGCATCATCTGCTGTTGCAGGCTATCCATCAGTTCCTTGAATTTTTCTCGCGCCTCGTCGTCCATGAAGTCGTATTCAGAGAGCCTCTTGATCTGGCCGGGAACATCAGCAGGCAGCTTATCAAGGTAGTCCTGCTTGCGTTTGGCAATCATCTCCAGCATCTTGCGCTTTTGCTCGGGCGTGAGATCATCGCCACCGTCACCACTGCCGGATTGGCCCTGCTGGCCCTCTTGCCCATCCTGACTTTGACTTCCAGGGGATTGTTGCTGGCCCTGCTGGTCTTGCTGTCCATCAGGTGACTGCTGTTGCCCCTGTGAATCGGGTTGTTGCTGTGAATCGTCTGGCTCGCCATCCAGGCGACGCTGGATGCCTTCGCGTTCAAGCTGCTTGATCTCTTCAAGCTTCTCGCGCAAGTCATCCATCACGCCGGAGGCCATATTGTAGCGATTGAGCTGCTGGTTTCGCTGGTCGCGCATGCGCTCCATCAACTCGCGCAGACCCATGGTGCGGCGGCCTTCGTCGCCACGGATGCCATCCTGCATCAGGCGTTTGAGCGCCTGTTGCAGGTTGCCTTTCTCCAGGTAATCATCTGAAAGAGCCTTCAAGATTTCATCAGCGTCGAGTCCCTCTATGCGCTGCGAGCCATCCCAGCGCGAATACCCGTAGCGGTTCTTAAAAAATCGTTCGAACATGGTGGTGTTCCTCTATCGCCTGTAGCGTATCTTACCTCTGACTTCATCCTTATTAAGACGGCGGTTCAGATGGAGGCCTTCGAGAATAAACTCGATACTCGACGCAATACTGGCCGGGCTACCACGCCCACTCAATTTATCGATGGCTTTGCTCAGACCACCAACCTTCGAGAGCTGGTTGACGTATTCCATGGATGGCATATCGTCACCCACCTGCACGCTCAAGCCGCGCTCGAATCCTGCGACAAGCTGTTCAAATTCGCGGGCCTCAAAGTACTCGCCAAAGACGCTGAGTACCGCCGCGTTCATGAGCTTTTGTACCACGCGGTCTTCTTTGATATCGCCAACAGTATCCAGCTCAATCTTGCCGCAAGTTGAGGCCATGATAGCCGATAGATCGCTTATGCGCGGCGCGACATGTCGCTCTTTGAGCCGTAGAGCGCGGCGACTGGCACTGCTGAGGACATTTTCAAAGTTCGAGACGGAGACACGCACGCTGACACCGGAACGCTGGCTGATATCGTTGCTGCGCCGCGCCAACTGGGTAATCTCGGCAATTACCTCTTTCATAAACTGCGGGAAGATGATATCAAGTCCATCAGTAATAAAGTGGTTGCTTTCCGATTCCATGATCTGAATCTCGTGCTCGATAGTACGCGGATAGTGAGTACGGATCTCGGAGCCAACACGGTCTTTCAACGGGGTAATGATACGCCCGCGATTGGTATAGTCTTCGGGGTTGGCGCTGGCGACGACATAGACATCCAATGGCAGGCGAATCTTGTATCCGCGTATCTGCACATCCCGCTCTTCCATGATATTCAACAGACCCACCTGAATACGTTCAGCCAGGTCTGGCAGTTCGTTAATACAGAAAATGCCGCGATTGGTGCGTGGAATCATGCCATAGTGGATGGTGAGTTCGTCCGAGAGATAGCGGCCCTCGGCGACGCGCACGGGGTCTACCTCGCCCACCAGGTCGGAGATGGTGATATCAGGGGTCGCCAGTTTTTCACCATAGCGTTTATCGCGAGGCAGCCAGTCAACCTCTACTTCATCGCCCAGCTCCTCTATCTTATCGCGACAAGCTTTACAGATAGGCTCATAGGGATTATCGTTTATCTCACAGCCGGCAATCACCGGCACCACTTCATCGAGCAAGTTCACGAGATTACGCGCCATACGGGTCTTCGCCTGACCACGTTCGCCAAGGAAGATGATGTCCTGGCCGGAGAGAATGGCATTTTCGATCTGAGGGATAACCGTCTCTTCGTAGCCGATAATTCCTGGGAACAACTCTTCCCCTTTGCGAATCTTCTGGATGAGATTTTTCCGCAACTCTTCCTTAACAGGAAGCAACCTATATCCACTTTCACGCAGCTCAGCGATAGTGCGTGGTCGAGTAATAATGGTCATTCAGTTTTGTGCTACCTTTCTTGGGGCCTGGCTTCGTGGAATGCATGTCTGGGATAGGGGGCAATTGACCAATCCTCCTGCATGATCCCCACTGCACCATAAACAGGTGGAACCATCCTGATTTTACCGCCTGATGCGAGAAAACGCAAGGGTTACAGTCAAGAGACTGCATGAAAAGAGCCTGGCATGGCTTGCCAGGCTCTTTTCATGCAGTCTCTTGACCGATGGGAACGTCGACATCGGCCCAGATGACAGACTCTGGGTATTGATTAGCGCGAGAACCGCCTGGTAAAACCTGCCGGCCAACCAGCTCCAGGGCTTTGCGCCGCTCTTCCAGCGACAGACCGGGCGTCACTTTCATCGGATCTTCCATCACCCAGGGTGAGATAGCCAGAATATCTCCCTTCATATCCTTGCCCGTCACGGTATGGACGAATCCAGCATTGCCTACAAAATTGCAGCATGGGTCTGGCTCGGCATCGCTTTTCCTGGTGATCGTGGATTGCCCATCAAAGGTGACATCAAAAAAATTCCCCACCTGCATCGGGCAAATATTAAAATAGAGGTGAGGATAGTCGTCTTGCACAGAGCCAAGCACAGCATTGAGCCATTCCTGCGGCTGCCAATCACAGGTTTTCGAGGGACTGGCCCAGGGCTGATCATTGGCGTCATTCTGGACCACGATGGTTGCGCCTAGACTATCTAATCTGTGGAGATACTCTGGTGTGAAGGCATCCAGGCTAATCGCTAAACCAATTCTGCCGAACTCTGTTTCAAAGGACTGTACGCTCTCCAATTCCCCTGGTGTCAGGTCGAGCGTCGCTTTTTCACTCTCCGTCAGAAATACTTTATCCGTGGTACCAATCAGATTGCCATCTGGCCCCCACAAAAAGCCCGTATTATAGACGCCTGGGCCATCGGGAAGATAGACTTTGCCGGAATGCCGCCGTCCAAAACGGCTGATATCCGCCGTTGACGTGGAACACTCGACATGTGGCGTAACTGTCGTCGCCGATAGGTAAATGCAATGCTCGGCAGCAAGCCGACTGAGCGTGGATACAAAGGGGCGATACATGACATCCGCCAGCGAAAGGAGCAGCGCCCGAACCAGCGATATGCCTGGATAGAGATGGCGATAATGGATCATGCGCCGGCCATATCCTAACGCCAGCATACTTATCGCTACATTTGAGGTATGCATGTGGCGGGATAAGTATCCTCGCTTTCCGGTCAGGGCAAGAGGAAGTCCCAGGTCTTCGCCCAGTACAACCAGGTTGGGGCGATCACTGGCTAAATGTGGCACCGCCATGCCGACAATATGCTCTAATTCTGCTGAAAAACTATGCTCCGAAGTCGCTGCCTGCAAGTTTATCCGATTGCCTACCGCGATCAATCGCGCCGGTCGTGTCTCAGTGTAACGCTGATCTCTACTGGTATCCATGAAAGACTCCTACAATTATGTTCAGGGGTTTTCATATCACACACTCTGCCACCGAATAGAATACCTGAAGAACAGTCTATCATAGTTGGCAATACAGTTAAGAAGCGAAAGGCAACTGAGTAAACATCCCTGGCTCCGCCAGGGATGTTTACTCAGTTGCCTTTCGCTTCTTAACTGCCAGTCCTGGGCCGATCATGTAGATGCTGAGGGATATTCGTGACAACGATGCCAGGGCGGAAAAGCAGAGCGGCTTTTAATTGCAGCGCGGTCTGGTTATGTAAGAGATGCTCCCACCAGTGGGCAACCACAAATTCTGGCAAAATGACCGTCAGCGTATCGTCGGGGAAAAGTTCATGCACCGTATCAATATAGGCCAGCAATGGACGTGAAAGCGAACGGTAAGGAGACTCGATCACAATCAAATGGGTCTCTTCGTCCTCAGTTAAATGCTTCTGCCAGCGTTCCCAGGCAGCACGCACCTCATCTGCATCGTGGAGATCGATGGCGACATGTACGGCGGTCACATGGCGAGAGATCGAGCGGGCATAGGCCAGACTTTGCACTGAAACACGGTCCAAACCGGCGATAGGCACGATAAGCCGGTGATGCACATCCTTGGGATGGATGGGAATATCGGTGGTACGAACACCCTCGACCCGATTATAGTGGCGTTGAATGCCCAGAAACATCAGTACCAGTAGAGGGATCAGCACAACCACAATCCAGGCACCCTCCAAGAATTTTGTGTAGGCAATCACCAGAGCTACTACGAAGGTGGTGACTGCGCCTAAGCCATTGATCGCCATGCTGCGCTGCCACCCTTTATGTTCTCCGCGCAAACGCCACCAGTGTCGCACCATGCCACTTTGCGAGAGGGTAAACGACATAAACACGCCTACAGCATACAGGTTGATGAGCTGAGTCGTATCGCCCTTAAAGGCAATGAGGAGGACACTCGCCAGGATCGCCAGAAAGGTAATGCCGATGGAAAAGGCCAGGCGGTCGCCTCTAAAAGCGAACTGGTGCGGCAGAAAATTATCACGCGCTAATAAAGAAGCCAGGCGAGGAAAGTCGGAATAGCTGGTGTTGGCCGCTAAGGTCAGAATAAGCAGCGTGGAAAGCTGGAAAACGGGATACATAAAGTACAGAGGGCCGTTAAACACCTGTCCAGCTATCTGAGAAACCACTGATGGAATACCATTCGCATTGGCTTCGACGCCATAGGACGTTGCCAGAAGTGTGATGCCGATAAACAGTGTGCCGAGAATAACGGCCATCCAGGTCAACGTCGTCGCAGCGTTGCGTGTCTCCGGTTTCTTAAAAGCTGGCACACCGTTAGAGATAGCTTCAACACCTGTCATTGCAGAACAGCCGGCAGCGAATGATTTGAGAATAAGAAAAATTGTCAGTGCTTCAGTACCTGGAACAACTGGGAAATGGCCAAAGACACCGTGATGCTGAATAAAAAAGGATTTGACGCTGCCAACTGCTATCAGCAGCAGCGCGCTGCCGATGAATATATAGGTGGGAATAGAGAAGATCGAGCCGGATTCTCGCACGCCGCGCAAGTTGACGATGGTAACTACGATCACAAGAGCAACATCAATGATAACGATATAAGGACCTAATACTGTAAAAAGCGATGCAAGATTTTGCACACCGGCGGCAATACTGACCGAGACAGTCAGCACATAGTCGATGAGCAGCGAAGCGGCAGCAATCAGGCCAGCCATTGTGCCCAGGTTATCTTTCGCCACAATGTAGGAGCCGCCGCCATTGGGATAGGCGGGAATGGTCTGGCGATAAGAAAGGGCCACAATCGCCAGCAAGGTGACGATTGCAGCACTGATGGGTAAAGTGACCCAGAGATTGCCCGAACCGGCTGCAATTACGGTAGCCAGGATTGCCTCGGTGGCATAGGCCACCGAGGAGATAGCATCGGAAGAGAGAACGGCCAGGGCTTTAAATTTTGTGAGCCGTTCGTTCTCCGCCCTGGCAGAGGAAATAGGAGCACCGATCAGGAAACGTTTGAGGCGTTCTATGCCAGAACGTGGCTCCTGCACTATATCTGTGGCCTCTAATAATCCCGTGCTGATGCGTCGAAATGAGGTATGGCTTGGACGCACCAAACGCACGCGCACATCCCCCGGCAGTTTGCCTTGACGTACTTCAGTACGTATCAGCATCGACGGGTCGTCGTCGCCGATCACGGCATCATTTTCTTTATTTGTACTTTGGATAGTACTTCGTTCTTTTGATTGATCGTCTTGCTGGCTCATTGATTTTGTCCCACAATGTTCTGTATATCCCTAGTATAGTAGACCACGAGAAGAGGAAGAGGCAAGTAATTTGTAGCAAAAAAGTATCCCGCTGAGATATTCTTTAGGGGTTTTGTCATTTTATTGAGTGTTTCTTGAGCGTATCATCCACTTTCTTGATTGTACTTTGTGGCTATGCTACACTATGAGCATGTTCGGCCCTACTTCGATGAGTAGATGGTGAAACACAATGGAGTCACCAGGTGAAACAGAACTTTCCTCACAAAGGATTATACCACTATGTCACAGGAAACAAACACGCAAGAAGCCTCCAGCCATGCCCGGAGAGATGAGCACAGCCAAAGTGGGAATTTACTCGGACCCATTCTCTGTTGGGCGGTCGTTTTTGCTGACATAGGGACTTCCGTTTACTATGTTCCGGGCATCCTCTATGGGAATGTTGGGAAACTGGCCGGCTTTTTTGTTTTCTTGACCATGTCTGTGTTTATACTGCTTACGCTAAAATATGCCGAGGTCACTCATCGCTTTCCCCAGGGTGGTGGGGTTGTGACGGTAGCCTCCCAGGCCATCAACCACTGGGTTGGAGCCCTGGGTGGTATGTTTATCCTGGTCGATTACTTCCTGACAGCCGCCCTCAGTTGCCTGTCAGGTGTCCTGTACTTCAGTATCATCGTACCCACAATCGGGCCAATTGCATTATGGGTGACCATCATTGTGCTTATGCTGTTGGGTTTGCTGAACTGGGTAGGTATCAGCGAGAGCGCGAGAGTAAGCCTGGTAGGAGCCGTGATTGCTTTTATTAGCGATCTTGCCGGCTTGTTCACCGTTTTTACCCATATCTCTTTCTCCTACTTTCTCTCCCTTTTTCCCCTCATGTTTGCGAACAGATCCCTGACAGTGGTCTCCTTGCTGATCGGTTTCGCGGGTTCCTTCCTGGCGTTTTCAGGGTTAGAGAGCATCTCGCAGCTTTCTCCAGTCATGAAAACCCCCCGTAAAAAGACTGCGGGTATAGCACTATTGATCGTGGTACTGACGATAGGGATAACCAGCCCCCTGCTAACCATGCTTTCGACGCTTTTACTGCCAACACAGGCTGCCGACGCGGTGCAAAGCAACCAGCTCATCTCACTACTCGGAGGCCACTGGGGCAATCTCTTCCTGCAAACAGAGATGGCGATCAGTGCCAGTGCGCTGCTGGTATTTGCCAGCAACACGGCCATTATTGGCTCTTATCACGTCTTTATGGCCCTCTCTCGTATGGAGTTCTTCCCTGCCTTCGTCCTCCAGCGCAACAAATTACGCGGCACGCCTCACTATTCTATTATTCTCGCCACCGCTATTCCCATAGCGATCCTCTTAGTTGCTAATGGAAACCTTGATCTGCTCGGCCAATTGTATGCATTTGGCCTGCTTGGAGCCTTTACCCTGACCTGCCTGGGCCTGGACCTGGTCCGATACCGTGAACGGAAGGCAATACGTGCCAAAGCCTATGTGTCCCCGGCAAGCTCTCAAGAGAACGGAAGCCAGGCGGTACATCCTGGAAACGGCTTTGAGCCTACCCCTCCCGCGACTTATGAGCAAGACAGCCTCAATGGAGACTCAGTGGCAGGAATAGCGAGGGCAAAAGAAACACTCTCTCCTGGGGATACTCCTCAAACGCCCAAAATCAGCATGTGGTCTACTATCGATTTCTGGTTAGGAGTGCTGACAACTGCCCTGGTGGCCCTCGCCTGGTCCACCAACCTGGTAGCTAAACCTCTGGCGACGACCTTTGGCGGTACGGTGGCAAGCGTTGGCATGATTGTTGCCTACGTCAATTACATGTACCATAAGCAGCGAGGGCGTATCCCTGTGATGATTACGGGAGTCGAGGGACGCTTGCCAGGTTCTATCCTGGCGGTACTCACATCCGGCAATGGGCATAACGACGCCGTTATTCGTGCAGCCGTCAATCACGCCGATGGTAATCCCATCGTGTTTCTCTATGTAAGCGATCAAAAAGCGCGAGGCCAGCGGCGTGTACCCAGTATGTTTGAGGTCGTCGACCCCTACCTGGACGATCTGCAGGCTAAGGAGTACTTTGGAAAAGCCGAAAATCTGGCCCAAAAGGCGAAAGTCCCTCGCCGGTACGTCTATCGCCAGCAAGAACCCGCGGCAGTGGGACGAGTCTGGCAGGCGGTTCATCCACGTGATACCGTGGCTGCCGCCGCCAATGCTGCACAGTTTGAAGATGTTAACCCGGATCGCATTCGTTATGAGCTGACATCAAGCGGTAAAGTAGCCCATATGCTCAAACATTGGTAGAACAGATGGCATCTCTCCGAAATCGTTACATGGCCTCACTCTATTCATCCCTGCCGCGCGGCACGAGATGAATATCGATATCTGTACTCATGCGCAACACCCGGTTGATGATGGAGCCGCGCAGCAGCTCCTCCCAGTGACTGCGAGCGGGCTGGCCCAGCACCAGCTGCGTCACCTGGTGCTCGCGGGCAACCTCCACCAGCGTTCTGGCAATATCACGGCTCTTCGTGCGGATAACCCTGGCCCCCAGATCTT
>WNFF01007826.1_pt1 | contig 12794 bp, 13 predicted proteins | sample 5400441 | NCBI WGS metagenome assembly WNFF01 (sample SAMN13153345, study PRJNA577476) | soil metagenome | isolation source: 120 cm saprolite under Douglas fir tree site 2 hole 3 replicate 1 | place: USA:California | collected 2015-04-18
CGCAGAGCCCTGATCCAGGGCCCGTCCCGGCGAAGTCGGGAGAAGCAGGCAGCCTGCACATCATCGAGATCCGCGACCTGCGCTTTTTCCAGCGCGGACGCGGCCCGGCTCCGTTTACGTTTCGCGTAACGTTCGACGCCGCCGGCCACGTGGTCGAGCAGGGCTGGGCGCCGGACTAGCGGCGTAATGATTAGCGCGTAGAGGTATGCCGGGCCCGCGCACCGTGCTTTTCGAAAACGGCGCCGGTTCACCCGGAAGCGTCGGAATCTTCGACCATGCCTTCTGGGACCAAGGGATTTCTGAGAGGAGAGCCCTCACCGCCACGGTGGGCTCGGGAAGAGACGACTTCTAGTTCTTTTCGGCGGGGTAGACGATCACTTGCCGCTGCTCGCCAACGCCTTCGCTGGCGGTGCGCACCCCAGGCTGCTCTTTGAGCACGAGGTGAATGATGCGGCGCTCGCGCGAACTCATGGGGTTGAAGCGAAATGGCTGGCGAGTTTCGCGAACGCGCTCGGCAGCGACCCGGGCAGAAAGCTTCAACTCCTCGATGCGCAGGGCGCGATAGCCACCGGAATCGAAGCGCACGTGGTCGTAGAAGTGGGGATCGAGGCGCAGCCAGCGCAGGGCAATGTATTCGAGTGCCTGTAGCAGCTCGGCGTTTCGCTCAAGCAGCACATCCTGATCGCGCCCGCGGAAAACCACTTCGATTTCGGGACTTTCAACAGCGTCTTCAGCAGCGACGGAATCGCGAAGACAAATCTCGTAGGCCAGCTCGAACCGGGCAGAGCCGAGCAGCAGATCGAGAAAGCGGCGCAGCTCAGCGGTGAGCGCTACGCGGTCAATCTTTCCGTCATGGACAAATGGCTGTAGCATGCTTCAAGAGCCGTTCCGCGACCGTCGGTTCTCGCGGCTACTTCTTCGCGATCTTTCCGGCCGGCGGCTTAAGGCCCGGCGCGGTGCGATTCAGATACCACTGCTGGGCCATCCCGACCAGGTTGCTGGTGAAAATATATAGTACCAGGCCGCTGGACATGCTAAAGAAAAGCACGCCGAAGAAAAGCGGCATCAAGTTCATCATGCGTTGCTGGGCTGGATCAGTGGCAGTCGCCGGAGTCATTTTCTGCATCAAGTACATCGTGACGGTCATCAGCACGGGCAGGATATAGTAAGGGTCCTTGGCCGAAAGGTCGCGAATCCAGCCGATCCACGGGGCGTGACGCAGCTCAATCGTGACGTTGAGCATGCGGTAGAGTCCGAACCAGATGGGCATCTGCAGCAGCATGGGCAGGCAGCCGCCCATGGGGTTGATGCCCTCGCGGCTGTAGACGGCCATAACTTCCTGGTTCATCTGCTGCTTGCGCGGGTCGCGCATGGAATACTTCTTGTAGCGCTCCTGAATAACCTTGACCTCCGGCGCCACCTTTTGCATTCGCTGCATGGAGCGCCAACTCTTCACCTTGAGCGGGAAAAGCAAGGTGTTGAGCAGCACAGTCATCAAGATGATGGCCCAGCCGTAATTGGGTACGTAGCGGTGCAGCCATTCGAGCAGGTAGAACAGCGGCGCAGAGATGAACTCGAGCCAGCCAAACTGAATCAGGTCGGTCAGCGGCGGGTTGAGTTTTTTGAGCTCGTCGAGGTCCTTTGGGCCGACGTAAAGGCGCAGGGCAAGCGGCCCGGGGGTATTCGAGCCCACGGCCATCTCCGCCACCGGCTCCTTGGCCGGCTTGCCGTCCTGCTGGACGTCACGCTCGAGTTTCCAATAGGTGAGCGCCAGGCTGCCGGCACGGGGTGAAAAAGCCGCCGCGAAGTAGTGGTCCTCGATGCCGGCGTAGTCAAACGGACCCGCCTGCCGCTGCCGCTGGGCCGGCTCATTGGCCAGGTTGAGCTTTTTGTGCGGGAGCTGCTCGAGCTTGCCGCCAGCACTCAAGAATACTTGGACGTTCTCCGCCGGCATGTAAACCGTCGTATCACCAAAGCCGCCGCGCCAGGCGACGGAATGCGCGAGCGGTTTGCCGTCGAGCAACACGGACGTATCGATCTCGACGACGTAGCCACGGTCAAATTTCAGATGCTTGGAGACCTGAAGATGGGCGTCGCTCCACTCAAACCGAACCTCCTCCGGCGCTTCGAGGGTTGTACCCGAAGGAGTGACCTCAAACAACGCCTGATTGGCTGCCAATTCGAGTTGCGCGTCCTCCAATGCGAGCGAGAGCGGCCAGCCGCCGAGCTGCCGCGCTGCATCGGGATGAACCAGATCCAGGGTGCGCGGCGGCTTGGCATCGTCTTTGTACCTCTTCAATTGCCAGCTCCGCACCACGGCTCCGCGGTTGGAAATCTCAACGCGGTAAAGCCCACTTTCAACGATGATGGTCTTCTCTTCGGTGGCGTACTTGGCCACGGCGGGTGGCGGCGCTGCCGAGGCAGCAAGCGCTTGCCCGGCCCCAGAGACGCCCGAGGGAGGCGCGGCTGTGCCAGCCGACTGCCCAACACTTGGGGACGCGGTTTGCGATGGGGCTCGGGCAGGAGGTTTTTGCGCCTGTGGCGGCTTATAGAAATAGCTCCAGGCAATGATGACCAGGAGCGAGAGCATAGCGGCCAGTAGGGCGCGGCGTTCCGCAGAGAGTTCTTTCACGACTGGGTCCCTCCGGCAGCGGAACCCGGGTCACGGGCTGATCCCTCGAAGTCAAGTTCGCGGGTGGGCGCCGGGTCATAACCGCCGGGAGAAAACGGCCGGCAGCGCAGCAGGCGCAGCAGGGCCAGCCACCCACCGCGACGCGCGCCGTGCAGCTCGATCGCGTGGTAAGCATAGTGCGAGCAGGAGGGGTAGAACTTGCACGCCGAAGGCATTAGCGGCGAGAGGCAGCCCTGATAGACGCGCAGCAGAGCCAAAAACAGCGCGGCGATGGTACCCCGCGCCGGCGGCGCGCCGCTGCGCGCTACTTCACGACGCTCCGCAACAGGCGAAGCAGCTCTGCCTGAAGCGAAGCAAACTCCGCCCTCGCCACCGTACTGCGTGGGTGAATGACGATATCCCATCCTGAAGGTATCTCCGACTGGCTGAGACGTAGAATTTCGCGGATGCGCCGCTTGATGCGGTTGCGAACCACGGCGCCGCCCAGGGCCTTCTTCACGCTGATACCAAAGCGGCTGTGCTCTCCCCCGTTCGAGCGGAAGAAGACGATAAACTGCTGGCTCGAGCGCCGCTGGCCGCTGCGGTATACCGCTTGGTACTCGCTGCGGCGTCCCAGGCGCACGGCCCGGGGAAATCCTCGCACCGGAACAGAGGATCGGCCGGCCGAGGGCCTAGATTTGCGTGAGGCGATGACGTCCCTTCCTGCGGCGAGCCGCCAGGACCTTGCGTCCACCTACGGACTTCATGCGCGCGCGGAAGCCGTGCGTCTTGTGGCGACGGCGCACTTTGGGTTGAAACGTGCGTTTCGGCAACGAATTGTCTCCTTTGGGCGAGCAACCGCGTGCCGCAGCGGGCCATGGCCCGCCGAAGTGTCAGCTGCGACCCTAGTCCGCCGCAGCGGACTCAAACCAAAATGCATAGTCTATTCGAGCCGCCTGGAACGGTCAAGGAACGTATGTGCTTGGAGTTAGATGAGTACGATGTACCCATCCAACTCCGTCCCTGCGCCACGCGTTGACCGTTGAGAGTGCATCCCCTAGAATGAATTGTTAGCGCAAGCGGCACGAAGGCCAGTGGAACGCCGCCGGTGTCTCGCCAGCCATCTTCGAAATTTGGAATTGAAGAGTACAAACTCGAGAAACTGCCGGCCAGAGGCGGCGCAACAGCCCGGAAAGTTGTCATCTCAAGAGCGGCGAGCGATCCCCCAGAGAGACTCCTGGCCTGTCGCAGCGGGCTCAGAATGACACAGCCTGGGCAATTGCCCGGACAACATGTTTGAGAACCTGACCGAGAAACTGCAGCGGGTCTTCAAGAACCTCCGCGGGCAAGGAAAGCTCACGGAAGAACACCTGGACGCAGCCGTGGGGCAGATCCGCGAGGCGCTGCTCGATGGCGACGTCAACGTCGGCGTGGCTGACGAGCTGCTCGCGAAGATTCGCGCGAAGGCCCAGGGGGCGGAGGTCATGCTCCAGCTCTCGCCGGACCAGCAGGTCCTGAAAATCGTCCGCGACGAGCTGACTGAGTTGCTCGGCAAGCATGCCCGGCCGCTATTTTCTTCCCGGCCTCCGTCAGTCTGGCTGATCGTTGGTCTGCAAGGCTCAGGCAAGACCACGACGACGGGCAAGCTCGCGAAGTGGCTTTCCAGCCATGGCCACCGTCCACTGGTGGTTTCGACGGACGTGTATCGTCCCGCGGCCCGCGAGCAGTTAACCCAGGTCGCCCCGCCATCCGCGAAGCAAAACTTTCCGCTTACGACGTGATCCTGGTGGACACGGCTGGACGGTTACATATCGACAGCGAGCTGATGACAGAGCTCGGCGAGCTGAAACGCGAGCTGCAGCCGTCGGAAATCCTGTTTATCGCCGATGCCATGATCGGCCAGGACGCGGTGCGCTCGGCGGGCGAGTTCCACCGCCGGCTGGGCCTAACCGGGGTAGTGCTGACCAAGCTCGATGGCGACGCCCGCGGCGGCGCGGCACTTTCGATCGGCAAGGTAACCGGCGCGCCGGTGAAATTCGTGGGCATCGGCGAGAAGTACGACGCGCTGGAAGCGTTTTATCCTGACCGGATCGTGTCGCGCGTGCTCGGCATGGGCGACGTGATGACGCTGATCGAGAAGGCCGAGCAATCCGTCGATGCCAAGAAAGCCGCGGAGCTCGAGCGCAAGCTGCGGCGGAACGAGTTCACCCTCGAAGACTTTCGCGACCAGTTGCGCCAACTGCGCAAGATGGGCCCGCTCGAGCAGATCATCGGCATGCTGCCGAAACTTGGGCCGCTCGCTAACCTCCCCAAGGATGCGCAGGTGGACGAGGGCAGACTCAAGCGCGTCGAGGCCATCATCAACTCGATGACCGCTGCCGAGCGTGAAGATCATTCCCTCATCGACGGCAAGCGCCGCAAGCGCATCGCCAGTGGCAGCGGCACCTCAGTCCAGGAGGTCAACCAGGTGCTGAAGCAATACATGCAGATGCGCAAGATGATCAAGCAGTTTGGGCCTGCCGCGGCCAAAGGCAAGCTCCGCGGCCTGGGCAAGCTCTCCGGGCTCTCCTAGGATTTGCCTCATAAGCGTTTCGAGTCTTGCGTCAGGACGCGGCTTAGCCGATCCCGAGCCAGCCACGGCGGGCGAGGGATCTCTCATCAAGAAGTCTTTGAGCCGTCAGGTAAAAACCCCAAACCGGCTCAGTAGTTTTCCGTCCCCTGATTCCACAACTCACCGGATTGTGGAGACCCTTATTTTCCCGGATGTTATACGGAAAACTACTACCGTTTGGTAACTGGGACCGGCAAACTCAGCGATAGCCGAAATCGGTTTCACGGGCTATAATACCAAGCAGGAGGTACTAGCGAGTGTTGGCTATCCGCCTGGCAAGAATCGGCAAGACCAAGAAGCCGTTTTACCGAGTGGTGGTGATTGATAAGCGCCGGCCGCGCAACGGCCGGTTTGTAGAAGTGGTGGGAACCTACGACCCGTTAAAAAAGCCGGCGGAGGTCAAACTAAAGGCCGAACGGATCCAATACTGGATCGGGTGTGGGGCGCAGCCCAGCGACACCGTCCGCAGCTTCCTGCGCAACCAGAAGATCGCCTAGTGCGTCTGGACCCCGCATCTCACATTTCGTTGCTGATCTCGAAGCCTGGATCAGGAGTACGTCCCACGTCCTCTGGGAAACGCACCGGCACACTCCCCGCTGCTCCGGTTCATTGTGGAGACTCGTAATGAAAGAGCTCGTTGAAGCGATTGCGAAGGCGCTTGTGGATAATCCCGACCAAGTTGTGGTCCGTGCCGTCGAGGGCGAACAGGTCACAGTACTCGAGCTACGCGTCCACCCCAGCGACCTAGGGAAAGTGATTGGGCGCCAGGGGCGCACGGCGAAATCCATCCGCACTATTCTGGGCGCGGCCGGGATGAAGCTGAAAAAGCGCCTCACGCTGGAAATCCTGGAGTAGTGCCCGGCGATTCTTTTGTGGGCGTAACCCTCGCGAGGATTCTGCGTCCGCGTGGGCGACGCGGTGAAGTGGCCGCAGAGATTCTCACCGATTTCCCCCAGCGGCTAACTACCCTGCGCGAAGCCTATCTGTGGGACGGCACAAACCCTCCCCGCCGCGTCAGCGTGCGCGCCTGTTGGCTGCACCAGCAGCAAGCCATCTTTCACTTCGAGGGGTCGGAGTCGATCGACGACGCTGTGCGCCTGCGCGGGCTCCAGGTGCAGATTCCACTCGCCGAGCGGATACCGCTACCCCCAGGCCGATACTACGTCACCGACCTTACCGGCTGCGAGGTGTGGGAGCACGGCGCATCGCAGCTCGCCACCAGCCGGTTGGGGGTTGTTCGCGACGTGCAATTTCTGGCCGCTTCGGGCAGGCCACGCGGCCCCTCCACCTCTGCCTCGACCCGCGAAAGCGTCTCTGGCACGCCGCTCCTGGTGATTGATACTCCGCAGGGGGAGTTGTTGGTCCCGCTCGCCGAGGAGATCTGTCCCCGCATCGACATCGCCGCGCGCCGCATCGAAGTCGCCCTTCCCGAAGGCCTGCGCGAGCTAAACCGTCAAGGATGAACCTGCCCGGCCCTTGCAGAGCCTCAGAATGACAGCCCGGCGAATGGAGTAGAATCTCTCCGTCCGCCATGCGCTTCGACATCATCACAATTTTCCCGGAGTTTTTCGATGGGCCACTGGACTACGGCATCGTGCGGCGGGCACGCGACGCCGGCCTAATCGAGGTCGGCGTGCATGACCTGCGCGAATTCACTCGCGATCGCCACCGCACCGTAGACGACCGGCCGTTTGGCGGCGGCGAAGGCATGGTGCTGAAACCTGAGCCGCTGTTTGAAGCCGTGGAGTCGCTGCTACGGGGATCAACCACTCCCCTTGACAACAACCCCGCCTCCGAAGAGGTGGGCTGCAGCACATCATCAGGGACAGCCATCGTGCTACTGTCAGCCTCCGGGCGAATCTTCCGGCAGGAGACCGCCCGCCGCTTTGCGAGTCTGGAGCGCATCGTGCTGCTTTGCGGCCGCTACGAAGGCGTAGACGAACGCGTCGCCGAGCACCTGGCGACGCAGGAAGTCGCTGTCGGCGACTTCGTGCTCTCGGGCGGCGAATTGCCCGCGGCGATGGTTATCGACGTGGTGACCCGCCTGCTGCCCGGCGCACTCGGCAATGAAGCATCAGCCGTGCACGAGTCTTTCAGCGCCATACCGAGCGGTGAGTCTTCAGCCCTCGGGGGTCAGCGTTCGGCCTGCGATTTACCAGCTCCAACCTCAGGCATCCAACCTCTGCCATCTGGCATTCTGGATTACCCGCACTACACGCGGCCCGCGGAGTTTCGCGGCTGGGGCGTGCCCGAGGTGCTGCTGGGCGGCAACCATGAGCAGATCCGCCGCTGGCGCCGCAAAATGGCCCTGGGAAAAACGCGGCGCAATCGCCCCGAGCTGTTGCCCCTGGCCCGTCTCACAGAGGAAGACTTCGCCCTGCTTGCCGAACTGCAAGCCGAAGAGAGAACCGGCGGGCAGTGAACCCAGGACACCCGCGGCGGCAGAGAAACATTCACCACAGAGCACACAGAGAGGCACAAAGGATTGGCGGAGAAAATAACCTGTCGCGGATTTTTCTGCGCGGCATCGAATCCCTTCCTTCGCCGGCAAACCCAAGGCGAGAGAAAAGAGCTTGACACCAGGCCTATACGGTCGCTATCTTTCAGGTCTCCAAGAGGGCCTTTCTACGTGATACCGAGTCGCACAAGCCGAACGATCCCCACCGCAGCATCCGTCTGCGCCTGCATGTGTATGTGTAGCTGTACGTGTCGCGCGACGAGCGGACGCGGAGGTCCTTCGGTTTAGCTAAGTTTTAAATCAGAAGAGATCCCGAGGCCGCTCAAGTCGAGCGGCCTTTTTTATTTTTGCGGAGAAGAAATATGAAAAGCCCAACGCGCCCCATCGCCATTTACCACGAGCACCCCGACTGGTTCCGTCCGCTGTTTGCGGAGCTAGACCACCGAGGAACCCCGTATGTGCGGATCGACGCGCGTCACCATCAGTACGACGTCGCCTCGAAAGACGGCGAGTACGCGCTGTTCTTCAACCGCATGAGCCCCTCCGCCTACCTGCGGGGTAACGGGCAGGGAATCTTTTTCACGCTTCACTATCTGGCGCATCTCGAGGAACTCGGCGTCCGCGTCATCAACGGCCTCCGCGCCTTCACCATCGAAACGTCGAAGGCCTTGCAACTCTCGCTGCTGGAATCGCTCGGCCTGCCTTATCCGCGCGCCCGCGTAATCAACCACCCTTCCGAGGCCGCTGCGGCCGCCAAATGCCTGCGCTTCCCGGTGGTAGTGAAACCCAACATTGGGGGGAGCGGCGCGGGCGTCATGCGCTTTGACCGGCCCGATGAGCTGGAACAGGCGGCCGGGGAAGGCCGCCTGAACCTGGGCATCGACCACACGGCGCTGGTGCAAGAGTTCATACCGGCGCGCGGCGGTTACATCACGCGCGTGGAAGTGCTGGGATACAAGTATCTCTACGCCATACAAGTGTTTCTCTCGGGCGAAGGCTACAACCTCTGCCCGGCGGATATTTGCCAGACCACCGACGGGGTAGAGCTACGGCGGGCGGCTTGCCCTGTGGATGCGCCGAAAACGGGCTTAAGAGTGGATGGCTACACGCCACCCCCGGAAGTAATCGCAGCGGTGGAAAGGATCATGGTGGCGGCCGGAATCGAAGTGGGCGGAGTCGAGTACGTCGTGGACGATCGTGACAGCCGGCTGCTCTATTACGACATCAATGCGCTTTCCAACTTCGTGGCGGACGCGCCGCGCGTCATCGGGTTCGACCCCTATGCGCGCCTAGCGGACTACCTGGAACAGGAGGCACGCTGATGCGCTACGGTTACTGGCTGCCGGTGTTTGGTGGATGGCTGCGCAACGTCGAAGACGAGAACATGGAGGCGAGTTGGGGCTACGCCAGCCGCCTGGCCCGGCGCAGCGAAGAGATCGGGTTCGATTTGACGCTCATCGCCGAATTGAACCTGAACGACATCAAGGGCCCTGAGGCTCCTTCGCTGGACGCCTGGTCCACTGCCGCAGCCCTGGCTGCGGTTACAAGAAGGCTGGAATTGATGGTCGCCGTACGCCCCACCTTCCATCTTCCCGCCTTGCTGGCCAAGCAAGCGGCAAACATCGATCACATCAGCCGCGGACGCCTCTCGCTCAATGTGGTGTCGTCCTGGTGGGCGGACGAGGCCCGGCAATACGGAGTCCCGTTCGAGCAGCACGATGACCGCTACGCGCGGACCGCAGAATGGCTAGAAGTGCTGGACGGCGTCTGGTCCCAGGACAATTATTCGTTCACGGGGAAATACTATCGCGTGGAAGAAACTATCCTGCAACCCAAACCGGCGTCGCGGCCGCGGCCGACGATTTACGCAGGGGGCGAGTCGCCCGCCGCCAAAGAGCTGATTGCCGCGCGGTGTGATGCGTACCTGATGCATGGCGATCCCCCCGCAAAAATCCGCGAAAAAATCGCCGACCTTTCGGCGCGACGCGAGCGGCGGGGCTTGCCACTGATGAAATTCGGCGTGGCCGGGTACGTCATCCTGCGCGACACCGAGAAAGAGGCGCAGGCCGAGCTCGCCCGCATCACCGACGTCAAGCAGAGCGCCGCTGGATATCGAAATTACCAGCAATGGCTGGCCGGCACACAGCTAGAGCAGAGCGTGTCGCTCGAGGACTACTCGGTTTCTAACCGCGGCCTGCGCTCCGGTCTGGTGGGCACCGCGGAGCAAGTAGCGGCGAGAATCGCGCAATTCGAGGCCGCGGGGGTCGATCTGCTGTTGCTGCAGTTCAGCCCACAACTGGAGGAGATGGAACGCTTCGCCGATGCCGTGATTCGCCGCCATGCGTCTTTCGCCGCCGCGGTCTGAGCGCGCGGCGCGTCATTCCACCCAATACAGCGAAAGCAGAACATTTCTATCCGTCACATCTCTGTTTTGATCAGCCTCTGTGTCCTTGGTGTTTCCTCTCCTTGCTAAATTCGCGCAGAAACTCTGAGTTTCCCTTGGCCAAAAGATCTGAAATCCGCTATACTCCCCGTTTGTCATTCATGCGCTGGCCCCACCTGAGCGGGTCTGCGGGGAAAAGCTACCATGAATCGAGTAGTCGCCAGAGTTCAAGAGGTGCAACTGCGAAAAGGCATCCCCCATTTCCGTCCGGGCGACACTGTGCGCGTGCACGTGCGGCTGAAGGAAGCCGAAGGGGAAAAGGAACGCATTCAGCCGTTCGAGGGCGTCGTGATCCGCAAGCGCGGGAGCCTGGCTGGGGCCAGCTTCACCGTGCGGCGGGTCAGCTTCGGCATCGGCATCGAACGCATCTTCCCGATAAATTCGCCGACAATCAGCTCGATCGACGTAGTCAGCCAGGGCCGCGTGCGACGCTCCAAGCTCTACTATCTGCGCGGGCGCAAGGGCAAGGCCGCGCGCATCAAACAAGCCGCCCGCGCCACGAGCGTCGAGGAGCCCGTTGCCCCCGCCGCCGGATAGCCTCTGCCGACTTCTGTTTCCCCGGGTTTATTCTTTTCTTCAAAGGAACCTCAGACAAACACAGAGAAGCGTAGTTGAGGGAAGAATCATTTCTTCTTCATAGTGTCCAGCTGTAGTGTTTCCGCACGAATCCGTGTTCATTTCATCTGTGGTTCCAAAGGACCCTAGGCGCTGTGCTAAAATCGCGCGCCGATGGGCCGGCTTTGCTCTTCCCGGTACGAACGCCAAGCGCGCCAGTGCGGCTGGCTGCGGATCGCCGGCCTCGATGAAGTGGGCCGCGGATCGCTGTTTGGCCCCGTAGTGGCTGCCGCAGTCATCCTGAACCCCAGGCATCGGATCGTCGGCCTGGACGACTCCAAGAAACTTTCGGCCGAGCGCCGCGCCGTCCTGGCCGAGCGCATCCGCGAGAACGCTCTGGCTTGGAGCATCGCCGAAGTGGACGCCCAGCGCATCGATGCCTGGAACATCTATCAGGCCAGCCGGCAGGCAATGGCCGCAGCGCTGGCGCTGCTCAAGATCGCGCCCGACTATCTGCTGATCGACGCCCTGCGGCTTGACTTACCCATCAAACAAAAAGCCCTCATCAAGGGCGACGCGCGTTCAGTCTCGATTGCGGCGGCGTCCATCGTGGCCAAGGTGGCGCGCGACTTGCGAATGGTAGACTGGGACAAAGAATTTCCGCAGTATGGCCTCGCCCACAACAAGGGCTACGCAACCCTGGGGCATCTCGAAGCGCTGCGCCGGCACGGCCCCACGCTGCTACACCGGTTTTCGTTTGCCCCGGTGCGCGAAGCCGCCTGCTGGGCCGCCAGCGCCAGGCAGGAACCCTTGCCACTCCACGCAGCCGAGGCTCCGCCGCTTGCGGACTAACCAGAGCCATCGCCCTGCCCCTCGTCCCGCGGGCGGATTTCCGTTTTGCCAGCGGCTGGCTGAACCGTCGAACAGCGCCAGCAGGACGCTGGTACCTACGGCATCGCCGCTGGGCAGATGACGCTCTGGGTTCCTTAGGCGCGCTGAGGCCCTCTACGATTTCAATTCAACACCGGTGTCGAGCCTCCAGGTGATTACTCGCTGAAAGCAGGGACGCGGAGTTGCGTTGACGCGCCTGGAGGCGCATGCTAGCGTAAATTCGCTTCCGCTTGGCCTGCCATTTGCCGGCCTTCGCGGCGCCGGTGCGCTTTCGCGGACCACAGCGCGGAGGTTTTTCGAGGCACGACAGGGCAAGCGCTGGAGTCCAGCGCGGGTGCGGCTGGGTTTCCCGCCACAGCGGGACAGGCAGAGCGTCACCGATGGCCTACAACAAGACCAAATCGGTCGAGTCCGCGCAGAAATATCTCAACCTGGGGAAAGTCTCCCAGGCCATCTCTGAGTACCAGCAGATCCTGCGCAACGAGCCCCGGGATCAGGTCACGCTGATGACCATCGGTGACCTCTACGTCCGCCAGGGCGAAACCTTCCAGGCGCTTGAATACTTCGAGCGGCTCGCCCAAATTTACTTGAGCGATGGGTTTGTCACCAAGGCCATCGCCATCTACAAGAAGATTGCCAAGCTGGCACCGGAGGAGAGCAAAGCACTCGAGAAGCTGGCTGAACTCTACGTCCAGCAGGGGGTGATGAGCGAGGCCCGGCCGCTATACTTGCAATTGGCTGAGGTCCACCTGAAGGCCGGCCGCAACCCGGAGGCGGTGACGCTGCTGCGAAAGCTGCTCGAAGCCGAGCCCGATAACCTACGCGTGCAATTGCGCTTGGGCGAGCTCTACCACAAGATGGGCCGCAGCGCGGAGGCGGCAGGCACGTTTCTCGGCGCCGCGCAGCGCCTGTTCGACCAGAAAGAGTATGCCCAGGCAGAAAATCTCGCCGAGAAGGCACTTAAGCTCGACCCCAAGCACACTGGCGCGCTGGCGCTGAGGGCGCGCGCGCTAGCCGCCCTGGGCAAGCGCGCCGACGCCGCCAAATTGCTAGAAAAGATGCCGGATCTAGACTCCAGATCCGAGGCTGTGGAGCTGCAACTCGACCTTTACCTGCAAGGCGGGGAATCGGAGCACGCGGCGAGCTTGGCGCGCAAAATAGTTGAGAGTAACCCGAAAAACTACGAACCGGTTTACAAGGTTGGCGTGGCTATGGTGGACGCCGG
>WNFF01028822.1_pt1 | contig 12792 bp, 10 predicted proteins | sample 5400441 | NCBI WGS metagenome assembly WNFF01 (sample SAMN13153345, study PRJNA577476) | soil metagenome | isolation source: 120 cm saprolite under Douglas fir tree site 2 hole 3 replicate 1 | place: USA:California | collected 2015-04-18
GTCTTCGTTTCATTCACCGTCAACTTCAGCTTCGTCATGAGGTTCCGCATGATGGCCAGCGCTTCTTCCGCACGACCACGACAGCAGATCACCAAGTCATCGGCGTAGTTAACGATGCGCGCTTCCAGACGCTTCTCGTGTCCGAGCTTCTTCCATCCCAGCACGAATCGACGCATGTACAAGTTGCTGAGCAACGGGCTGATCGGAGCTCCTTGCGGAGTCCCCCGTCCCTCATCCCGATTGCGCGTACTCCGATGCTGATTCCCTTTCTCGTCGGTCTCTTCGACCGGAACTTCCAGCCACATCCTGATCAGATGCAGCATCGCTCCGTCGACGATCCGTCGAGCCACCGACTTGAGAAGGTCGGCATGCGGAATGCTATCGAAGTAGCCGCTTAAATCCGCGTCTACAATTTGTCCATGGCCGGTGTTGAGCAGCTTGTGGACCTGCCTCACGGCATCCAACGCACTGCGGTCTGGCCGATAGGCGTACTGTTCCGGCTGCAGGTCGGCCTCGTATATCGGTTCGATCACCAACACTGCCGCCGTCTGTGCTACGCGGTCTTTGATCGCGGGCACTCCTAAGGGCCTCTGTTTCCCGTCCGGCTTGGGTATCCACACCCGCCGTACGGGCTGCGGTCGATACGTTCTATTTCTCAGCTCTTGCGTCAGTTCGTCCAACCACTTCTTCACCCCGTACTCTTCGATGTCTTCAAACGTTTGGCCGTCTACGCCGGCTGCTCCGCGGTTCGCTTGGCAACATTCATAGGCGAATGCCATCACGTCTTCTCGGTACACCTTGTCGTACAGAGCGTAGAAACGAAAGTTGGGCGATCCCTTCGCTTTGTCGTGCAACGCCGTCTGCAACTTCTGAACGCTTGGTGGAGTTGTTAGGCTCATCGCCAATCCCTCGGTCCTTCGTTGCTTCTTGCGTTTCCTTTCAACTGAGGCCCCTTCCCTCCACCGGAGTTGCCCGGCTTCCTCGGTACTACGAGCCTCTCCGCCATCCCAAACGGCCCGGCCTGTCTCTCGCGAGTTGCCAGTTGATCCATACTGCGATCACCGCTGGGACTTCCCGTGTTGCGCATGATCCCCTTGGCCTGCATGCCGTCGCCACTACCCCGGCAGGTCCGAGGGGAACTGGTTCGCTCGTACCTTCCCCTCGTCTTCGGCCTTCCCCGAATCTCAGGCGGGTCGGCCCCTGCAACGCCCTTTTCGAGGCCTGCTCAGCGTTCACTCACGTTACGGCCTACAGACTTGCCAAGTCGCCTATGCGACCTTCTGCACCGGAGGCTTCAGCAGCTTTGTTGCCTCCACTACTGCTCCGGTTGCTACCGGGTGGAACGAACCAGCTCCCGGGCGGGATTTTCACCCGCTGTGGATCAGCGCCTTTCCACGGCGCACTGAGAAATCCAAGCTACATGTTCGGGCCGCAGGACTGCGGTTCCAAAGGCTAGGACTGCTGCCACGTACGGATGGCTGCGAACAAGTGCTCGGGGCGTTCCTCCGCTTGCACAGACGGAGCAAAGATGATGTGATCGGTAGCCGTGACGGCTACCGATACACATCGCGCGATTGACGCGGTCTGGAGGATTGAGTCCGCCAGGATCATCGCGGGTCTCGCGCGGATCGTGCGGGACGTGGGTGTAGCCGAGGAGCTTGCCCAGGATGCTCTCGTCGCCGCGCTCGAGCAGTGGCCAAAGGCGGGCATCCCGGACAACCCGGGCGCATGGCTGATGGCCACCGCGAAGCATCGGGCGATCGATCTCTGGCGCCGAAACAAGCGGCTGGAGCGCAACCACGAAGAGCTTGGTCGCGAACTCCAGGCTAAGCAGGAGATGGCCGTGGCGGATCTCGAAGCCGCGATGGACGATAACTTTGGCGACGACCTCTTACGCCTCGTGTTCACGGCCTGCCATCCGGTACTCTCTTCCGAGGCGCGAGTTGCGCTCACGCTGCGCCTGCTCGGGGGCCTGACGACCGAGGAAATTGCTCGCGCATTTCTCATCCCTGAGCCGACCATCGCCCAACGCATTGTCCGGGCCAAACGGACTCTCGCTGAGGCGCGTGTCCCCTTTGAGGTCCCCCGCGGAGCCGAGCTCGCCGCGCGTCTTTCGTCGGTGCTCGAGGTCCTCTATCTCGTCTTCAACGAAGGCTATACAGCGACCGCTGGCGACGATTGGATGCGGCCTGCGCTGTGCGAAGATGCGCTGCGTCTTGGCCGTATCCTGGCCGAGCTCACTCCGACGGAGCCGGAGATTCACGGCCTCGTTGCGCTCATGGAAATTCAAGCGTCGCGCTCGGGTGCACGGACCAGCGCTTCGGGTGAGCCCATCCTGCTCCTCGATCAAAACCGTGCGCGCTGGGATCAACTCCTCATCCATCGGGGTCTCGCGGCGCTCTACCGTGCCGAAAAGCTTGGCGGGGCGCACGGGCAGTACGTTTTGCAGGCCGCGATCGTTGCGTGTCACGCGCGAGCGCGTACCGCGGCGGAGACGGACTGGGCGCGCATCGTGGCGCTCTATAACGAGCTCGCACAGCTCGCACCATCCCCTGTCGTGGAGCTGAATCGCGGGGTAGCGGTCGCCATGGCCTTCGGTCCAGCGGCGGGCCTTGATATCGTCGATGCGCTGACCTCGGAGCCGTCACTCAAGAGCTACCACCTCTTGCCCAGCGTGCGCGGCGACCTCCTCAGAAAACTCGGTCGGTTCGACGAGGCACGCGCGGAGTTTGAGCGCGCGGCAGGGCTCACGCGAAACGCGGCCGAACGCGAACTGCTGCTCGAGCGCGCCCGAGCGTGCGCAGGCGGCTCACCACCGCCGCAATTGCGGTGACTCAGTCTAAGTCGCAACGAACATCTGACTTGTTCTCTTGTGTTCGACCCAACGCGGTCGAGGCTCGTCGAATCAGGGCGATTTCGTAGCGATGCATCTCTACGAGGACTTGTACGCGATTAACCGTTCGTCGAACTTGGCCGAAGCAATCCGACTCCAAGAAAGTGTCCTGAATGCGCAAAACCGCACACGTGGAATCAAAGCGCGCCGGGGCGACGGGACCTTCGGGGAAATCGTTCCGGGCGAGGAACCAATCACTGATGCTGGATTTTCGGTAGCGCGCGGGCCGATTGCGACAGTTGAAATCGGGGTCGAAGTGAAAATTCTCGCCAAAGCGATGATCAAGCAAATTGATCGCGTGACAGGTGATCTTCTAAAGCAAGTAGCGCATTTCAAGCGAGGCGGCCAAACAGCAATCAGCGTGGGAGTCGTCGGTATCAATCACGCGGCTCACACGGTGGGCTATGAAAAGGACCGGGCAACGCGCACAACGGGGAAGGGCGGTTTTCCACACCCGTTTCAAGAAGCAGGTGATGCGGAGCGCCGGTTACGCGCCGATGCCGCGGCTGCGTTTGACGAATTCATTGTTCTGCGTTACCGGGCTACGAACGAAGATCCTTTCCCGTTTGAATGGGTGGACTATAATGCGACGAGGCAAGACTATGCAGCGGCCCTTGCTCGCATCAGCCGGGAATACCAAGCGCGGTTTTAGTGCCCAGCGGCCCGGCGCTTGATTACGAATGGGCCTACTTCGGGAAACAACTCTTGCGGGTCAGCTTCCAGACGTGCCTTCGATTTCCTGAAATAGGACTCATCAATTTCAACGCCAATGCCGTTTCTACCGCAGTACGCCGCTGCCAAGAGAGTCGATCCGGTACCCATAAATGGGTCTAGAATTGTGTCGCCCGTGAAGGAAAACATTCGAACAAGGCGGTATGCAACCTCGGCTGGGTAAGGTGCGGGATGCTGTCTTGTGGATTCCCCAGGCATGGTCCAGATTTGCTGGAACCAATCGTGGTGCTCTTCCTTTGTCAGCCGAGAAGCGTTGCGTTGCTCCTCGGTCGGCTGGCGGTACCCGCCCGATTTTCGCAACATGAGAATAAATTCGACGTCATTCTTGATAATCGCGTTTGGCTCGTAAGGCTTACCCAAGAAACTCGAACCATTCTCCACTTCATACTGAGCGTTTGAAATCTTGTACCAGAAAATCGGAGTGAGGTTATCGAAGCCGATTTTTCGGCAGCGGACGACGATATCCGCGTGCAACGGCATGACCAGGTGCCGCCCATGCCTCTTACGGGAAAGGCAAACGTCTCCAACAACACAAACCAGCCTGCCACCTGGCACCAGAACGCGCAAACAATGACGCCAAACCTTTTCTAGCTCGTCATGAAAACTTTCGTAGTCCGAAACAAGCCCAAGCTGGCTCTTGTTCGCAGGATATTCCTTCAGAGTCCAGTAGGGAGGAGACGTTACGACCAAGTGGACGGATTCGTCCGGAATCCAACCCATCTCGCGAGCATCGCCACAACGCAAGGTTTGAATTGTTTTTCTAATTTCCAACCGGGCTGACGGCATCACTGGCATGATAGGCGATACGAGGGGGCAATTCAACTGCGCGGGTGAATCGTGTTTACCCCCAATCGGGCGGCTCAGATGAGCGAAGTAATTCTTGCCCCCGCTGTTCTAGGTAGTCGTGTTCGCATGCTCTCTCGGGCGAAATCTGCCAGAGCATTTAGCCTACACTCATTACCGCCGAAGTCGATCGATCGAATAACGATTTTGATCCAGATGTACGAGCAGGTAGTAATAGAGAAACGCGTAGATCAACTGGAGTCCTGACACGAGCCAATCCTGGGCGAGATTGGTGCCGATGACCAAGCACAAAATCACGAGGCCACCCGCGACCAACGAAAACCGTGTGACGAGTCCGATCATCAGCAAGACCCCAAGAATCAGCTCCACCCAGGGTTGCACCGTGGCAAAGCTAGAAAGCATACCGGCCGGGAAATAGGGAGCCTTTTCAAAGTAGTGGGTCAAATACGCGAGGAAAGCTGCATGGCCCATGTAAATCCGGCTCACGCCGTGCAGCATGATGTTCGCGCCAAACGAGACGCGCAGGATCGCGTAGGCAATCGCCGCATCGGAAGATCGTGAAGTTGCCGGCACACTGACGGAATCGCTCATTGAGCACTCCTATCGATTTTAGATTTGACCGACCAAGCTGCTCTGCGTCCAGCCACCCAATATTCGGTCGCAGTCTACTCTTTAGTTGAATCGCATACAACCGTGCGCGCTCGCTGGCAACGAGTCATGGGTAGGTCAGACACTCTTGTCTGTCCAGGTCGGCATCGTCATAACAAACATGGACAGGCAAGAGTGCCTGTCCCACTAAAACCTGGCAGCGGGCCGAGGTGACGTCGGCATCTTGCTCGTCATTACGCAGGAAGGGCCGGCAGTCTTGGGGGTCCGGGAAAAAAGCGAGGAGCCGGCGGGATCCTTCGGCAGCACTCAGGACAAGCGCCGGCGCTACTGAAACCCTTGCACAGACGGAAACGGATTTTCCTGTTAGATTTCGCACAAGAGCGAACCTGAATTTTTCTATGCGTTTTGCGAGTCCCATTTGTTATGCGTGGAAACCCACGAATCAGCGGCTTTTGAGGAGGCGCCATGCGGCTAGCACGTAACGTTTTAGCCCTTTCCGGTTTGATTTTTTCTTTGGCTACATTTGTGCATGGGGCGACGATCTCCGGCTCTGTGAAGGGCCCCGACGGCAGCTGTAGGCTATCGCTTCGAGCCGCGCACCGGAATCAATCTGACAGCGGAGCAGAACGCCTCGTACGAAATTGTGCTGGAGAAGGGAACTGTGCACTGGACGGACCTGTCCATCTATCAAGGCGCGCAATTGCTGCCGGAAGGACGCGGCAGAGACCGGCTGACGAGCACTTGTTTCGGTTGCCACGGGTTCCAAAGCCGGATGGCCGCGCAAGTTCGCGATGAAACCGGCTGGCGCGACCGAGTCAATTACATGCGGACCAGTTTTGGGTACTTGCTGGGAAAGTTCAACGATGAAGACCGCGACAACGTCACCGCGTATCTCACGAAATATTTCGGGCCGGATTCTCCGCTGCCACATTCCCCGGCGGAACTCCCCAAGTACGAACAGGTCAAACAAGCTCCCTTCAGCGATGAAGCGATGAAGATGGTTTACGTGACCTACGAAATGCCCGGCGCGAATCGCTTCCCTGGGGCCTCAAAACCGGAGCGCGATGGAAACGTCTGGATTTGGGAGTATCGAGGGCATTGGTTTGGGAAGCTGGATCCTAAGACCGGCCAGATCGCGGAGTACTCGATACCCGGCGTCGATCAGGCGTCGAACCACACCGTTGTAATCGGCCCGGACGGGATGATCTGGTTCTCGGAGCAGGCCGACGACACGATTGGCAAGATGGATCCGGTGACGCATAAGATTACGCGGTACCGCGCGCCGTCTCGCGGCACGAAGCACACGCTAGTGGTGGATTCCAAGGGAATGGTGTGGGCCACCGGGTCTCCGCTGAGCCGCTTCGATCCCGAAACCGAAACGTACCACGAGTACACGGATGTTCAGAATGCGTATGGGCTGTCCCTCGATAAAGACGAAAACGTCTGGTTCACGGAATTTTCCAAGGACGGAAAAATCGGCAAAGTGGACGCCAAGACCGGGAAGCTTACCAAATACACGCAGCCGACGCCGGAGTCCTGGCCGCGCCGCCTGAAAATCGATGCGCAGGGCATCGTGTGGTTCTGCGAATACGAGGCCGGCAAAATCGGCCGCTTCGATCCCAAGACCGAAACGTTCAAGGAATTTCCACTCCCCGGCGGAAGACCCACGCCTTACGCTCTGATGATCGACAAGAACACCAATCACGTTTGGTTTTCATCGATGGAAATGGACACCATCTCGGAGATGGACCCCGCGACAGGGAAGATCACGCAATATCCATTCCTCTTCTCTGAAAACGGGATGCGCGATTTCTTCCAGGACGCCGAGGGCCGCACGTGGTTCGGGTCACAGGCGAACAATCGCGTCGGCTACTTCTATCTCGCCGGATCGGGAACCAGCCAGAGTGCAGCGGTGGATGTATCTGGGAGCGGGAAATAACTATCTCCGGGCTCCAGGTAGTGTGAATCTACCACATTTGTGGTATATTTATACTACATGCTTGACCTTCGATCCAAGGCGCGCCGGCGGTTGCTGGCATACTACTTCACAAACCCCACAGCCCGCCTTCATTTGCGGGATTTAGCCGGGCGGCTGGACATCGATCCGTCCAATCTGTCGAAAGAGTTGCAGCGACTGGAGCGCGAGGGATTGTTTCGGGCGGAAGTGAGCGGCCGCCAGAAGTATTTTCAACTCGACCGGAAATACCCTCTCTTCGCTGAGGTGCGCAGCATTGTTGCAAAGACGATTGGCGCTGCCGTCCTTATCGCACAATCCCTCAAGAAAGTTGAAGGAATTGAGGAGGCTTATCTTTATGGCTCATTCGCGCGAAACCAGCAGGACGCCGTGAGCGATATTGATATTTTGGTGATCGGCAACCCCGAAGGGGCGAGCCTGGCGGAAGCGGTGCGGAAGCTGGAGCGGCAATTCGGGCGCGACATCAATTACACAGTCCTGACCCGGAAGGAATTCGCCTCACGCCGGGCCCGGAAGGATGCCTTTCTCGAAAACGTCTGGCACAATACGCGCGTTACGCTTGTCGGCGCTGCATGAAAAAACTGAGACCGCAAAAGGTAGATTGGGCGCAGATTGAGCGTTTCCAGCTAAGCGCCGAGAAAAAACTAGCCTGAGCCCATAAGATCCTCGCTTTTGACGAGGAGGCCTGCCTCCAACAAGCCTATGAAGCCATGCTGAAAGCCTCTCTGGGCTTCATGTTCAGCCGTGGTTTTCGTGCCCGTAGCCAGCCGGGCCATCACATCGCGATCATTGAATTCGTCAAGCAACACATCGACAAGAAACACGCGGGCCTCATTAGTGTGTTTGACCGCCTCAGGCGCAAGAGGAACTTGGCTCTCTATGACGATACGGGCTTTGTGTCCCGCCAGGACGCTGAGTACTCCTTGGAAGCCGCTCGCGATTATTTGCGTGTGATCCGTGCCGACATCACCGCGCGACGACCTTGACGTGAGCTATATTCCGGCGTCGGAGTTTCCCTATTTGGTGCCCATCGCTATCTTGTCGCTATTCTTCACCGTCACCAGCGCCACGACGTTTTCGCCGCTTTCGGTGAGGACAAGTTTGCCGTCGGTTGTGTGCGTCATGTTGCGGACGACGCCACCGCCGGCGGGGATCACCCAAGTTTGAAATTTTTCCGTCTTGGGGTCGAAGCGGACGAGCGTGTTGGGCCGCACCCCTGATTCGCTGTACCAGACGATGCCATCCACAATGGTGATTCCGTATGGCCGGGATTTAGGCCCGCCGGGGGACGGCCATTCGGCGGGTAATCGCTATAGTAGAGAACGTCGTCACCCGTGATGGCCACGCGCCGGGGACGGGCGTTTTCGTCCGGCAAAAGATATTCATGAATCGCCATTGTTTCCGGATCGATGCTGGCGATCTTGTTGGCGCCAAACTCGACAAAATAAGGAATCCCTTTGGTTGTTACCACCATGCCGTAGGGATTCGACTTCGGAGTGGGCGAAGTCACCAACTTGGACTCGCCTGTCTCCGGGTTTAAGCGCCCCACCATATTGGCGCCTTGCACGGAGAACCACAGTGTTCCCTTCTGGTCAAAGATGGGCGTGTGAGGGTCGCGAGCTTCGGGGTCGAGCGGATACTCGGTAAATTTCCCCGTTTTCGTGTCGAGCTTGCCGATATAGGCCTTGAAGTTCGCCGTGAACCAAATGTTTCCCTGCTTGTCCATCACCAGGCCATGCGGACCCGATGCGGGAGTATTCGGGTGATATTCCTTGATGTCGCCCGTCTTGGGATCGATGTGCCCTAGCAAATTGCCCATGTGCCCCGTGTACCAGATGGTGCCGTCAGGCGCGGCGAGCGGATCGTGAGGCCGCGAGCCCGGCGTGGGGACTTTCCATTCCTTGAAAGAGACCTCAACGTTCCCGGCGACAGCCACTGCCGGCGGCGCGGGTTTCTCCGGGAAATTCTTGACCAGGTAATTGAGCACCGTGTCGACTTTCTCCTGAGGCACGTTTGCGCCGACGTTCAGCATCATGGCAACGGTGGTTTTCCATTCCTCGACTGAATGTCCGGAGTTCGCAATATTGCCGAGGCTGTGGCACGCCGCGCAGGCAGTCTGAACGATTTCCTTACCTTCGCCGTCAGGCAATTGGACAGCGCCACGGCCCTGCATCGGCTCCTGGCTCCAAGCGGGCAGCGCAAAAAACAGAAACGCTGCTCCCGTGCATGTCAAAATTGATTTTGCAGGCATAGCTCCTCCGTCTAAAAAGGACCTGTCATACGTTAGAAGCCGAGACCTTGCGCCCCGTTTCATAAAGATTCCAATACAACCGGGGTCGCCCAAGCAACCCATGGCAGATGTGCATCCCAATGTTGCCACAAGCAACCCGCAGGCGCTTGGTCTTTTTGAGCATGAAGCGCCATGATGGACCAATTTCATGCAAGCTGTCCGAGCTTTGGTTTTACCCTGAACGCCTGGGCCTGGCCGGGACGCGGGACTCGCGCAGGGATTGAGCCCCGCGGGTCTCTGTTGCAACTCTCGGCGAATTGTAATACTAGTTTGTGCACAAGATTTCCGGAAATCGAGTTTGAAGGTATCTTGGAAACGAAAAGGGAGGACATCCGTATGAGAACGATAGCAGTTCGGCCATTTCTGACTCTTGGGTTTCTTTTGGCAGCCGTTGTCACGCCGGCAGCTGCGCAGCAAGCGACTCCGCCACCGGCAGCTCTTCCGGGGCCACCATTCATGCTTACAACTCCAGCGTACGCGGACGGGGCGGAAATACCGGTGAAGTTCACGTGCGCCGCGAAAGAAAATATGACGTCGCCACTGCTTCAGTGGACGAATCCACCGAAGGACACCGCCAGCTTCGCCTTGATATTTCATGATCCGGAAGGTCATCCGAATAAAGGAATGTCTGACGTGACGCACTGGATGCTGTGGAATGTTCCGGTAACGGCTACGCAACTTCCAGAGAACGTGAAACCAAACCCGCAATTACCGGATGGCACTCAGCAGGGCAAGAATATTCGTGGAGTGAATGGCTACCAGGGGCCCTGTGCGCCTGCGGGGAAGTTTCATCACTACACTTTTGAACTTTACGCGCTGGACCAGAAACTCACCCTGGACTCCGGAGCCAGCCGCGCTGATCTGCTGAAGGCCATGGACGGCCATATTCTTGGTGTAGGAGTTTACGTAGGCCTCTTTCACCAATAGTCGCGTGCGCCGGCTGGGCACACTCACATACTGCTCAGGTGTCGCCGCGTTAGGAGCCCGCAAATCGTCAGACGGTGATCGTGGTTCCGTCGAACTTGGTAAACGTGTAGCCGTTGAACGGCTCACTGAATAGACGCCGCATATCCCTGAGCATGCTGATCGTTGCGGCTTCGCCGAGAGCATTTGATTCGACCGCGTCGCTCCGCCAGTGCACTCCGGCCATATTGCGCCCCTGCGAGATATTGGACACAATTTTGTTCAATTCTCCTCCAAGGGTGAGAGGTGGCTCCCCAGAAGGGGGGCAGTACGGAATCAACGTCAGTCCCCCATCCGCGGGATTCGGTATCACGGGATTCTTTATCAATTGGGTTTCGTCAAAAAGCGCCTTCAACATCGTGACTGCCGCGCCCGCCACTGTTGCGTGGCCCGACCCATAAGATGTGTGCATCGGGGATCCCTCAGGAAAGGCCATGGGCAGGAGGTTGCTCCCGTATTGGCTGAAGATGGACGAGAGAACCGTTGATTTGTGCGTGAGGTCAGGGTGAATCGGATACGTGCGGAGACCCGCTCGTTGAACTTCGACGCGTCCGCCAAACTCCTCCGGACGAAGCCGGCGATGAACCAACCACTTCTGATACCAAACGTCCTTGAGCGCGCGGGTCGCTGGTTCGCAAGCCAAGGTCAAGCAGGCCGGGCCCCCAAAGGTGCCAAAACCCACTTGCGCGAGCGAGCCGTTCGGATCAATTACGGAATTGCGCGGCCTGCCTGCGCCGCCGTCCATGATGCGGCCATAGGGATTGCCGGCGTTGGCCAGATAGCCGTTGTCGAGCAAGTTCAAGCAGGACACAAAATATGCCTCGAAAAGCGCATCGATGTTCACATAGTGGGTGAGGTCCCGCGCATTTCTGCAAAATACAAGGCTGCCGGCGACAGGAATTGGCGGCGTGTTGACACCGTTCTGCACATCCAGCCAGCTCGCAAAAGTGGTCATGTAATCAAAATTCGGAGCCACCATTTGCATGCGTGTGTCAATCCGCTGTGAACCAAAATTGACCGGCTGCAAGAGGAATTGAGAGATATAGGGGCCGACCGTGCAACCGGGATAGCTGTCACGGAATAAAGTCTGCGGCGTGACGGCGCCGTTGACTTTGGGCCCCCGAAAATCGGAGAGGCCCGAGAGGTCGGTCGCAGCCGACTGCGCCAGCGGACTTGTATTGTAGTCCGCGAAGTTGACGTCACGTAGCAAAGCCATCCAGTAAAGTTCCGCCATCTCGGACGCTTCCTGCGCACTTGCAAACGCGGGGGCTGGGCGAAGCTTCAGTTGATGAGAATCCGTGCCTTCGAGATCAAACGCATAGCCGGATCCCGGATTGACCAGGCGGCGTTGGAAAGCCGGGTCGGCCGAACCAAAGTGCCCGTTCGTCGCCAATGCCTCGAAGTCCGAAAAACGGCCACTCGAAATGGCGGCGATCAATGCTCCATAGGCGGCGAGATCAACTTCACCGGTCGTGGGGTCATGTTTCAGGTTCTTGGAATAGTTGCCGATCTTGTTCGCATATCGAACCTCATCACCGTTATCCTGATGGTGGGGAATTGCCACATGGCTTTCAGCTTCCGCCGCGTTGTTGCGAATCTCTTCCGATCTGTCCGCGCGTGCCTGGCCTCCTTGCGGCCCGATGTCATCGGCATATGCAGAGGGCGCAGTTAAGGCGGAAAGCGCGGGCAATGCAACAGCTGCGGCAGCTGCCGCACTAACCGTGCCAAGAAATTTGCGCCTGTTTGTGGGAGCGGGGCCCGTTTCCATCCGTTTTTTGCGCATGGTGGTCTCCAATGGGAATTGGTTTAAGCCCGCAAGGCTGGACTAGATGTACTTAGTGTGTCGCCACTTACCCGCTTTTGACCGGTCTAAAGACGCAGGATGTACGCTTCTGAGTAACTTGGCCGTCAGTACAGGACTCGGCCACCATACTCCTGTCCTTGGGTACAGGTGTCCGCACCTGTACGCGAGACGACGGAAGGGCAGGGAATGCCCAATTCCCTGGGGAAGGGTGAGTCGAGTGGCATCCTGGCGCCCTTTCGTATTTGTAGAGCGAACGTTCCTTCAGGCTGGCCGCTAATCCAGTTTGCCATCCAAACACGCCAAATATTCCGCAATCAGCCGGTAAGAATCGCAATAGTCGTCCAAGCGGATCGCGGAAAGGTTGTCACTATCCGAATGAAGGATGGGAAGGTCGTATCGTTAATAGACAGGGGCGGTTGGGTTAGTTTCCTTGGGACGGTAAGATCGTCCGCCCCCGTCTAGTAACAAAATAGGTATATCACAAATAATATCTTTCTGTCGCATGCTCTTACATCTTTCTTCGAAACCGTCCAATCGCCCGTGTGAGGCTTCTGCAGGAATTGGAAAATGCCCTCGTTCTGTGGATCGACGCTAAAAGCGCGTGTGTCAGTTGATCGCGAAGCAGTAGAACAAGCCGGCGCCACCCGTGCTCACCAGATTTTCCTGGCTGCAACCCCTGCTCGGGTGCGCCGAGTTCCATGACTGATTGTTGGCGCCGCTGC
>WNFF01009407.1_pt1 | contig 12790 bp, 11 predicted proteins | sample 5400441 | NCBI WGS metagenome assembly WNFF01 (sample SAMN13153345, study PRJNA577476) | soil metagenome | isolation source: 120 cm saprolite under Douglas fir tree site 2 hole 3 replicate 1 | place: USA:California | collected 2015-04-18
CTGTTTACCCCTGCCAACCTGCGACGTCATCCATCGCTAGAGCCGTCTACTCGTTATGAAGGTGAGATAGACTTGGCGTGTTTGGGTTTTGGTCAGACGCTCAGAGGCTCGGTTTGCCCGCCTACACGGGCTTTACTTGTCAATCTGAAATACGACCCCCATAAGGCGTATTGGTTTCTTCATTGGCATCATAAGTCTCCTTTCGGAATTACCAATGCGAGGCCTTCGCCTAGTGCCAGGGTCTTTTGGGTTCCCTGGTATTCCCCAATAGGGAATACTATTTATATACCACAGAATACCCCGAAAGTCAATGCCAGTTGGCCCTTCAAAAAGGGAAGTGTGAGAATATTGCCCGGCCGCTTGCTAAAAATGTCTTTCATGCGATAAGCAATACCCTATTACGTGGGAGGTTGAAAACATGACGCTTTACGATGGAACTCAATCAGGACAAATGATCTTTCGCATTGCGGTTTTTGTGGTTCCTATTCCGTAAACAATAATAGATATAAAAATTTCTAACAATGTCAAATCCTTTATTTTGTAGTTTTTTTATAGCTTCGTTCATCTCCCTTTTACCACCAGGAGCGAAATGATGTACTTCCATCAGTATCCAACCAACATGGTCATATAAATAATCAATCTCGTGATCAACAAGATCAAGTTCACTCCCTTCAATGTCACATATTAAATTAAAATAACTGAATTGCGCTTTTTCAGCAATTGATTGAAGCGTCAGAGCTTGAACCTTCATAGTCTTACCGGAGCCTCGATAAACACTACCTGTTAGACTTCCTTCATTTGAGAAAAATAGTATGTGAGCGCTTCCATAGGCGATTGCTCCTTCCATGATATCAAATCGACAGTGATTTATATCCCGGTTCTTTTCCAGTGTCGGTATCAGATCACAGTTTGCTTCTACAACAACGTGTTGATGTGGTAGCGTCAGTGTACGATTGACTTCACATGCCACCACACCGATACTCGCGCCCAATTCAATGACAGGTTCATCTTTCGGAAGATATTTCTGAATGAGTTGACGCTCTAGAAATTCATACCAACCTAGCATAATTTCGCCTTTAATATCCATCCTTATAAGTGGGTTATCCATACGAATAGTGATACCATCCAACCGCGCCTTATTTCCAAGCCGTTCTGCCAATTGCCCAAGCTGCTCTAAAATCATGATTTTTAAGTTATAAAGCCCGCGAAAGAGCATTGCTTTCACTCTGTTTCTCACTATTCAGGCCTTGCTGCATACCTGTCTGATATGCAGCAAATGTCTGTACTCTAAGTTTCACTTACTTATACGCCCGATAAATATAAAAGTAGCACATGAATTTCGACGAGGTAGTTCATCACGGTTTTCAGCCAAAAAAGGTAGCTTCACAGGCCGAAAAAATCAGGTGAGCACCTGATAAAAGAGACGGGATATACTCCATTGCTAGCAAAAATTGCGATCTGCTGGCCCCTGCGTTCACGCACGGGGGGTGAAAGACCGCCGCCGCCAGGCAGAAGACTCTTGACGCTATTCCCTACTCGGTATACAGTAGGGACTGTGGCTATGTGGCAGACCGGGATGTCAATGCCGCTAAGAATATCTTACTGGCGGGGCACCGCCATCAGGGACGGTCTCCGGTGGGAGTCCGGTTGAACTGAGAAGCCCCCCAGATGTAGCTGTGGGGAGTTGTCACAGGTTGCAAAAGCGCTTATAGTATGAATTAGAAAATGATAACGTCTCCTCTTAGCTCGCTACGCATTGTTTAGTCCCTGCGGGAGTCCGTGAGATAAAAACGACGCGGAGGCGGGTTTTACATTGGATGAGAAATTATCGGACGGAGTTTATTATGAGTAAGAAGCGATTATCATTGCTGCTGCTGGTGCTGGCAGCTCTGGCTTTCAGTAGTATTTTGCTGGCGGCCTGCTCACGCCCGGGTGCTCCCAGCGCCAGCACGAACAACCAGGGGAATACACCGAGCAGCGGGAACAACGGGAACGGGGGAAACGAGCCAACGGTACATATGGGTCCCTCGACCTTTTTACAAGCCAGCGTCACTGTGCCTAAAGGCTCGAAGCTTAAGCTGGTGGACGATGGCGCATACCTGCATATTCTCCAGAACGGTTCGTGGGTCAACGGCGCGCCACAAACAGCGACAGAGCCGGGAGCGCCTACCGTCAATAACATGCAGGTCAATGGCACTTCAGTTGAGATCGGGCCATTTACTACAGCGGGGACGTTTCACATATATTGTACCGTTCACCAGAACATGAATTTGACGATCATTGTTCAGTGAGGGCATGAAATATGATGGGGCAGCGCATTGAGAATGAGAGGTGAAACGGCCCTGGGAGAACCAGGAACCAAACACTGAAGATGGCTTGTCCATGTTTGGGTAAGTTTTGGATAACGGAATAGTAGAGCAGTACCTGGTTGTTACGATGAGTAGGAATAATGGTAGTTGGATTTGTAGGTTTTGAGCATCTAATATAATATTAGCACAGGTAGAAAAGCTCTAAAAGAAGGCGTAGAGACGTTGCTCCTAATGATGTAACAAATTGAGGGAGATCAACGTAGTGATTAGTGAGTCGCATACTCACCTAGAGCGCGCGATAGTTTCGTATCTTGCCATCTACATAGATCGTATTGTTGGCGTCACGCTTTCAATCCTTGCATAGTGGAGAGGTAAAAACTATGACAACTACAACTCCTGAAGAAACAAAAATTAATCGCGCGCTAGAGTTACTTGGCGGGTCAATCGATCCCGAGATTGCCGAGTCGTACTCCTCCTTAGAGGCTCGTATTCTAGCTCAGGCACTAGAGAATGTAGAGCTGGCTGAGCGGCGCCTGCGTGAGATTCAAAAACTGGTGGGGGATCTGGACGAGGTGCTGGTCTAAGTTCCCGGGGGCCGATAAATCGGCGATGGCGGCGATAAATCGCGCCCTACGGTCTGTTGCCGCATTATTTTGTTAAGGCAAGGTTCAAATGCACTTGACAGTTCCTCACCAACAGAACGGTCCAGCCCTGTCATCCTGAGCGCAGCGAAGGATCTCTGTGCCCGGCGAGATAGACCCTTCGCTGCGCTCAGGGTGACACGGGTGACTGTTCAAATTGTCAAGTACTATTCTTCAAATTGAACCTTGCCTAAACCGCATTATCGCGCCCTACGTTTCACCTGAAAGGATGGAGAGCCCAGCAGGCTGAACTATTGATCGTTTCCTTCTTCAGGGATTAGAATATCTATATGGCTGCATTAATAACACTCCGTTCGTACCTGTTCAGGTACAGAGCCGCCATCATTGGCGGCTTTTTATTTATTATACTGGCTAACGCTGTTGCGCTTGTCCTACCCTATATCATTCGCCTGGCAGTAGACAGTCTCCAAGCCGGCGTCGATTCAGGGCTCCTGCTGCGCTACGGATTGTTGATCGTCGGCGTGGGCATAATACAGTGCATACTCCAGTTTTACGGGCGCTACCTGCAAGCGGAAGTTTCGCGCCGCATTGAATATGAGCTGCGAGGCGACCTGTTCCAACACTTCGAGAAACTGGAACTCGATTACTTCCAGCATAACAAGGTGGGTGACCTGGTAGCTCGAGCCACCAATGACCTGACTGCCGTTCGTGGGCTGGTCGGTCCAGGTATCAGTAACATGATCAATACGATTGTGGCATGCGCTGCGACGGTCACATTTATGTTGACCATCGATGTGAAGCTGACGCTGTATGCTATTTCGGTATTGCCACTGATTACTATTTTCTTTATTTTAGTCAGCCACCAGATCCAGCACCTCTACAAGTCCGTACAGGATCAATTTGGCGAAGTATCGGCCCAGGCGCAGGAGAATTTCTCGGGTATCCGTATCGTCAAGGCCTACACGCAAGAAGACGCCGAGCTAGAAGCGTTTCGCGCCGCCAACCAGGAGTATGTAAAGCGGAGCATCAAGTACGCCAGGATTAATGCACTGCTGTGGCCATCCATGTTCTTTATCGCTGGCCTTGCCTCCATTATTCTGCTCTGGCGCGGCGGCCTCGATGTTATTGCCGGGCGCATAACGCTGGGTCAGCTTGTGCAGTTCACCGCCTATTTAGCGCAACTCACGTGGCCGATGATCGCTTTCGGCTGGGTCGTGAATCTGCTCCAACAGGGGGCAGCTTCGATGATCCGTATCAACGAGGTCATGAACCACGAGCCAACGATCGCGAGTCCTGGAAAGACAGCGGATCAACCAGCGCGTGAAACACAGATGCGGGGTGATATCGAGTTCCGGCATGTCTCGTTTGCCTATGATGAACGCGAGGTACTGCACGATATCAATATCGAGGTAAAGGCGGGATCATCGCTGGCAATTGTAGGACCGACCGGCTCCGGCAAGTCTACCATGGTCAGCTTGCTGCCACGGGTGTTCGATGTTACGAAAGGCCAGGTACTGGTCAATGGAGTTGACGTGCGTGAGATGCCCCTGACAGTCTTGCGCCGCCAGATCGGCTACGTTCCGCAGGAGACGTTTCTGTTTTCAGTGCCGCTGGCGGAGAACATTGGCTTCGGTGTAGAGGAGATTAGCGAGGAACGAGTGGAGGAAGTGATGCAGATTGCCCAGCTTGCCAAAGATGTGGAGGATTTCCCGGAAGGCATCGCGACGATGATTGGCGAGCGAGGAGTAACACTCTCCGGCGGACAAAAACAGCGCACGTCACTTGCGCGTGCCATCGCTAAAGACCCGGCCATCCTTATCCTGGATGACGCGATGGCCAGCGTTGATACACATACCGAGGCAGAAATTCTGAGGCGCCTGCACGATGTGATGCAGGGGCGCACAACGCTCATTATCTCTCATCGCTGTTCAACGGTGAAGGACCTCGATCATATTATTGTACTGGATGAAGGGCATATTGTTGAAGAAGGAACACACACATCACTTTTGCAACTGCGCGGCCTTTATGCAGAGATGTACCGGCGGCAACTGATAGGCGAAGAGCTAGAGGAAACAGAACATGGCGACCTTTTTTCAGGAAGATGATATTCTAGGCAAAGCCTACGACGCACGTATCATGCGCCGCTTGCTGACATACGTGCGTCCATACCTACGATTAGTAATCGCGGCGTTGGTACTACTGGTGCTGTTCTCATTGATCGACCTGATCGGACCCGCCTTGACTGGCTATGCTATCGATCAATATATTGCTCCCAAAACACAAAGTTTGAGTCTAAGCGCGCGAGGCAATGGCCTGCTGCTCATCGCGGGCATCTACCTGCTCGTTTTGACGGTGGGGATGGCGCTGCGATACCTGCACGTATACATCCTGAACGTGATGGGGCAACGTATCATGCTCGATATGCGTTCGCAGATGTTCGACCACCTGCAGCGCCTCGCCCTTGCGTTTTTCGACCATAACCCGGTTGGGCGCTTGATGACGCGCCTGACAAATGATGTCGATTCGCTCAATGAGATGTTCACCTCGGGAGCCATTTCCATTCTCAGTGACGTGCTGACCATTGTGGGTGTGACGGTAGTGCTGCTGGTCATCAACTGGCAGTTGGCGCTGGTCACGTTCGTGGTGCTACCACCGCTCTTCTGGATAGCTTCCTATTTCCGCAAGGCAATGCGCGATAACTTCCGCGCCATTCGCGTGCGCCTGGCACGCATCAACGCCTATGTCGCCGAAAATATTGCCGGTATGTCTATTGTGCAGTTGTTCAACCGGGAACGGCGCAACTATGAGCGCTTCGACGAGTTGAATCGTGATTACCTGAAAGAGACGATCCGTTCGATCCTGTACTTCATCCTGTTCGGCTCCATCACCAGCTTCTTCAGTGCGCTGGCAGTGGCATTGATCATCTGGTACGGCGGCGGGCGAGTGCTCATCGGTGCGCTTTCGCTAGGAGCGCTGGTCGCGTACCTGCAATATGTCGATCGCTTCTTCCTGCCAATCCGGGACCTGGCCGAAAAGTACAATATCCTGCAATCGGCGATGGCGAGTTCTGAACGCATCTTCAAGGTCATCGACGAGCCAATCATTATACAAGATGCGCTGGAGCCCAGGAATTTCGACGAGGTGAAGGGTGAAATTGAGTTCCGCGACGTGTGGTTCGCCTATAACCCGGGCGAGTGGGTGCTCAAGGGCATCTCTCTGAAGATCCGGCCTGGCGAGCGAGTGGCGCTGGTGGGGGCAACGGGGGCAGGCAAGACCTCTATCATCAGCTTGATCTCGCGCTTCTACGATGTGCAAAAGGGAGCCATTCTCATCGATGGCATCGACATACGAGAGGTGCGCCAGAAAGAGTTGCGCCGACACGTCGGAACCGTGTTACAGGACCCATTCATCTTTTCCGGCACGATAGCCAGCAATATTCGCTTGCATGACGAGGATATAAGCGATGAGCGCATGCACGAGGCGGCGGAGTATGTCAATGCAGCCCACTTCATCAAGCAGTTGCCGCATGGTTACGCTGAAGAGGTGCGCGAACGCGGGGCGGGCCTTTCCGTGGGACAGAAACAGTTACTGGCATTTGCCAGGGCTATCGCCTTCAACCCGGAGATTCTATTGATCCTGGATGAAGCTACCTCCAGCGTGGATACCGAGACGGAGGTGCTGATTCAAGATGCTTTGAACAAGCTGATGACGAATCGCACCTCCATCATCATCGCCCATCGGCTCTCGACAATCCGCAATGTCGATCGCATCATCGTGCTGCACAAGGGGCGCATCGTGGAGGAAGGCTCTCACGAGGAGCTGCTCAACCGCCAGGGTGTGTATCACAGGCTATACGAATACCAGTACGCACAATAAGATCAGGCATATGCTTCTGTCAGCAGCAGGCCTTCCTCGTAGATGCGCCGGATCACGTCCTCGATCTCCGGTTCTTGAAATGTCACATCGCGCAAGCGATAGCGGGCTCCCAGCCATGCGACGAGTTCATGGGCGGGGATGGCGTCGCGACGAAAACTGAGGGCTATCTTCGGGTTGTCTGTGCCAACCAAGGTTACGCCTTCGGGTAGGTCACCCAGGATGGGCAAGCCATTGCCATCGCGCGCAAGTGTAGCGAATTCAGCCGCGTCCAGTACAGCTATCAGCGTGCGCTCACCGCCGAAACGCTCGCGAATGGCGGCCACCGTACCATCGTAGAGTTTGCGGCCGTGATCGATGATCAGCATGCGCGGGCAGAGCGCTTCTACATCATCCATGTCGTGGGTGGTCAGCAGCACGGTCACGCCGCGCTCGGCGTTGATTGACAGCAGGAACTCGCGGATACGGGCCTTTGCTACCACGTCCAGCCCAATCGTCGGCTCATCCAGGTAGAGCATTTCAGGATCATGGAGCAGAGCCGCGGCGAGGTCCCCACGCATGCGCTGGCCTAGCGAAAGCTGGCGTACCGGTGTATCAATGAATTCGTCCAGTTCGAGCAAGGCACGTAGACGGGCCAGGTTGGCGCTGTGGCGTGCTTCCGGCACGCGGTAGAGGTGGCGCAGCAGGCGCAGCGAGTCGATCAACGGCAGGTCCCACCAGAGCTGCGACCGCTGGCCGAAGACGACTCCAATGCGCGAAGCCAACTCCCTGCGCTGTTGCACAGGATTGAGTCCTGCAACACGCATGGTTCCGCTGCTGGGAACCAGGATGCCCGTCAGCATTTTAATGGTTGTGCTTTTACCAGCGCCGTTGGGTCCAACGAGGCCAATCATCTCACCGCCTTCTACGCGCAGCGTAAGGTCCTTTACGGCCGGCACGACGCGTACCTCTGGATCGAAGACGCTGCGCAGCCCTCCGATTAGTCCTGGCCTGCGACGCGCGACGTGAAATGTTTTGCTTAATTGTTCAGCCTCGATCATCGTCTCCATAAGGAATGTTCCTTTCTTCAAACGAACTTTATTGCCTGGGGTTCTGCCCAGGGACTCTCAAGTTGGGAAACAAAGGAAGGCACGCCCTGCGGGATTTCACCGGACAGCAAAGCAGAGGCAAGCGCTTTCAGTTCTTTCGGCCAGAGTGGCAGCTCCGGTACGTCTTTCAAGGGGATCCAGCAGGGCATTGATGCGCTGGGAGCTTCCAGGCGCGATGCAATCGTTATGAAGGACGATCACCCGCGTACGGACGTTATCGTAGATGTTGTGATTCAGTATTGACATAGTGATGCTCTTTTAACTTCCTGTTCCTTGATAGTGTTTCACGCCGAAGCGCCAGATGGCGCCAGCGACCAGCGAGAAGGCCAGCGCCACCAGCGGGGCGGCGAAAGCCACGACGCCTGGCATGTCGAACGGTAGGGGGCGATCCAGCAGGTAGCAGACGGGAATGTACGCGCCAAATGCCAACGGGACAACAAAGAGGAAGAAACGCTGCAGGAGCTGGTGGTAGATGGTGATGGGGTAGCTCATCATCTCACGGCCGCCGTAGGTCAGGCTATTGAATAACTCCGTGGTCTCGACGGTCCAGAAGCACAGTGTAGCGCTCAATAGCAGGATGGATACAAAGATGGCCGCCGCGCTGGCAATGCCAAGCAGCAGGATCAGCAGTTTAGCCGGTGTCCAGTGAAAGCCTGGCAGCAGCACGAGCCCGATTACAAACGCTATGCATCCCTGGGTGAGGCGTCCCAGCCGACGCAGGCGGAAGTCGCTGCCGATGACCTGGATGAAGGCGCTGACGGGCCGCAGCAGCAGGCGGTCGAACTCGCCCCGGCGGATGGTCATATCAAATGAGTCGATGCCTGATCCGATCATTTCGGCCAGCCCAAAGCCGAATGACGCGGTGGCGGTGAGCAGCGCTACCTCGCCAATGTTCCAGCCGAGAATCGATTTGAAGGAGCCAAAGTAGAAGAGCACGCCGAAGAACTCTATGGTTGTGACAAAGAGGTAGGTGCCAATATCGATAAGCAGGTTGAATTTGTACTGTGCCTGGGTACGCAGCTGCATACCGATCAAACGACGGTACAGGCGTAGATCACTCAAGATGTTGCTTATCATGATCCAGTCCTCCTTTTATCCACCCTCATGGCGCCCGCAAGGGGTGCCACTACCATACTACGTTATTTAGCATGGCGCAGGTCTCCTGTTATCCACCCTGCACTACTACACGCCGGGTTGCGGCGGCGGCCACTAAACGCGCTACCAGTGTCAACACGATCAGCCAGAATAGCTGGCGAGCCAGGTTGAGCCACAAATCTCCGCCTGAGAGTTTACCCAGGAAGATCTCTGCCGGGACGTTGAGCAAGCCGTTGAAAGGCAGCCAATCGGCGATGGCACGCAGCCAGGGTGGGAAAAATGCCACGGCGAGGTAGCCCCCACTGAAAAAGAGGGCGATAGCTCCCGCCATGCCGCCAACTGCACGCGCTTCGATCACCCAGAAGGCGATTACGTTGTAGAGGAAGCGATAGGCGATACCCAGCATTGCCCCGAGCAGGAAACTCACCGCGAATACGAGCCACAGGCTCGATCCGCCCGGTACGCCGATGCTGAAGAGCAGCATCCCGGAGATGTAGGTGGGCAGGCCGCGAAAGAGGAGGTAGTAGAGGTCCCGGCCAAGCTCACGGCTGAACCAGTACCAGTAGAAATCGCAGGGTTTGCTCAGGTCGGAGATGACCTCGCCTGAGCGGATGGTGAGCATCAGGTCATACCAGCCGAAGGTGAGTACGATCATTATCATTGCCTGCGCCAGCCAGGTGTAGCGCAGGGTGTCCTGCACATTGTAGCCAGCGGCGACAGGACGGGCATGGAAGAGGGCAATGACCAGGTAGCTAATGATCACGCCCCAGAAGGCATTGGTGATCAACCCGGCCAGGTTGGCCCAGCGGTAGATGAGCTGCCTGCGGAATGCGGTGCGCGCGACCTCGATATAGAAGCGCAGTCCCAGGGCGGGGGCAAGCCCCGCCCCTACTATACTTTGCAAGGCTGTACGGGTCTTTTTGAAAGAGAAACACAGCATATGGCCTTCTCCAATTTTAGATCGGACACCATAAAAATGGACAGCACAAAAACCCAGTATCCACAGTGTGGGGTGGGGTACTGGTTCTCCGGGTTAGTATTCAGTTTTTCGCGGACATGCAGTTACGCGGGATAGCCAATGTCTACCCCGTGTCTGCCCTGCACCGATTTATGATTTCCTGGTCATGATGGCAGGACGTTCGCATAGTGTACCATGTGCGAACGTCCGAAGTCAATTGTTTTGGGACTAACATTCACTCGTAAATCTGAACAAACCTAATCGTTTGGCAATCCAAGGAGACCGGCTACAGAGATATCTTCATCAATAGTTTCCCAGTGAATTCCAACGCCCTGCCCAATCAACTCCCACTGCCGACGTTGAGCGTCAGTGGCGTGTTGCAGACGTGGAAACCAGTCAAGAGGAGCACTGATCTCACGTCCATCGGAAAGCCGCACATGGATACGTCCTGAATCAAAGTAAACATGTGTTGCCTGAGCTGTTCTATTGCGTAAAGTGGTCATGCCATGCCTCCAGAAGAAGCTGCAAATGCTCAGTGATAATATCTTGCAAGTTGCGTATTTCCTTACCTGTATAGCCAACAGACTCGGCTACCCGAATGGGTTGAAGCCAGAACTTGGCATACTTGTCAGCTTTTTGTACATGAATATCGGTGGTTCACTTCCCTCGTTGCTATAAAAGAAAAACCGATGACCACCAACCCTCAACACTGTTGGCACTACTCTCTCCTTTCACCGTTCTGTGCTCCGCCTCCTTTACCTGGCTCTAGCCAGAGATGTAGCTGGCAGGCGACCACGGTGGGGGAAGTCTCCAATAGAGAAATTATACACCATTGACACCAAAATAACTGGCCAGAGCGACCCCAAAGGGTTACTCTGGCCCTCATATCTGTATTTACCTATAAAGGGTGTTACAAGCTACTCGAGGCGTTCGATAATCATACCATTGGCCATGCCGCCACCCTCGCAGATGGTCTGGAGGCCGTAGCGGCCACCGGTGCGCTCCAATTCGTGCAGGAGAACGGTGGTGAGGCGCGCGCCCGAGGCTCCCAGCGGGTGGCCGATGGCAACCGCGCCGCCGTTCACGTTGACCCGGCTCATGTCGGCCCCGGTCGAGCGCTGCCATGCCAGCACTACGCTTGCAAACGCCTCGTTGATCTCTACCAGGTCTATCTGGTCCAGCGCCAGGCCAGCCCGCTCAAGCACCTTGAAGGTAGCAGGAATAGGCGCGGTGAGCATCATGATGGGGTTATCGCCTGCCAGGGAGAATGTAATAAAGCGAGCGCGGGGCTTCAGGCCAAGTCGTTCAGCGACAGCTCGCTCCATGATGAGGACTGCCGCCGCGCCATCGCTGATCTGCGAGGAATTGCCCGCAGTGATGAGGCCATCGGGCTTAAAGGCAGGCTTGAGGCTAGCCAGCTTCTCCAGGCTGGTATCGGTGCGAATACCCTCGTCCTGTTCGAACACGCTGGTGGCGCCATCCTCGTTCTTCACTTCGATGGGCACGATCTGGCTCTTGAAACGCCCCTCGGCTGTGGCGCGGGCCGCGCGGCGATGGCTCTCGAGGCTGAATGCATCGAGTTCTTCCCTGCTCAGTTCCCACTTCCGAGCCACTAAATCGGCGCTGATGCCCTGGTGGACCAGCCCGTTATCATAGCGGCGCAGCATCTGGCTGCCAAAGGGCGCGCCTGGGCCCTGCGCATAGGATGATCCCATCGGTACGCGGGTCATCGACTCGACACCACCGGCGATTGCCACGTCGTAGGCGCCGCTGATGACTCCCTGCGCGGCGAAGTGGATTGCCTGCTGGCTCGACCCACACTGACGATCAACGGTAGTGCCAGGCACTGTTTCGGGAAAACCAGCCGCGAGGGCAGCATTGCGCCCCACGTTCAGACTCTGTTCGCCAACCTGGCTTACACAACCTATAATGACATCTTCTACCAGGTTCGTATCAACTCCTGTACGCTGCGCCAGCGCAGACAAAACCTGGGCCATCAGATCGACAGGGTGCCAGTCCTTCAATCGCCCGTTCCTGCGCCCTACGGCAGTGCGAACTGCTTCAACGATTACTGCTTCGTCCTTCAATCGCCCGTTCCTGCGCCCTACGGCAGTGCGAACTGCTTCAACGATTACTGCTTCACGCATTGTCGCCATGAACTATTCCCTCCTGGAAACGCTTGTTGCTTTTTAACTACAAGCTAATCCTTTAGTTAACCCAAATACAAGTTTTTCTTCGAGCGCCGTCTGCGGCGGCGAGAGGAGGGGAGAAGAAGTGGGGACACCCCACACCCCGCCAGGGGCGGCAGCCCCTGGACTCCGCTGAGAAAAAACTTGCACTTCGCTTTAGTTAATATTAAGCCACATAGAGAGGTACGATATCTAGAGGTAATACGGCCAGTCTTTGACCGACCTCTTGCATATGACGTTACGTCATGGTTTACAATCGTAGTCGGATGTAGTGGGAAGAGGGACTGGGAATAGCCTTTAAGAGGAAAGGAAACGATGCAAGATGGAAATCAAGGTTCATGACACGCTTAGCAGTATGCGTGCGGTGCTCGCACAGCCTGTGGACGAGCGCAAAGCCGCCTATCAGAAATATATGCTGGAGCCGCTGCGGGATTACTGGGAACCGCTGCTTGCCAGATTTGCGCCGCACATGGCGACCAACGAGGACATGGCGATGAAGATGGTGTGGGATGTCGATCTCGAGGCGGATGCAAGCGAGACCCTGGCCGCCCTCGAGGGGCTGGAGCAGGCGGATGCATGGTCCAGGGCATATGACGCGTTATGTACGGCTGCGCGTGCCTTCGAAGCAGCGGGACGACCCACACTGATGGACGAATTGACAGGCATTGTGACACTC